>JGI12630J15595_10000220_pt1 | contig 10549 bp, 11 predicted proteins | sample JacPinW_OM2H0_M1_FD_15595 | JGI IMG/M metagenome (IMG submission 15595) | reverse complement strand
CATTCCTGCCGATCCGAAGCGGGTGAGAACATAATAACCTTGAAGCCCGAGCACGAGCCCGGCAAACAATCCAACTATCGTCACTACCGGTATGCAGCAAACGCCCTGTTCATGGACTGCGCGCATCCAACGCCGTCCCAATTGGCGTGTAACGAGTGCCCCGGTAACCGCACGTGACAGGAACAGGGCAAAGTCGCCAAAACCAGCGACGGCCGCCAGACCATCTCGGCCGACCGCTTGTAGCAGACGCTTCATTTGGACGACTCCATAGTTGAGGCTCCGGATTATTGCAAGGGGCGTACGGCGCAAACTAGAAGCCAGAAGCCAGGAGCCAAGAGCGGTAGCGGCGACTATCTGATCAGAGCCTGAGGATTTGCCTGACCTAAAGAGCCCGCCGAAGCTGCTCGGGGCCAACGACCAGAAACCGCAGTCGCCATCGGGTATGTTCGCGACCAAACGGTGAACTGAAGAACACGGAAGAGCCAGNAGCCANNAGCGGTAGCGGCAGACTGTCCGCGATCAGNGCCTGAGGATTTGCCTGACCTAAAGAGCCCGCCGAAGCTGCTCGGGCCAACGACCAGAAACCGCAGTCGCCATCGGGCATGTGCGCGACCAAACGGTGAACTGAAGAACACGGAAGAGCCAGAAGCCAGAAGAAAACGCTGCGGCTCCGAGTAACGTTCTTTTTGCCTCCGTCAACAAAACCGCTTTCAACTAGCGGACTGTGCAGTCGGTAATAATGAAGGGGTGTTCTCGACCGCGTAACGCGGCAGCCCGGACAAAAAATACGGCAGTTCAGACATCAAATCCGGCAGTTCGGCCAAAAAGCTAGCTCTGTTTCTGAATTTTTGGTGTCTGATGGCCCGAAGCCGAGGAGCCTTTTGACTATTTGAGCCCACGATATCTCCAGCGGCTCGAACGGTAACGCGACCTTTTTCGGTATTCCGGGTTACAATGCAGGGTTCTTTTACGATAACTGCACCGGCTGGGGATCAATTTGGGGCGAAAGCTGCGCGTCAAAGCTCCTTCTGACCCCGACGAAAACCGGAACAGGGCCGGCCAGCTTTGGTGGAATCTCGGGAACCGATCAGATCACGACCGCAAAGCTTTCGTGGGCTCCTTCGAGCGGCGCAACCGGTTACCTCATCCAGGTAAGTCCAACTAACGGCTCCACTGTCGACAACTACGTTTCCAAAACCACAAGCGTTGAGTTAACCGGTCTCTCACCAAAGACCAGTTATGTCGTCGCCGTCGTGGCGCTCAACCCCAGCGGCTCAAGACAGGCCGTCAACGTGATCTTCCTGACGACGAATTAATCGGCTCCAATCGTTGATTGGCGTCAGGCAACAACCGCCTGGGCAACTGGGATCGAACTGCTGCGTTCTGCTCCCAGTTGCTCAATAAATCTAGGGTTACGTCTTACCAAGCAAGGAGCTAGGGGCACCGTAAGCAGTTAGCAGTGAAAATTAAGTAGGAAGCAGCTTACTTTGCCTTTCATTTGCGTCTTTGCGTCCCTGATCGACGACTTGTCCGCTATAACCTTGGCGACGGTGGACAGAACTTAGCCCACGATGAAGTGTAACGAAACCCTGGGTTAGCGAAGGAAGCAAAGTTTAGAACAATTCTAGATTCTAGCTTCCGAATTCTGTCTCTTTTACTTACGATTGGAATGCGCTGTCTCCGGGCTTGTACAGGCCAAACGGAAAGTCTTGTCCTACCATCCAGGAGTTCTCGAATTGCAGTCGATTACCAATTTCCCGAGCGCGGTCTACTAATTGTTGCCCGCACTGTAGTTGCCGTTTTTGCCATTGTTGGAGCGCAGACACCACGTTGTTGCCGGTTTCCGCCAAGGTATTACCTAGTTGCCAAGCATCCTCTGCTGCTTTGACTGTGCCTGCGCCGCAATGAGGCCGGGCCGCGAAGGCGGCGTCACCCATGATACAGATACGATCGAAAGCCATGGCCGGAATGACGCCGTCGAAAATGGCTTGGATGAAGGGTTCTTCGGTGCTCACCACCAATTCGGTAAACATCGGCGGTAATACCTTCCGGGCCTTATTGCGCAAGTTTTCAACATGCCTCTCCTGTAAGCCTTTGTATGCGAGCGAGGTGTCGCGCAGGACCCCGTCGCGATCGGTGAGCAGGCCGTTCAAATCGTCTCCGTTCGGGACGTTGCGATACCATAGCCAATTGATTAAACGCTTACGTTTTCCCGTGACCCGATCGAGCGCCAAGATGGGGTAACTTAGTAAGTGACCATCCGGCATGAGATGGTAGGTGATTGATTCCTGCAGGAAGTTGAAGGTCTCGGCCACGACGTTTTCTGGTCCAATAGTGCCTCTCCATGCGACATAACCGGCGTACTTCGGGGACGCGTTCGGTACCAGCAATCGCCTCGCCGTCGAGTTGATGCCATCTGCGCAAACCAACAAGTCTACTTTCTTTGTCTCACCATCCGAGAGAAACGCTGTGACCTCAGAACCTTCGTCACGAAAACCAGTAACTGAGGTGCCCAAATGATACTTGTCCATCCCAAAGATATGCAGAAGCGCCCGGTACAGCGCACCGTAAGAGCTAACACGAAACCCACATGATAGTTGGCTTACGATCCTTCCTTGACCGTCAATATAGCGGCACCATTCAGGTTTGTTCGAGATGTCGTCGAGACTGTAACCTCCGAATTCTGTAAGAAAGCGTAGCGTGATGGGGTGCGAGATAATGCCGGCCCCGCGACTCTCCAACAAAGCACTTGAGCGTTCGAAGATGTCCACCGCCCAGCCTTTGCTTCGAAGCACAAGAGCGGCGGTAAGTCCACCTATAGATCCACCCATGATGGCTGCTCGAAAATTTCCTCCCGACATAAACGCTTCTCCTTTGGCTTTTTTGCTTACGCGCCCGCCAGTTGTTCCCTCCTGGCCAAATTCTGTTATTCTTTCTTAGGCTGGATTGGCGTCGTCGAAGAACGAATCGATCTCTGGGTCAGGTAGGGGCTCGAGTGCTCCGAGCGCCTGTTCGAGGAAGCCCTCGTCTATGATATACTTTTTGGCGTACTGCTTTAAAACGGGATCCAGGTCCTCTTTTTCCCAAAACATCACCCCGGTTTGGCGATCGATATGAACGACGCCAACTGCATCGGTTAAAACAGAAAAATAATGCTGCATAAGATTTTCAGGCAATCGATCAAGATCGTTTACTCGGCTAGCTCCAGTTCCCACAAGATCGAGTGGCAGGCAGGACAGATCCGTCGAAAATCCAGTGGATCTCCAGCTCCGTATTATTTGGCGGAAGCTGCAAAATCTCTTTCCAACAATTAGCGCACCTCATATTTTCTCCTACTCCTTCGGTCAGGATAGCAACCTGGCCGGTAATACATACCTGCGATAGTATGGTTCTGCGGCGACTTCGCCGCTATTAGCGGGTTGAGCGGATTATTTCTTGCTCGGACGGATTACCGGTAACTACCACACAAGACGCCCGACACAGCCTTTGCCGCTGCATTCGTTAGAAAAGCCTCGAAAGGCTAGCAGGTAGCCGCAGATCAATGGCGCGCCCGAGTAGTTTTAGGGAATTGTATATCTCAACATGTGGCCGCGACGAAGCCTCGTGCGTAGTCGGGGGGCAGGCTTTGCGGAACCCACAGATTAGCAAAGGAAGCAAATGTTAGAACAATTCTAGAATCTAGATTCCGGATTCTGAATTGTGCTTTTGTTCCGCATTCCGCGTTCCGCATTCACCTTGTATTATCCGGGGTTGCAACCTGTGGATCGATGGGCCTGACTTCCATGAACAGTCCGTAGTCTAGACATGGATTGCCTTTGGCGATTTGCGCCGCCTCATCGAGATTGCTAGCGAGAATGGACCAGTAACCGCCAATCACTTCTTTGGATTCGCCGAAAGGGCCGTCTGTGATCGCGTTTTGTCGCCCGATCGTTTTACCTTCATACGTGAGCCGTTGCCCGCGTTTCATTTTCCCTTCGTCAACTAATTGTTCAAGCCAGGCGTAGAATTTGTCGATCGCGTTCTGCTTTTCTTTCAGCGAGAGAGTACTGTCCCACTGACCGCGGGAAATTACCAGGAATTCAGAAGGTTGTTCGCTCATGATGGTTTGCCTTTCAGATTAGTCCAGAACCCGATGGAACGCAGCCTCTGAATGAAGGTCAGAAATCGGCGAATGACAACGTGCTTCCCGGACGAAAGATCTCTCGCAAAGGCGCCAAGCCGCAAAAGTGTAAGCAGTCAGCAGTGAACAGTAAGTAGTAACGATTGGTGAGGTCAGGAGGAGCAGTCAGAACATCGGTAACACTTCTGGTTCAGAACATCCGGAAACACTGGGTTAGGTTTTAGGTTACGGTGCCTTTCCTTTGCGGCTTGGCGTCTTTGCGTGACATCTTTCTCGTTGTCTCTCCTGCGTGAATGCACAGGTCAGGTCCTCCTCCTGGCTACTGACTCCCTGAATTGACTTCGATCTGGAAAGCTGGATTCATTCGAAAAAGATCGGAAACAGCAGATTGACTCTTGGATCAGAAGCTGGAACAAACCTGTCAGGAATTGTTGACTGACCCCTTTTGATGCACACTCCGGAAACAAGAAAAACCTGCCAATCAAGCGACTGAGATCCCTGAATCTAATCCCGAGTTAGAACAACGCTCGTGCGGTGTTCCGGAAACAACTGCAACAGATGCCGGAAACTTTTGACTTGATTCAGAAATATTGCGCCAAGACCGGCCACCGAGAAACTCTGGCTCTCCTTGTGCTCGTAACTGTCCCCGATTCCTTTTATGCCGAAATCGGTATCGACTGAAAAACGCTGTTTCACGTCCGCGGCTATGATTCAGACGTATCCCGTGTTCCGCGTTCCGTTTGCAGTTCATTTGCTATTTGTCATGCGCTTCGCCCGTAGGCTTTGGGTAACCCTGGGTTAGCAAAGGTTAGAACAATTCTAGATTCTAAATTCCGGCTTCTGAGTTCTGCCTCTTTGTCATTTGTCCCGCCCGCATCGCTACGCGAAGCGTTGCCGGCTGGGCATGCGCTCGCCGCGTATTGCCATTCTGCCATAACGGTATTACCCTCCCAGGGATGAAGACTCTCACCATCAAGGTCCCGGACGCTCTTTTCGCAGAAATCTCCGGCGCCGCCAAAGCCCGCAATGTGCCAAAGTCCGAAATCGTCCGTGAACGGCTCGCCCGAAAACCGATCACATCGAGGCGCGCGTCGCTCTGGAGCAGTATGGAAGACCTGGTTATCGAAGAGGACGCCCTCCCAACCGATCTATCATCCAACCGGAAACATCTAAAAGGGTATGGCAAGAACCGTCCTCATCGATAGCGGACCCATCGTGGCCGCGCTGCGGAGACGCGATCATCATCATGATTGGGCGCGGGCGCAATTCGAGGCAACAACCGAGCCGTTTTTAACTTGTGAAGGGGTTATCTCCGAAAGTCTGTTCCTGCTGGAGCGCGCACCTGGAGGAAAGGCATCGCTTTGCAATCTTTTGGGACGAGGAATTATCGTCCCAGATTTTTCATTCCAGCACCAGCTTACCGAAGCTATTCGCCTGATCAGCCGCTATCAGGATACCCCGATGAGTTTCGCGGATGCGTGCCTCGTCCGAATGGCTGAGCTACGCGACGAAGCGATCATCTTAACCACCGATACCGATTTTCAGATCTATCGTAAAAAGGGTCGACTAGTGATTCCGCTTCTGATCCCAGAACGATAGCCGGAAACCGCCAATTTTCTGGCCTGCACAGCGCTGAGTCTGCCTACACACGTTGATGCACGGCTAGATGCCGTCCCAATATGGTGGTCAGAGCAATGCGCAGCATGCAACTTCTAGCTTCTAAATTCCAGCTTCTGGATTCAGCCTCTTAGCCGTTTGTCATCTGCTATGCGCTTCGCCCGCTATCTGTTATTTGCTATGGTTTGCCGGGTGTAACGTGCAAGCTTCATTCGGAATGCCGGAACTGCCGGATATCGTCACCTATATTAAAGCACTCGAATCACGCATAGTCGGTGAACGACTCATTCGGGTTCGGGTTGCGAGTACTTTTCTGGTTCGAACCGCACAACCGCCGATTCGCCAAATAGGGGGGCGAGTTGTTCGCGAACTGCGGCGAATCGGCAAACGAATCGTTATTGGAGTGGAGAACGATCTCTGGCTGGTGCTTCATCTGATAAACGAATCGTTATTGGAGTGGAGAACGATCTTTGGCTGGTGCTTCATCTGATAATTGCGGGTCGGCTCCACTGGCGACCACCAGAGACTCGGTTAGCCGGTCGCAACAATCTTGCTGCCTTCGACTTTCCCAATGGTTCTCTTGTGCTGACTGAAGCCGGCACCAAACGTCGCGCATCGTTGCACCTTCTTAGTGGCGAAGAAAGCCTGCGCTCCATCGACTCGGGAGGAATCGATATATTGACAAGCGATCTCGAGTCTTTTCGCAGCGCACTCAGCGCGGAAAACCGCACCCTCAAGCGAGCGCTGACTGACCCCCGCCTAGTGAGCGGTATCGGCAACGCTTATTCAGATGAGATTCTGCACGCAGCGCAACTATCACCCGTTACGCACAAACTCAGGCCGAATGAGTGGCAACGGCTATTCACGAGCGCGCGTCACACGCTTGAGCGATGGGTGGATCGCCTGCAAACCGAAGCCGGCACTGGGTTTCCTGAAAAAGTCACTGCATTTCACCAAGGCATGGCAGTCCATGGCCGCTACGGTGAGTCGTGCCCGCGATGTGGCGAAAAGGTTCTGCGTATTCGCTACGCCGATAACGAGACAAACTACTGCGCCCGATGCCAGACCGGTGGAAAAGTCCTGGCCGATCGCAGTTTGTCTCGACTGTTGGGATCGGAGTGGCCGCGCACTCTGGAAGAATTAGAAGCCCTCAAGCGTCGATAACCCGAAACGGCAGGGAACGGCAGGAACTCCCAGGGTCTCGCGGTAGACTGACAGTCCGGTCAGCAGCCGGATCAAGACTGTCAAGAATTGTTGGCTGACCCCTTTTTAGCACTTAGGTCATTTACGCCAAAAGCGTTACAGACCCGCCCGCAACGCTTCGCGTAGCGATGCGGGCGGGACTTAGCCCAGGTGTGTCGGATTTACCGCGAAGCGGTTTAAGGAGTGCGCCTGAGAGTACGCACCAACAATGAGGTGAAAGTCCTCATCGGACAGAAACACTGGTCTGTCCGTAGCTGAAGGCAACTGCGTCGTCGAGAGACGGGGTGGAGAGCAACCGGAAGCGAAAGACCAGTCCATAAAGAAAACAATGATGAACTCGATTCGGCCAGATGCATTGGCGAGCCTGCTCCTCAAAGGCGAAGCCAAGAACGGAAACCGTCCCGTGAAGGGAGAACGGACATTTCGCGACCTATCTCTGGAGAGCACAGTGAGCAGTAGGATAGGAATGCATGGGGTGGTTGGAGATAGAATGGTCAGAAGTTGGAGCGATATGAATCAGGGATCACGATCCGGAGAGGAACGGCGTTCATGGCCGCTGGGAGGGCCCGAAGAAGCGCGCCCGGAAGGTGACAGAGCCTCCGTAGTAGCAAGGAAGCGGGGTAATACCCGTGGAGCCAAGGGAGGCAGGAAGGTGGAGGCGTGAAAGACAGAACGAAGGAACAACAACCCTCGGCAGTGTCGGAAACGGCTCAACAAGGGGGAGAAATCCGAGCCCGGTGGGCATGGGTGGAACCAACGGTCTGGACCGAGCGCATGTTGGCGACCCTGGAAACGGGGATCGAAGGAGGCAAATGGTTTCGATTGATCGATAAAGTCTGGAGGCAGGAGAATCTGGCAGGATCACTGCAGAAGGTAGTGGCTAAAGGCGGAAGCGCTGGAATCGACAAGCAGAGCGCGAGTCGAGTAGGCGAACGCCAAGAGCAGACGATCCAAAAGCTGGAGCAAGAACTAAGAACGGGCCAATACCAGCCACAAGCCGTCAAACGAGTATGGATACCCAAACCCGGGAGCCAAGAGAAGCGTCCGTTAGGAGTACCGACGGTCAGAGACCGGATCGTACAAGGAGCGGTGCTCCAAGTCATCGAACCGATCTTCGAGCGAGAATTCGCTCCCCAGAGCTACGGGTTTCGACCTGGAAAAGGGTGTAAGGATGCGCTACGCCGAGTCGAAGAGCTGCTGAGAAGCGGAAATCACTGGGTGGTAGATGCGGATCTGAAAAGCTACTTTGATACCATACCGCATAAACGACTGATGGAACGGGTCGGAGAGAAAATCGCCGACTCCAGAGTACTGAGCTTGATCGANGGGATGCTTNANGCCGCAGTCATGGACNGNATNCTTCAGGCCGCAGTCATGGACAGCATAGAAGGATGGCAAGCGACCAGCAAGGGAGCCCGCAAGGAGCAGTGATCAGTCCGCTATTATCCAATATCTACCTCAACGGACTGGACTGGAAGATGGCCCAAAATGGCTTTGAAATGGTCAGATACGCCGACGATTACGTCGTGCTGTGTCCTAGCCAGGAACAAGCACAAAAGGCGTTAAAACAGATCAGCCAATGGGTAGAAGAGAACGGACTGAAACTGCACCCGACCAAAACACGGTTAGTAGATGCTAGCCAAAGAGGAGGGTTCGACTTCCTAGGATACCATTTTGAAAGGGGAAAGAAATGGCCGCGTCAGAAGAGCCTGGATAAACTCAAAGACGCCATACGGAGCAAGACCCGACGCAACAATGGAAGAAGTATGAAAGCCATCTGCTCAGATGTGAATCTCACACTGAAAGGCTGGTTTGAGTACTTCAAGCATGGTGCGCCCCACGTCTTTGAGTCCATCGACGGCTATGTGCGAGGGCGGTTGCGCAGCATCCTCAGACGCCAAACGAAACGAAAAGGCCGGGCTAGAGGTGTCGATCAACACCGATGGCCAAATACCTACTTCTCCGCGGTTGGCTTGTTTTCCTTAAGACAAGCGTACACTGCGGCTTGCCGATCTTCTTGAAAGTTAACCACCAACTGGAGAGCCGGATGCAGGAGATCTGCCAGTCCGGTTCGGAGGGAGGGGCAAAGCTCACCTTTGTCCCTACCCCTATCTCAGCCCGGGGTTTTACCCCGGGAATCATCCCATTAAGCGACCGCCCTGAATGGGCGTAAGATGCCGTGACATCAATGGCGCCTTGTCTTGCCCTAAATCTGTAACCGAAGGTCGAGTGTCTACCTCACCAACCATATTCGGATGTTATGACGAACCTAACCTTGCGCCCTTTCAGGGCGCCTCGCCTGGTTGGATGCGTTCCCGGGGTTAAAACCNCGGGCTGAGTCCTTAAACCGCTTCGCGGTAAATCCGACAGGCTCCCAGGGTGGAGGCTTTGCGGAACCCTGGGATAGGTTCCCAATAACGCGTGTCGCTCTGACTTGTCCTGCCGACGCGTCCGACGAAGCTGCATCCCGATGTTCGAGGCATCGTTGACGATTGGCGAAGTTGGACTTGTTCGCCATAGCCTGCGCCCCTCGAAGCCAATATGCTAACAAGTTTGGCGACGGCGGAAGGCCTTGCGAATGAGGAAGGAGCGTAAGAGGCCGCTCAGCCACGAAACGACGAGATCCGCAGAGAAACACACTCACACAGAATGGGTGAAGATCCTTGAACAAAAGTCAGCGAAGGAAGCAAAGTTTAGAACAATTCTAGATTCTAAATTCCGCCTTCCGCCTTCTTCTTCGGGCTTATTCTCCTTTTACCGCGCCGAATCCGTGGGATGGATTAGTTAGGAAAAGGCTATGCGCATCACCTATTTCACCGGGTGCACGGTCCTGATTACCGGAGCGTCCGCCGGGATCGGTTACGAGTTTGCGCGTCAGCTCGCCCCGGTGGTGAGTACCATGGTGCTGGTAGCCCGTCGCAACGATCGCTTGGCGGCGCTCAAATCGGAACTTAAGGTGATCAATCCGAAACTGGAGCTGTTCAGTCGACCCCTGGACCTTCGCGACAAAGATGAGCTGGAACGTTTCTGCGATTGGCTGGATGAAAGCGATCTGGCCATTGATGTTTTGATCAACAACGCTGGATTGGGTGATCATGGGCCGTTCGTCGACTGCGAATGGGAGCGGGTTAACTCCATGCTGCAGGTTAACGTCTACGCGTTGACCTACCTGACTTTCAGAGTTCTACCCAAAATGAGAAAGGCCAGATGTGGCGTGATCCTCAATGTGAGTTCGATTGCTAGCTTGCTCCCTTTGCCTAACAGTGCGGTGTATGCCGCGACGAAAGCGTACGTGACCAGTTTTAGCGAGGCCGTTCGGGCAGAGCTGCGTTCGTCCGACATATCCGTTACAGCGTTATGTCCAGGACCTGTTTCAACGGAATACCTATTACATGCCACCCGAGCAGGTGAGCGTCAGAGGCACACCGCTCCAGACAGTTTTATTGTTCCCGTCCAAGAAGTCGTGCGACAAGCGTTGAAGGCCGTAACGAACGACCGCGCAAGAGTGATTCCTGGCACTATCGTGAATTTGGCAATGACGGCAGTTGCCTTCCTCCCGATGTTTATCAAACGGCTTGTGTACAACGTACGAGTGAAGCATCAACAGCT
>JGI12630J15595_10000219_pt1 | contig 10619 bp, 7 predicted proteins | sample JacPinW_OM2H0_M1_FD_15595 | JGI IMG/M metagenome (IMG submission 15595) | reverse complement strand
ACCATTCGCGGCAGGCCGATGGTGAAGGTCGAGCCCTTTCCCGGCTCGCTTTCCACGGCAATGTCGCCCCCCATCATCTGGCAGAAGCGTTTGCTGATCGCGAGCCCAAGGCCCGTGCCGCCGTATTTGCGGGTGGTGGAGGCATCAGCCTGGGAGAATTCCTGGAACAGCTTGCCCATCTGCTCTGCGGTCATGCCGATGCCGGTATCGGCGACCGAGATGGTGATCCAGTCGCGGCCGTCCTCTTCGCTTTGCCGCGTGTCGATGCTGATGGTCCCGTGGTCGGTGAATTTGTTGGCGTTGCTCAACAGATTCAAAAGCGCCTGTCGCAGGCGCATCTGATCGGCATGCAGCATCCCGATCATGCCATCACAATTGACCGCGATCTGGTTGGTATTCTTTGCCGCCAATGGTTCGATGGTCTTGACCACGCTGGCGATCAGTGGTGCAAGCGCGAAGGTTTCGAGCTGCAGCTCCATCCGCCCGGCCTCTATCTTGGAGAGGTCGAGGATGTCATTGATCAGAGCGAGTGATCAGAGCGAGCAGGTGGCGGGCCGCACCCAGTACGCGATCGAGCGGCTCCAGGTCCTGCTGCAACGCCTCGGCATCCTCCCGCAGCATCTCGGTGACGCCGATGATGGCATTGAGCGGCGTGCGCAGCTCATGGCTCATATTGGCGAGGAACTGGGACTTGTGCTGGCTTGCTTCCGCCAGTTGCCGGCTCTTGTCCTCAATTTCGCTGAACAGCTGCGCATTCCGGATCGCCAGCGCCGATTGCGCGGCGAAGGTCTGCAGGAGTTCAACCGTGCTTTTTGCGAATTCGCCGGGCGCCTTGCGGCGAACCACCAGGGCTCCCACGATCTGATCGGAAGTGAGCAACGGAACCACGAGGCGAGCGCGATAGCCAAGTCGCATCACCAGCTCGTTTGCCCGCGACGACGGCTCCAAAGCGGCAACTTGATCGGGCTCTCGACGCTGCGTTGCGAGCCGGACAGCTTCGGAAAAGTCGGCGTGGTGCTCCGTTATCACGGCGATCATGTCGGGGGTCATTCCGTAGGTCGCGCGCAACTGGAACTGACTGCTGACGTTGTCAGACACATAGATCGCGCCGGCCTCGGTGCCGGAAAGCTGCGTCGCCCGGGCGACAATGGTATCGAGCACGGTTTGCAGGTCGAGTGTCGAGTTGACTGCTTGCGACACCGCGCCAAGCGCGCGCAGCTCTTCAACTGAACGAGCAAGCTCGCGCGTACGCGCCTGCACGTCCTCGAACAATCGTACATTCTCGATCGCGATCACCGCCTGGTCGGCAAACGTGGTGACCAGCTCAATCTGCTTGTCGGTAAACGGCCGCGCCTCGGAACGTGCCAAGCTCAGTACGCCGATCGGAACTCCGTCGCGCATCATCGGAACCCCGAGCAATGTGCGAAAGTCGCCCAACTTCTGCGCTTCTGCAAAGGAGTATTCAGGGTCTGCCTGCACGTCGGGAATGTGCACGACACGGCCTTCCAGCAAGGCCCTTCCATTAACTGATCCCCGTTCCGGCTCTACCGGGACGGTTCTGACGTAATCCGTGAACTCCTGCGAGAAGCCGTAGGTCTCGGCGCGGAAGAACACGCCGTCTTGCTGGCGAGTTATGGTGCCCTTGTCGGCCTCGCAAAGTCGGGCGGCTGATTCCACGAGCGTTTGCAGCACCGACTTGAGATCGAACGCCGAGCGGCTGATAATCTTCAACACATCGGCGGTCGCGGTCTGCTGCCGAAGCGATTCCTGCAGCTCGCGCGACCGCTCCTGCACGTCCTCGAACAAACGTACATTCTCGATCGCGATCACCGCCTGGTCGGCAAACGTCGTGGCGAGGTCAATCTGCCGGTCGCTGAATCGCTGCACCGTGCGGCGCATGAGCACGATGATCCCGATGGGACTGCGTTCGCGCAGCAGCGGGACGCCGAGCATGGTGCGAACGCCCGCTTTTCGGATCGCATCGCCCAAGATGAATTCCCGGTCGTCGAGAATATCGGTCACCTGCACGACCTTGCCTTCGAGCGCGGTGCGCCCGGCAATGGTGCCGCGGCCCGGCTCGAACCGGACCTTGCTCATGTAGGCATCGAGTTCCGGTCCGTATCCGTGGCTGGCCTCATGCTGGTAGACCGAGCCCTTCTGGCGCAGGATCACCGCGATATCGGCTTCGCACAGCTGCGCTGCCGACTGCACCAGGGTGTCGAGCACGGCCTGCAGGTCGAAGGTCGAGCGGCTGATCACCTTAAGGACATCGGCCGTGGCAGTTTGCTGCTGCAGCGATTCGCGCAGCTCGTTGAGCAGGCGAGTGTTCTCGATGGCGATGACGGCCTGAGCCGTAAAGTTCGTCACAAGCTCGATCTGCTTGTCGGTGAACGGACGCACCTCCTGACGGTAGATGGCAAAGCAGCCGACAAGCTGGTTCTCCCGCAGCATTGGGACGTTGAGGACCGTGCGAAAGCGTCCAAGATCAACAGCCGCCACGAACACGGGCTCGCCCTCGACAAAGGCTGGCTCTGTCGTGACGTCGGCAATATGAACGGTCTGCCTGGTCTCGCTTATGCGACCGAGTGCAGTACGTGGACCCGCCCGTTGCGGCCCGCGGCGCCAATACTCGGCAAATGCCGGCGGCACGCCGAACATCGCAGCCGCCCGCCACGCACCATCTTCGAACCGGAACAGAACGCCGAAGGTCGCGTCGCAAATACGCACGGCGTTTGCCAGCATGGTGTCGAACACCGGGTCGAGCTCGCCCGGGGAGCTGCTGACGACCTTGAGCACTTCGGAGGTCGCGGTCTGCTGCTCCAGTGCTTCGCCGAGCTCCCGGGTGCGCGCTTGCTCGGCCTCGAACAGCCGCGCGTTCTCGATCGCGATCAGCGCCTGGTCGGCGAAAGTGGTGACCAGCTCGATCTGCTTGTCAGTGAAAGGCCTCACGATGGACCGCGTCAGGGAGAGGACGCCGATCGGCATTCCCTCGCGCAGCAGAGGCACACCAAGCGCGGTACGAAAGCCGCCAAGACTTTGCGATTCCTTCCATGTGTATTCCGGATCTTGCAAGACGTCGGGAATGTGCACGGTCCGCCCTTCCAGCACCGTTCGCCCTGGTATAGTGCCGCGTCCAGGCGCAATCGGGTGGTCCTTGATGAACTGCCGGTACCGCTCGGAAAATCCGTGCATGGCACCCAAGTAAAGCGTCTGGCCCTCGCAGCGGAACAGGAAAGCGGATTCGGCTTCGCACAAGCGCGCCGCCGACTCCACGAGCGTGTCGAGCACCGTCTGCAGATCAAAAGTCGAGCGGCTGATGACCTTGAGCACATCGGCGGTTGCGGTCTGCTGCTGCAGCGATTCTTGCAGCTCGCGCGACCGCTCCTGCACTTCCTCGAACAGCCGCGCGTTCTCGATCGCGATCACTGCCTGATCAGCGAACGTCTTCACGAGGCCTATTTGTCCGCTGGTGAATGGCCGTACTTCGCGTCTGGCGCAGCCGATGACGCCTATTGGGTTTCCCTCCTTAACTATCGGAACCGCCATGAACGTTCGGTACTTGAGCGTCCGCTGGAGCACCTCGCGGGTACGCAAATCGTAATCGAATTCAGCCAGTACGTCCTCGAACTGCAGAGGCTGGCCGTCAACGAAAGCCCGCCCCATGACGAAGTTGCGGGCGGGTGCTCGCGGAAAAAGACTGTGAAAGGCTGCCCTTTCCTCCGCCGAAAGATTGTTGAGGGCGACGAGGTGCAGAAGTCCATGTTCGAACCGCGCGATCGCACTGAAGTGTGCCTGACATAGTTGGGCCGCACGTCCGACCATCGCCTCGAACACCGGCTGCACCTGCGTGGGCGAACTGCCAATGACTTCCAGCACCTCGGACGTCGCGGTCTGCCGCTCGAGCGCCTCCGCGAGCTCGCGGGTCCGCTGGTCGAGTTGCTTTTGCAGATCGGCTGCCCTGGGATCGCGACTGCGCGGAGCCGTCCGCGCTTTGCGCGGTGTGCCCTTGGATATGTTTTGGCGGCGCGTTTTCATTTTGTCGCCCATCGCGGCGCCGGCCTGGCGCGCCACCTTTTAGCAGGGCCCGAAAGCAAGGCAGAATATCCAATCCACGAGGGTCAGTCAGGAGGTATGCAAGGCTCCTTGCAACCCGCTGCCCACCGGCGCCAGAGTCCGCCGCCAGGGTCGACGCCGCACTCAACGCGCGACGGCTTCCATGATCTCCTTGGGCCGGCGCTTGATGGCGAGCAGATACGCCGCCGCGGGCGCGTCGGGGTGCCGTCGTCCCTGCTCCCAATTTTTCAGCGTGGGAAGCGGAATGCGATAGGCCGCCGCGAAACGGTGTTGCGACATGCGAAGCGACCGGCGGATCGCCTTCACGTCCGGTATCTCCACTCTCATCACGCGCATGCCGCGCACCTTGCGCGCGCTGGCGTGCGTCGCCGCCTGCCTCATGCTTTCGATCAGCTCGTCTCCAAACTTGCCCATTTCCATTCCCACGAAAGCCTCGTGCTCGGCTTCGTCCCAAATATCCCGAGCCTGGCGCGCAAAAAGTGCGGTTTCCGCCACGGTGATGGATCGTCGCGCCACTCTCCGGCTATACGCCATTGGCGCCCACTAAGTCCAGTGCCGGCACTAGCGGCTGCTGGCACTGGCGGCCCGATCGCCTTCGGGCTCTTGAGATTCATCACCGGCGCGAATTTTGTGGGTTGCTGGACAACAGCGTCGCGGCCCGAGCAGCGTGATGAATTCGCGTCTTTTCACTCGATCACCTCGTCGGCGAGTGAGAGAAGATTGTCGGAAATTTTGACGCCGAGCGCTCTCGCAGTCGTGAGGTTGATCACGAGCTCGAACTTGGTCACCTGCATGACCGGCAGGTCGGCCGGCTTCTCGCCTTTGAGAACGCGACCAACGTAGAGACCCACCAGTCGATACATGTCCGTGATGCTGGTCCCATAGCTCATCAGGCCGCCGGCCACTGCGTATTCACGAAATTGATAAATGGCTGGCATGTGATGCTGCGATGCCAGTGCGACGAGTCGTTCCCGCCTTGTGTCGAAAAACGGATCAGCGCCGACCAAGAGCGCAGCAACGTGCTGCGGCGTAAGCGCAGCAAAGGCTGTTTCGATCCTCTCATCGGTGCCGCCATCGAGAACGACAAGGCTTTGTCCCAGCGCGCGCGCCGCTTCCTGCACGTCCCTGATCTGCACCTGCCCGACAAATGTATTTGGGTTTACCAGCAGTGCTGCGACCGGCGCGCCAGGGACGAGCTCGTGCAGCAGTCCGAGACGCTTTGCTCCGAGGACCGCGGTGAGGAAAGTGGCGCCTGTGATGTTGCCGCCCGGCCGGTTCAGGCTGGCGACCAAGCCGGCCTCAACGGGATCTCCCCCGCTTCCAAAGACGATGGGTATGGTCGTAGTTGCTGCTTTTGCGGCGGGTCCGGATTCGCCCAAAGCCGCGATGACGTCCACCGGGCGGTGAACCAATTCGCTTGCCAGCGCAGGCAGACGATCAGACTGACCCTCCGCCCAGCGGAAATCGATGCTCACATTCTGGGATTCGGCATAGCCAGTCTCGGACAGTCCTTTGCGGAACGCGGCGACCACGCCGGCGGACTCGGCCGGCGAGCGGCCGCTGAGAAACCCGACCACCGGAATCAGGGGCTGCTGCGCACGCGAGACAAGCGGCCACGATACTGCCGCGCCGCCGAGCAGCGATATGAACTCGCGGCGCTTCAATCGATTGTATCGCATCCGAGCTCCACGTCGGTGAGTGCACATGGAAGGATACTTAATTGAGGAGGATCAGTCAGCCGGCGGGAGAGGGGTTTTGGTTCCTGTTCATTCCGCTTTGTCGGGCGGGCAGCCCGCGCCGCTGTCGGCCCAGGCCCGCATCAGCGCTCCAAACGCGGCTTGTGTCCCAGGCGCGGGCGTGCGTCGGCCGCCGGGCATCCAGGCCCAGCCCACCAGGCTGTCTTCCGATACGTGGTGNAGCAGTGCANCCATGTCCTTTGCCCCGTTGCGCGCCGGATCCTTGATCTGCNCGCAGATCGCGCCGAGCGAACGCCCCTGCCACCCCATGGACGCCGGGGCGAGGCGCCACCCCGGATTTCCAGGCACCCCCGCGGCGTCGAAGTTTGCGGCGTGATGGCAGGTGCCGCAGGCAAGGCCCGGCGCGCCGTTTCCGTCGACGCCGCGCACGACCCAGGGCCGGTGCGGCTCCATGCGGTCGGTCTGGGTTGGTCGGTCGTCCACGGGATGACAGTTCAGGCAGCGCGGATTCAGCAGGACCTTGCCCGCTTCCCGGAACAAGGCGATCGATCTCGCGTCCGCGCCGGCAAACGTTTGGGTTTGACCGAGCGTGCGCTGCGCCGCGGCGCTTAGAACGACGAGAAGCGCGGTGGCAGCGGCGACGAAGAGGACCCGCGGGCGCCGCATGTCAGCGTTCCAGTGCGCGGGCAGCGTCGTGGATCGCGGCACGAATGCGCACATAAGTGGCACACCGACAGAGATTCCCGTTCATCGCCAGATCGATGTCATGGTCGGTTGGTTTCCTGATCTCCTTGAGCAGCGCGATTGCGCTCATCACCTGGCCGGACTGGCAGTAGCCGCATTGCGGGACGTCGCGCGCTACCCAGGCGTCCTGCACTGCCAGAGCTTCCGGCCCGGAGACGCCCTCTATCGTGGTTACCTCGCTCTTGCCCAGCGCCGAGATCGGCAGCGAGCAGGCGCGCAACGGCTTACCGTCCATAAACACCGTNCACGCTCCGCAAAGCGCGATCCCACAGCCGAACTTCGNCCCGGTGAGTCCAAGATTGTCCCGCAGCACCCAGAGCAGCGGCGTATCGCCTTCGACCTCAACACTCCGGGATGCGCCGTTGACGTTGATGCTGAAGACACCCACGGCTATCCCCTGAAAGCAGCGTCGGGAAAGGGCATGACATCGAGCCGCCGGCCCGTAGCGTGCAGCACGGCTTGCGCGATGGCTGGCGCCAAGGGCGCGAGCACGACCTCGCCAAATCCCTGCGGCGGACGGTCGCTGGGCAGCACGATGGGAACGACCTCGGGCATCTCGTCGATGCCCAGCAGAGGATAGTCGAAAAAATTACTCTGATCGGCGCCGCCGTTCGAGAAGGTGATCCGGCTGTGCAGCGCCGTCGTCATGGCAAAGCCGATACCGCCCTCGATCTGCGCCGCGAGCGTGTTCGGATTGACGGCCAGGCCCGGATCGACGGCGCAGAAGACGCGCTTGACTCTGAGCTTGTCGTCCACGCGCGCCAGCTCTGCCACTTCCGCGACATAGGTTTTGAAGCGGCTGCCGCGGCCGATGTAGCAATTGTACGCAATGCCACGAAACAGATCCGGCGCTGCCGGCGTCGTCCAATTCGACGCCTGCGCCACGGCATCAAGAACCCGCAAGGCGAGCGGATCGGCGGCCAGCAAATTGCGGCGGTAGACGTATTGGTCGATCCCGGCCTGGCTCGCGAGCTCCGAGATGAAGCTCTCCCAGAAGAAAACCGCCGCCGTCGAGCCAACCGACCGCATGAAATAGACCGGGATCGGCAACGGCGTGTCGACGGTCTCAACCAGGAAGTTCGGCACGCGGTAACTCTGATTGTAGATGCCGTCGACCATGCTTTCGTCCCAGGTGCCCTCAGGCGTGCGGTCGAGCCAGCTCTTGCGCGTGGCGCCGAACAGCGACTGACCCGCGACGCGCGCATGTACCGCGAGCGGGTAGCCCGCGTCGTCGAGGACGGCGCGCAGGCGTGCGCCGGCATTGGGCCGGAAAACGTCGTGTTGCGTGTCCTCTTCGCGCGTGCGGATGAGTTTGACCGGACGGCCGACCGCCTTCGACGCCTGGACGGCCTGCACGACATAATCGGGAACGATCTTGCGGCCGAAGCTGCCGCCGAGAAACGTGACGTTGACGCTCACCGCATCGACCGCGCAACCCACTGCCGTCGCCACCGCTTCCCGACAGGCGTCCACCGACTGGATGGAACCCCAGACCTCGACGGCACCATCTCGGTAGCTCGCGGTAGCGTTGACCGGCTCAAGGGGCGCATGTGCGATGTGCGGGAGCACAAAGCGCCGCTCGATGATCGAGGCTGCCTTGTCCCGCAGGATTTGCTGCGGTGTGCCGATTTCGAGCGCAGGAACGCCGGTATCGTTATCGAGGGCTGCCTGCAGCAAAGCATCGATCTCCGCGCTCGACAGACCGCCGTGCGTGCCGCTGTCGAACACGATATCAAGCGCGTCGACCGCACGCTTAGCCTGCCAGAAATGATCGGCGACGACACAGACCGCGTTATCGCGCGGCGGCCGCGTGAGCGCCGGATGTTGCGAGCCTGCCTCTTCATTGGCGACTGCGACGGCTGCGATTCTCACCACTGCGCGCACGCCCGGCCGTTTGAGGATCTCGGCTTCGTTTCGGATCTCTACTACCGCGCCGGTGAAGGAAGGCGCCATCCTGATCGCCGCATTGAGCATGCCGGGGACGGTGACATCGATGCCGAAGAGCGCGCTTCCGGTCGACTTGGCCCGCGAATCCAGTCGTGGCATCGGCTTGCCGATCAACGCGAGCTGGCCCGGCTGCTTGAGCCGCGGCCGATCGCTGAGGGGAAGCCTGGCGGCGGCAAGCGCAAGCTCGCCAAAGGATAGACGGCCTCCGCTGGCGTTGATCACGAAGCCTTTCTCCGTGCGGCACTGCGCGACAGCGATACCCCATGTCTCTGCCGCGGCGCGCGTCAGTGCCTCGCGCGCCGCTGCACCGGCGATGCGCAGAAGCTGGTAAAACGTCGGTGGTCGACATCGAGGCACCCTCCTTCTGCGCGGGTGCCTCGTTTTTGAAAGCGATCTTGTAGGCGTCCTTGCCCGTCACAAATCGCACAGTGACGCGCTGCCAATCGGCGTCGAGCTCATCGGCGAGGATCTGGGGCAGGACCGTGTACGACCCCTGGCCCACTTCCGGCTGCGACAGGCCAAGCGTGACGTCTCCTGTCGACGCGATGGCGATCCAGTCGGTGATGTCGTAGGTGCTCTCCTCTTTGGGCGACTGGGCGTAGGTCGAAAGAACAGTGATGGGCACCAGCAACGAGGCGACCCCCGCCGCTGTTCCCGTCAGCACAAGCCGCCGCGACATCGCTCTTTCGAGCACGTGGCTCATGACGTTTATCCCGAACGGCTGAGAAATCCATTGCCGCTGTGATGGTGCACTGCCGTCAATGTCCCGGCTGTGCCAGAACCGGTCCTAAGTCGTGTCTTCAACCACCGCATCGCACATGTAGGCCGCTGGCGCGGAATCAAATAGCGTTCAGAACGGCCAAGTCGCCCCGCCCATTTGCCGTCCATAAATGAGCTTGCCACCAGTCGCTACACGCCCAGCGGAGAAATTGCGCTCAGTCTGGAGCGTGCCAAGGCTATCAGTTCACTCCCTTTGCCGCTCCCACAGCACGCAGACCTTGCTCGAAGGCTCCAGGATATACGCGGCCACGCTGTAGCTGCCAATCAATCCGGTGGAAACGAGCCAGCGGTGGCCGGTGAATGACCCAGTCGCAGTGCCTGCTGTCGCATTATAGGCAATGTCCGACCAAGCCAGTGCCCGCGTCCCAGCGCAGTTGCCGGGTGAAGCGCCACGCGGCATAGCCGCCGACAGTGCCGCCGTCACCTTTCAGCGTGCCCGCGAGGGCGGCCACGTCGTACTTGAAATGCTCATAGCCNGTCACCAACCCGATCAGAAAATCTGGAGTCAGCTTGCGGCCGAGCCCAGCGGTCATATTGAGCTGGTTACCGTGCCAATCGGCGGCAGAATTTGTTCTGCGTCCAACCGGTGCCTTGCAGATCTATCCAGGCACTCCACTCGCGGTCGGGCGCAACCCTCGATGCCGGATCGTTGCGTTTAATCACTTGGCCGAGCCCAGCATATGCTTTTCCATCCGTGGGTCGGGCGGCGGCTATTCCGCAAAGTTGAACGTCACGCCATTCGAGCCGACAGTAATAGGATTGCCGCCGCTGCCCAAGGCGTTGCCAATTGCGCCATCAACTGGGTGGTCAGCGCCTCGGGGCCACCATCGCGAACATCGCGCCCTGGGGATCGCGGCATTGCGCGATCCAGCTGCCGCCGGGGACTTCCATCGGCCCATTGAGGATCTGGCCGCCTGCGTTCTTCACGCGCGTCATCGCGGCATCGATGCCATCGACGTTGAAATAATAAAGCCAGAAAGGGTGAGGGGTCTGCGGCGTCTTCGTCATCATGCCGCCGGAAGGCACGCCGCCGATCGCGAAGATCTGGTACGTGCCCATCGGGCCCATGTCCATGGCCTCGGCCTTGGTCCAGCCNAACAGCCCGGAATAGAACGCAAAAGCGCGGTCGAGATCGCCCGCGTGCAGCTCGTGCCAGCCGACATGACCGGGCGTGCCCGCCGGTGCCGGCGGCGGCGCCTCCTCGCTCGTTCCCTTGAACAGGATGAACCCGGCGCCGTGCGGGTCGCCGGCCACGGCGAAACGGCCGATGCCTGGAATGTCGCTGGGTTCCCGGTGGATGGCACCGCCCGCCGTCTTCACGCGCTTGGCATAAGCGTCAACGTCATCCACCCCGATGTAGCCCATCCACGTCGGTCC
>JGI12630J15595_10000212_pt1 | contig 10715 bp, 8 predicted proteins | sample JacPinW_OM2H0_M1_FD_15595 | JGI IMG/M metagenome (IMG submission 15595) | reverse complement strand
TCACGCCTGAGTTGGTTGGTCGTCTCCCCACCGGCTGGTGGCCCAGCGCTCTGACACTCAGCCCTGATGACAAGATACTCTATGTCGTGAACGCCAAAGGAATAGGGGAAGACATCAACCCTGCTACCACTTCTAACACGTCGCTTAGCACTGGAGTCGAGTCTTTTCAAGACTCGAACTTCGTCTTTGGAAGCATACAAAAGGTCGTTTTGAGTCAAGTGACGCTCGATAGCAAGACAGTTACAGGCTATAATATGGCGAGGCTCAAAGAGCTCGACGATAGCGTTGTTCCGTTAGGAGGGAAAAAACCTTCAAAGAAAATCAAGTACGTCATTTTTATCGAACAAGAGAATAAGAGCTTCGACTCTGTTCTCGGGAGCAGTGCGCATTTTGGACCTTTTGCGAGCACGTCGTTCAACAAAGCTGACGGAAGTGCTGTGACCGATCCCCAGTACAATCCAGTGACCCAGAACACGCAAATGCTAGCCAATGCTTTCGCCACCGCGGTAAACTATTATTCGGATTCGGAGGAGAGCGATGCCGGTCACCAATTCTGTGCCTCTGGCACCGCGACTGATTACACGGAAAAAACTTTGTTAGTAAAGACTGGTCGAGGCCTACTTGTGAACAAGAACTTCGAACCGGAAGATTATCCGGCAAGCGGATATATTTTCAATAATGCGGCTCGCAACAACGTTTCATTCAAGGATTATGGCGAGCTGGTGAGAATCGATGGAACTGACACGGGGACCAGCTTGCCCACCACGATCGACGATCCGCTTAGTGGCAAAATGGGGTATCCATTGCTGCCTGAAACGAACCCAGTCGCGCAGGTGCCTGGCAGTGATGTCGACAGTCGGACTCAAGGCCTGGGACAAGCTTACTTCATGAGCCTACCGATGCTTGCGGTTCTCGGAGACGAGAACAAAAACCGTGAACCACACCTGGATACCAATTACCCTGGCTACAATTTTAACATCTCTGACCAACGCAGAGCTCTGGAGTTTATTCGCGACTTCGACCGCATGGTCCAGAAAGGTACTGTCCCTAAATTCATTTACATCTATCTTCCCAACGATCACACCGGAAAGACGAATGCACCCAACTTCGGAGTCGATGAGAAGACTGGAAAACCGATCCAACCGACAGCGCCCCAGCAGGTCGAAGACGGTGATGTTGCCATCGGTATGGTGGTCCAGCATCTCCTACAAAGTCCCATTTACTACGATGCGAAATCTGACACCGGAGCTGCCATTTTCATTACCTATGACGATGCGCAGTCAACCTTCGATCACATTCATCCGCACCGTACACCGCTGATCCTGGTCAGTCCGTTCGCGAAACCCAGCTACATGGGGAGACAACATTATGCCACCGCGTCGATTGTTAAAACCGAAGAACTATTACTGGGTCTGCCGCCGAACAATCTCGGAGATCTCTTGGCTACCGATTTGCGAGACCTTTTCCAGCCAAAATACAATGAGATCAGACTGGAACCGAACCAGTTTAACCGCATCGCTCATTACGAGTCTACTCCCGCTGGCCGCGACCTCTGGGCGCTCGTAGACAAACTCGATACCGTGGCGCCCGACGAAGACAGTCTCCGACTGGGAGGCTTAGGCCGGCTTTCAATGCGAGCAGATCAGCTTTACCAGCAGGCAGAAAGAGTAGGTAAGCTCGATTCGGCCGAGTTTCGCGAAGCTCAGGACAAACTGATGAATGCTGCGCGGATGTTGGTGAATAGTGCGGCGCCAGATGAGTAGCGCGAGGTTGTTTTGGATCAGGCCGCGGGCGCATCACAAAAAACGAATCCGAAATCGTTATTCGGGTGCATTGATGGCGCCCGGAGGGCGACGTCCCTCTAGAAATTCGATCACATTTTCGATCGCCTGCTCGGCTATCTGCCGGCGGAACCCCTCGACGGCTGACCCAAGGTGTGGAGTGAGGAGGGTCTTATCTCGATCTGCGAGGATTCGTGAATCAACGGTTTCTGGTCTGTCGACTCGAGCCCAATCCTCCAACTCAAATACATCCGCGGCATAGCCTCCAAGGGTTCTCTCGACCAGAGCGGCCCCTACGGCTTTCTCATCGACTAGCGAGCCTCGAGCTGGATTTATCAACAAAGCACTAGGTTTCATCAACTTCAGTCGGCTCTCGTTTATCAGGTGCTTTGTGTCCAAAGTCAGCGGCAGTGACAGTACCACGAAGTCGCTTTGCGACAGAAGTTCTTCAAACGGCACCAACCGGAGCCGAAGTTTCTGCTCGAGATCGGAGTGCGCCTTCCGTGAATCGTAATAGATCTGATTACTCCCGAATCCCAAGAGACGTTTGGCAATCGCGTGGCCAATCGCTCCCAAACCGATAAGTCCAACTGTACTACCATGCAGTCCAACACCGTAAAACCAAGGGCGCCACCCGTGAAACTTGCCCTCTCGTACCGCCGTGTCGCCCTGCAGTAAATACCTGCCGAGTCCGATCATCAGACCGATCGCGAGCTCGGCACTCGGAATCGTCAGGAGGTCCTCGACGATGGTTACCGTAATGCCGCGCCGTGTGCAGGCAGTAATATCAAAGTTATCGTAGCCCTTGAGAGCGCAGGAGATCAATTTGAGGCAAGGGAATTTGCGCAGGTCCTCTTCATTGATCCGGTCGGGCATAAAGGTCACGACCGCATCCGCCTTCCGGAGGTGAGCCTCCAATACTGGAGCCGGCCAGGGCTGTTTCTCGGGATTGGCAATGATTTTAGCAACACGTTTCAGCCGTTCCAGTGCTCCCTCGTGAACCCAGTTTGTAATGACGACCGTTGGCAACATAGATATCCGATTTTACCAAAAGGACCGTTGCACGTACAATCCGCACGGAATTCGTGTGAGCACTAGGTGCTCGATACGCACGCGATCGCCTTCGCGGATGCGCATGCGCGGGCCCGGATTTGGCCGTTGTAGGCGTAAGCATCGACTGTAACCCCGGGAGGATTGTCCAGCGGATCACCGATGCTGTCAGTTCGGAGACATTAACGCCATCAACTACGCGATAAGCAAGCTCGCGATCGTCAGTGACGTCTATAAATGCGCTCATATGAGCGATATTATGCTCACTTGACAATCCTAATCCTTTGATGTTACCTCGTTTTTTGTTCCCCGCAATGACTCCTTCCCGAAACCTTAGCGACTTCCTTGCTTTCGGACCTCAGCTCATTGAAATGCCGCCTCGATGTGTCTCATGAAACCTCAATCCGAACGAATCATCATTCAGATCGCTCATGTTGTCCGTGACCTGGAAAAGGCGATCAGCGCGTACTCCGGAGTCTTTGATGTCGGACCCTGGCATGTCTACACATTTGCTCCTCCAACTCTCCGGGAATCAATGTATCTCGGTAAACCGTCCGATCATACTTATCGTCTCGCGGTTACCTGGGTCGGCGGCACCCAGCTCGAACTAATGCAACCCCTCACCGGTTACAGCTGCTACGACGATTTCCTCGAGCGAAAAGGAGAGGGCCTGCATCATATCAAGGAGAAAGTGGACGATTGCCAACAGGCTATCGCCGAGTACGCCAAAAAGGGCATTCGAGTCATTCAAAGCGGGAAGTTCGGCGAGGACGAGTTCTACTACCTCGATACCGAACCTACGGTCGGCATCGTCATCGAACTGGGTAACAATGGGAAAATCCCGCCCCCCGAACTTCGTTTCCCCTAATCTCCAATCAAACCCCTCAGATACAAACGTCTTATGCAAAAGTCATGGTTGTGCCAATCCTTTAGACCGATTGCTGTCGGTCTGCTGCTGGTGAGCGGTCTCGCTACCGTGTCAGCGAAAGACTACCAGTTCGCTGTGATCCCGAAACTCCGTGCTGCTTGGTTTAACCGACTCGAAGTCGGCACCAAAAAGGCGGCCCAAGATCTGAGCATAAAAACCTATATGCAAGCGCCGGCTTCCGCCGACGAAGCGGAACAGGCGCGACTTATTCAGGATGCGATCAGCCGCGGTGTCGACGCTGTCCTGGTGGTACCGAATAATGCCCAATCGCTCGAGCCCGTATTCGCTCAGGCCAAGCAAGCTGGAATTGTGGTCATCACTCACGAGTCGCCAAACCAGAAGAATGCGGATTTCGATATTGAGATGATCGACAACGAGAAGTTCGGTCAGGCCGCGATGGAGCTTCTGGCTCAGGGACTGGGCGGCAAAGGCGACTTTGTTGTCTATGTCGGCTCGTTAACAGTTCCAGCGCATAATCTCTGGGCTGACGCCGCATTAAAACTAGCCAAGGAAAAGTATCCGGACCTGAAGGTGGTTGCGGACCGCTTTCCGGTCTCGGAAGACCAAAATGCAGCTCGGCAAAAGACTCTTGAGCTGTTGAGAACCTACCCCAATCTGCATGGATTCCTGGCTTTCGGAAGCCAAGGTGCGCCTGGAGCTGCTCAGGCTGTGCGAGAACAGCATGTCCAGGGTGCGGTGGTGGTCGGAACGACTTCTCCTAACCAGGCCGGACAGTACCTCGATGACGGCTCGATGACAAAAAGCATCCTTTGGGATCCAGGCGAAGCCGGTTATGCGATGGTGTGGTTGGCCAAACAGGTCCTGGACAAAAAGCAGGTATCCGAGGGCGCAGAAATTCCTACGATCGGAAAGATCCCTTCGCTCAAAGGGAATACCATTACCTACGACCGGCCGCTCATCTTGGACAAAGGCAATCGCAAGCAATACGACTTCTAGGTGGCGCGCCGGATTGATCACGGTTTCGCTGACGATGGCCTGGGGACGAGCCCCCACCCTCCAGAAAGTCAGCGCGAAAAGTGATTTCAAATACCATGCCTGACGACCCCCATCAGACCCAGTGGGAGTATCTCTTGCAACTGAAGCACGTCAGCAAGAGCTACGGCGGGCTTCGCGCTCTGAACGACGTGAATGTAGGGATACGCTATGCGGAAATCCACTGTTTGGTCGGACAAAACGGATCCGGCAAGTCCACTTTGATCAAAATAATCTCTGGGATCGAACATGCGGACTCGGGTGAGATTCTGTTCGATAATAAGCCTTGGCATGCCTTGCATGCCACCGACTCGATTCACCGCGGCATCCAGGTTATCTATCAGGATCCATCGCTCTTCCCTAATTTGACCGTCGCCGAAAATGTTGTGATCTCCGAGATTCTGGCCAAGCGAGCCCGGCACATCAATTGGAGAAAGCTGCGGCAGCGAGCAAAAGAGGTCGTCGAAAAAATTCAGCTCAAGGTCGACTTGGATGCGCCGGTTCGGGATCTTTCATTTGCTCAGCAGCAATTGGTAGCGATCTGCAGGGCTCTCAGTAACGACGTTCGGTTATTGATCATGGATGAGCCCACCACCGCACTAACCCGTCGGGAAGTAGAAATTCTGTTGGACGTAGTCCGTGGCTTACAAAACAAAGGTATCTCAATTCTTTTTGTAAGCCATAAACTGAATGAAGTGTTCGAAATTGCCCAACGGTTCACTGTCTTACGAGATGCCAGGTGGATTGGGACTTACGAACGCCATGAGTTAACGCTGCCCAAGCTTGTCACTTTGATGACCGGACAGGATGTGGCGACAGAACCGTTTCGGAACTCCGCCGAAGGTAAGAGGCCATTGCTCGAGGTTTCGCGTCTGTCGCGAACAAATGAGTTTGAAGATATCTCGTTCGTTCTTCGGGAAGGCGAAGTTATTGGGCTGACCGGTCTGCTCGGATCGGGCCGTACCGAACTGGCGGTGGCGTTGTTTGGCCTGACTAAACCTGATCGCGGCGAAATTCGAATCCACGGCCGCCGTGTGCGAATTAGATCGGCGCAAGCAGCGATTCATCTGGGGTTAGGCTATGTCCCGGAAGACCGGCTCCGACAGGGATTGGTCATCGGCCAATCGATCGGCGCCAACATTATCTTATCGACCTGCAACCAGGTGCTGAATCGGTTCGGTCTGATTGACGCGATTAAACGAATGCAAGAAATTCAGAATTGGATCAACGCATTGGGGATTAAAGTGTCAGACCCGGACCTGCCGATCGAGACGCTGTCGGGCGGCAATCAGCAAAAGGCAGTAATAGCCCGATGGCTGGCTACGAAACCCAAGGTACTTATTCTCGATTCTCCCACGGTCGGCATCGACGTCGGAGCCAAACGGAGTGTGCACCAGCTCATCCATGACCTTGCGGTGGCCGGCGTCGGTATAATTCTCATTACTGACGAGATTGACGAAGCACTGAACAATTGCACGCGGGTACTGTTGATGCGAAACGGCCGAATCGTCGCCGATCTCGACTCTTCCCAGGAAGACGAAATCAGTGTTCAAGCACGCCTTGAGGCTGCTTAACGTGCCTGCGCTTCCAGGATTCGCCACAGCACGGAAATGAGAAAGCTCCTTCAACGAACAGAATTCCTTTTGGTTCTGCTCATAATCGTCATAGGGATCGTATTTACACTGCTGAACCCCAAATTCGCGACAACAGGCAATCTGCTGGATTTGATCAAAAGCTACTCCTTTTTCGGGATCCTTTCGGTCGGAGTTCTTGTCGTTCTACTTTCAGGAGGTATCGACATCTCCTTTACCGCCATCGCCCAGGTCGCCGAGTATATCAGTGTTTCCTGGATCTTGGCCTATGGAGGAAATCTCGGGAGCGCGTTTCTGGTCGCCTGCTGTATCGGGACTCTTCTAGGCTTATTCAATGGCCTGTTGATCCACTTCATCCGAATTCCACCGATTATCACAACTATCGGCACGCTGAATCTTTACTACGGGGTGCTATACGTTCTGTCGGCCGGCCAGATCATTTACCAAGTCCCCGAATTTTATCGGGCCCTTTCTGGCGCAACGTTACCGGGGAGCTTTCCTGTGCTCGGCGCCTTTTGGATTGGTATGGTCATTCTGACCGCCTGGATCCTGAAATATACCGTTCTCGGTCGAAGCATCTACGCGCTCGGCGGAAGCCAGATCGCCTCTATTCGAGTGGGGTTCAATATCTTTAAGACCCGGCTATTCGTCTATTCATTTATGGGCTTCGTCAGCGGCTTCGCTGCGGTCGTGCATACGGCCCTGGTGCAGTCCGCGATTCCGAATTCTATCGTTGGACGGGAGTTAGACGTGATTGCTGCCGTTGTCCTCGGGGGAGCCAACATCATGGGAGGTTCGGGATCGTTGCTTGGCACTTGTCTCGGCGTAGCTCTCCTCGCGATGCTGGGGAACGGTTTAACCCTGATCGGGATGTCCTCTTATTGGAACAACGTGATGGTCGGTCTCGTACTCCTTGTGGGCGTCACGATTAGCGCAGTCCAGCGCAACCTGCAGGTCAGGCGTCGCGTGACTAAACTAAACGCCTAGTTAAGCAATGCGCCGCTTCCTGAAATATCACCGCGATTTGGTTGCCCTCACCGCAGTTCTGTTCGGCGTTGCCGCGGTGATGTTACTGTTGAGCCCGGAGCGATTCCTGACGCCGAACAACCTGCGATCGATGGCGTTTCAGCTGCCTGAAATCGGCATTCTAACGCTCGCCATGATGGTGGCGATGCTCCACGGAGGAATCAATTTGGCCGTGATCGGAACAGCGAACCTGACAGCGATCATCGCGGCATTAGTAGTTCATGCGGTCATGCCGGCATCGGGTAACGAATGGGTTGCCGCCGCTCTCGGCCTGAGTGCAGGTTTTGCCGCGTCCTTATTGGTTGGCCTGTTAAGTGGAATTCTGGTTGGTTACGTGGGGGTTTCTTCGATACTCACAACTCTTGGTACAATGACGCTCGTCAGTGGCACCTGTGTCGTGATCACCGGAGGATCGACCATCTCCCGCCTACCGGCACCAATACTCGTGATCGGTAACGGAGTTCTTTTCGGCATTCCTGTTCCCCTATGCATCTTTCTGCTGTGCGGCGCCGGACTATCGCTGATCCTAAGTCGGACGGTGTTCGGATTTAGCCTCTACATGCTGGGCACTAATTCGGAGGCGACCCGGTATGCCGGGGTCAACAATGCCCGGACGCTGCTTGGAGTTTATTTGTTGTCCTCCTTCCTCGCCTCGATTGCCGGCGTGATCATGATGGCAAGATTTAACTCCGCGAAAGCGGACTATGGTCAGTCGTATCTGCTGGTAACGATCTTGGCTGCCGTACTTGGTGGAACGAGTGCCACCGGAGGCTACGGCAAAGTCATCGGTGTGATTTTCGCTATCATCATGCTGCAAATGTTGGCCAGCGGCCTCAATCTTTTGGGTGTGGATCCGTTCTTTGCTATTGCGATGTGGGGCGCGATTCTGCTGTTCGTAATGACCTTGAACCATTTTCTGCGACGCCGGGCCTGAAGGGTTAAAGCCAGTAATTGCGACCAGTGAAAACCAATGAGTAACCTCGAAGAATATAGCAACAAAATTAATGAAGAAGTCACTGCGGTATTGAGGCGCGTTGATCCCGAACAGATGCAAACGTTCCTGAACCTGATCCAGCAAGCCCGCAAAATAGCGCTTTATGCCGGTGGACGGGAGGGACTGATCATACGCGCTTTGGCGATGCGGCTATTCCATCTCGGTTATGATGTGAGTGTCGTTGGTGATATGACTGCTCCATTCCTGACCAATGGCGACCTGCTGATTCTCAGCGTCGGTCCAGGCTATGTCTCCACTGTCGACGCGCTTCGATCGGTCGCTCAACGCGACAGAGCGACAGTCCTATGCCTCACCGCTCAGCCAGAGGGAACAACCGCCCTCGCTGCCGATAAGATTGTGTATCTACCCGCGCAGACGATGGCAGACGATACCGGCGGAAAGGCCACGTCGGTCTTGCCCATGGGAAGCCTCTACGAGTTAGTCCTCTTCGTGTTTAGCGAGATTGTTGTCCTTGAATTGCTTAAGCGCACCGGAAGGACTTTCGGACAGGCCCGCGACCGGCATACTAATCTTGAATAGTCAGCCTGGGTGCGGAGTTGACTCGGGCTTCGAATCTACTGACTCTCTTACGAAAAGGAGACTGGATGCCCCGACGCCCGTTGCAGCGAATCCAGGCGATTACGGTCGCCCGACGTTATTTCATCGAGCGACAAACAAAAAGCAGGATTGCGGAAGATCTCGCGATTTCAAGATTCAAAGTTGCTCGCCTGATCGATGAGGCGATTGAACAGGGTCTCGTGCGGTTTGACATCGACGAGGCCGGTGAACTTGATGCACGGCTGTCCGACCGTCTGCGGGAAAAGTATTCACTGCGTAGCGCACTCGTGCTGGCCGGTCCCGATCTGCCTTGCAGTGCGTTGTTCGAGCCACTGGGACGAACGGCAGCTTCATTGCTCGAAGAAATCCTGACCGACGACTGCGTCCTCGGCGTCGCATGGGGTCGCACGCTTGCCGCGACGGCCAATGCGATCTCCCGATTGCCGAAGGTTAACGTCGTACAAGTGGCGGGCGGATTGGCGACATTGGAGTTCCCTCAAAACTCGGTTGATTTGGTGCATCGAATGGCGAGCGCTGGTCATGGCACTGCTTACCCCGTATTTTTGCCGATGTGGGTAGAAGATCCCTCGCTTGTTGATCGTCTGAAGACGGAGCCGGCTGTTGCTCAAGTGTTGGATTGGTACGATCGAATCGATGTACTTGTTACCGGCATTGGTTCCTGGAATCCACCGGTCTCCTGTTTGCACGACACGTTCTCCAAAACTTGGAGAAAACAGGTGCTCGCCGCCGGGGCGCGCGCCGATGTCTGCGCCACCTTGATCAACGACAAGGGTCAAGTAGTCCGCAGTCCGTTGGATAAGGTCGGTCTGGCCATAAATGCTAAGCAAATTCGTCGAATTCCAGAGATCGTTGGCATTGCCGGCGGACTGGAGAAGGCGGATGCAATTCTGGCTGCTTTGCGAGGAAACTGGATCACCACACTCGTTACCGATGCAGGTGTCGCACGCCGGCTTTTGGAGTAGACACGTTCCGCGTGGGGACTGCCTTGGCGAAGCCTGGTTTATACATTTCTCACGTGCATAAGCGTCTTTTGAGAGGTCGAATTTCTCAGGAGGGAACTACGAAGCCGAGGTCAATCGGCTTATTTGTTTCTGCCTAGATTATTCCTTTTGTGAGCTGGGCTCGAACGTTTGTAATTCAGCGAATACGCACCCCGATGAAAGTAACCCGCTCAACCACGCAGCGGGATACGAAAGTTCGGCTGCAATATACTCGCTGTCGCCCAGCAGTACGCCGTTTCAAAGATTCAACGGTTCGCCCGTGAAGCATTTTGAGCGCTCGTCCAAATCGCGGTTTACATCACCAATTCGTGCGGGAATTGTTCCTTGTGCGAAAAGAATCTCGGTGGGCGACAGGATTGATCGTGCTCGGCATAACGGCCTTTCTTGTTGCATGTGAAAACGAAGGAGCTGGCGCTTCCAAAACCGGAACTACTGATCCAAACACAGCCTTTGCCGAATATGGTGCACGCACGAATACCCCGGCCGGACCTACCGGAAATGCTTCGTCGCGGAGAGGCACTGGATTTTCTGGCGGAGTAGGTGCACGTGGCGGGGGCAGCCAAATTGGCTTTTAGCGCGCCTCTTAACTAAGCTGTTGCTCGGCAAAGCACACGGCGGCAGCGGAATCACGGGAAAACCGCTCATGCCCCACATTGCATCCCCTGCCAGGAGCACGAGCAGCGGTAAGATCGGCAATACTTTTCTTCGTATCGTCGGGACACGGGCTTGTGCGTCTCAATCGAAGGACTGTTTTCAATCTCTTTCCGAGTC
>JGI12630J15595_10000211_pt1 | contig 10726 bp, 6 predicted proteins | sample JacPinW_OM2H0_M1_FD_15595 | JGI IMG/M metagenome (IMG submission 15595) | reverse complement strand
GCATTTATGATTTTCGCGCGGCGCTCCCGCTCCGACTCGGCCTGACCGGCCATCGCGCGCTTCATGCTGTCGGGCAAAACGACGTCTCTGACCTCTACGGCAGTCACTTTGATTCCCCACGGCTCGGTCTGCCGATCGATAATCTCCTGTAGCCTCAGATTTATCTTGTCGCGCTGGGAGAGCAGTTCATCGAGTTCCGCCTGTCCGAGCACGCTGCGCAACGTTGTCTGCGAAATGAGCGAAGTCGCTTTCAGATAGTTCGCCACTCGCACGACCGCAGACGCTGGATCGATGACGCGAAAATAAACCACGGCGTCAACGGTCATCGGCACGTTGTCCCGCGTCATGACTTCCTGGCGCGCGACGTCGATGGTCACGACGCGCAGATCCATCCTTACCATGCGATCGACGATCGGAATGAGAAAAATCAATCCCGGCCCTTTTGTGCCAAGCAGCTTGCCGAGACGGAAAATCACCGCGCGCTCGTACTCGCGCAGGATGCGGATCATCTGCGGCAGGAAGATTACGGCGATGAGAATAATGGGAACTAACCAGAAGACCAATTTTGCCGATTCTTCGAACATGGGACCTCTTTTCTCAGGTTTCGGGTTTCACTTTTGTCGTCAATCCTTCGACGGGTATGGTTTGTACGGGTTCCCCTTTTTTCACGAACGTATCGCTAGCCGCACTCCAATATTCGCCTTCCACAAAATTTTCCGCCGCTCGCATCGATCGGACAAAGCGCGTTCACAGTTTTTCCCACCATCGTTTCTTTGCCGACCTTAACCGGCAGACGCTGCGCGCGGAGTCCTTTGCCTACGACAAACGCGAAGAACGTCTAAAACTCGTCGGTCACACCCCCCGGACTAAGGACTCTATAACATGGCCTCTAAAACCTCATAAATAAAGGCGCGACGGGCGATGGCCCGAGATCTCCAATGACAATTTGCTTTTTCATGGTATGACGATCCTCGCCGATGATCGCCGCCGTGCACGAATTCACGTCCGAGAAACGGAGTTGTCTATGATTTAAGGCCAGTTCTGTCCACGAATTAAAGCTAGTAGGCGCGCTCTCAGTCCACGATTCAAGTCCAGTCCGGCAACTGGCGCCCCACGCCGTCGCGCGGTACCCCGGAATGGAAGGTACATGCGGTGCTAAGGCGGCATAGCCCCCAGTTTTTTCCGGTCTCCCTTAGACGGACCGGCGGAATCGAGCCAAGATTCCTGAAAGAAAACGTACTAAATTCCATAGGACTCAAGCTGGCCGAGTTCCTTCATCACCGGGGGGCCGGGAGCGCTAGGGTGGACGTGCTATTTACGAATATTCCGCATCACGAGGAAAAGACGACTTAACAAAAAGCCAGCTCTGGAATGCAGTTTCCTCCAACCTAAGGATTACGCTCTACTTGTGCTGAAATTCTCTGCCAAACAGTTAAATAGAGTTGCAAACCAACTAGAGCTTAAAGTCGCGCATTTTGAACATACGCAGGAAGGGCTAGGGATAGCCCATCTAGAAACCGAGCCGGTTTTGTTTGTATTCGAAACTCCGGTGACAGAAATTCAGTTAAGTATAACCCTGAATTTTGATTTTAGATTTGTTACGGCAGGAAGCGATGAAGCTGACTATTCGTTGCATGATTTAAACCTGCGCTGCGAGCCTTTGGAAACAGAGTACGACGATTACATGACTTACTACCAGAAAATGGAGTTCCAGAATGAATTACCCTCCTTTGAAGGTTTCTTTAAAAAGGCGCATTACAACTCCGACCTGGTTCTTGCTGGTTATCAATCCAGACAGGACTTCCTCAAAGACTTCCAGCAGAAATTTGCGATCAGTAATGCCTACAAACAACTCGAAACTTTCTACAACCGGGTCTTCAAAACCATGGAAGATGTCTGAAGCGATGGATTGTTTTTGATGGGTGCGTACAAAAAACTGAAATCGCCCAAAAAACTAAAACTGTGCTTCGGACAATGGATACACCTTTCACCTTGCCGACGGCAGCTATCACCTCAAGCTCGGACAATGTCAGACTGCGTATATCCAAGTTGGCAGTAGCAGGGAATTTATTGATCATTTCGATCAGTTCAGAGGATTGCATTTGAACCGAGATCAATCATACGTTCGCTGACCTGCAGCGACGAAGCGCCAATGTACTCAAAAACCAGCGAGAACGATTCGGACGAAATCCTCGCGTACAGAGATTTCGAATTCGAGGGCAAACCAGATTCAAAACCAGCTTAAAAGCGGTGATCTATTGGCGTTTTATAGTGGGATGCGGATCTGACTGGGCAGCAGCTTAGCGACATCTCACAGTGTGCCGCCGGTGAAGCACTTTGATTGCCTGGTCACATCGCGGTTTACATCACCAATTCGTGCGTGAATTGTTCCTCGTGCGAAAAGAATCTCGGTGGGCAACAGGATTGATCGTGCTCGGCATAACGGTTTTTCTTGCCGCATGCCAGAACGGAGGAGCTGGCGCTTCCAACACAGGAACAACTGATCCAAACACAGCCTTTGCCGAATATGGTGCACGCACAAATACTCCTACCGGACCTACCGGAAATGTTCCGTCTCGGAGAGGCTCTGGATTTACCGGTGGATCTGGTGCACCTGGCGGGAATAGCCAAAGCGGCTTAGTGTGGCTCTTCAATGATGCCTCAACTGATCCGGTAGATCTGTCGTTGCGGACCCTAGCAACATCCTGAATTCGCAGCCCGGAGCGATACTTTCCCCTTTTCGACAGTTGCGCAACGGCCACCCGAAGAGAGGCTCACCGAGCGGTCGAAAGAAAGCCTACCGACCTAACTGTTGGATCCTGCGGTCGCGGCGTTGACGGTGAGGAATTTCCCGATCGGTTTCGCTTTAGCTGATCGGAAGAGTTTATTGGAGAACTCGAGTCTTCCCTGGACAAGTGAACCGCACTTATAGCTTGAAAGCAATCGTGCCTAAATTGATATGCTTCGCCCGCAGATGGATACTTTACGGTTACTTTTTCTTTCGCTGTCGCCGGTCTGTTCGATTTTCGCGACCAGCATTCTGGCTGACGAAGCTCTTCCCGACGGTTTGTATGCCGAGATCTCGACGCCACGCGGCACAATTACCGCTGAGTTGTTTTACGAGAAGGCGCCCCTGACCGTGACTAACTTTGTTGGTCTGGCCGAAGGAACCCTCGGACCGCAACCGCACAAGCCATTCTATAATGGACTAACCTTCCATCGAGTGGTCCCTGGTTTCGTCATTCAAGGAGGAGATCCTTTGGGTAACGGCGAGGGCGGACCCGGCTACGAGTTCGCTGACGAATTGGTGCCAGGACTGCGACACGATGGCGCCGGCATTCTTTCGATGGCAAATGATGGACCCGATACCAACGGCTCTCAGTTTTTCATTACCTTGAATGAAGCAAATCGCTTGAACTATCTGCACAGTGTTTTTGGTCGAGTCGTCCGCGGGCTCGATATCCTGGCCAAGGTGCAGCCAGGTGATCCCATGCAGGTGCGCATCCTGCGGATCGGATCAGACGCCAAAGCGTTCCGAGCCGATGCGGAAGCCTTTTTCAAACTCGCGTTGGCGCAACCTCGGGCGGTCGTTGATCACTTCGACGATCCGGAGAACCTCTTGCCGGCTGATCCGCCGAGGGCGAAAGGATTTGATCACAAATTGACCAACTTCCAGCGTTTTACCGGCGAAAAGATTTTTGCGCGGATCCATGCGGATTTTTACCCGATCGGGTCAATCGAGACTCCGCATGACTATATCGAAGAATTGGCGAGGACGCTGGGCACGAGCCAAAAAGGCATGGCCGTGGTTTATTTTGCTAAGAGCGTTGAATGGCAACTCTGGGTCGGGAATCAAGATGTTGAGAAATTTCAGAAAGCGAACGGCGCCGATTCCATGCACGAAGCCAAGGAGATTTTTTTCAGTGCCGCTCTGGCGGACGCTCAGCGGCGCTGTGAGAGCATGCCGAAAAGCACATCTGAAAAAGAGAAGTTGAAGGTCCAGCTAGACGCAGTTTTCGATCGCCTTATCGATTTCCTTGAACCGAGGTAATGCGGCGGGCCACGCCAAGACGCCAGAACGGGAAAAATCTCACGCCAAGACGCAAAGCCGCAAAGATAGAATAAGAAAAGAGTTTCTCTGAACGAAGGCGGCCAGGGAGGCGAGGCAGGATCTCCACTTATCGGTTCAAAAGTCAATCAGTCCGGCAGTATCTGGAAGCTCGTCTCTTCCTTCCTTTGCGGCTTTGCGTCTTGGCGTGAGATTTTTTTCTCCATCTTGGCGTGAGCCTCATTCGAGTGTAACAAATTTACGAAACCGCGTTTCTCGACTCGCGATGCAAAGAGAAAGCAGTTAAATTGAGGGGACACGAAATCAAGGAAGGGAAAATCTATGCACACCGACCCTGAAGACGAGGCACCGGACAAACCACATGAGGCAGAACCGCTCTCAGAAGATGAGGTAGACGAAAGCTTGGACGAAAGTTTTCCGGCAAGTGATCCGCCGGCTTGGACCCGAGGCAGGGAGAAGAGCTAAGATGGAACCGGGCCAAACGGATCTACCCGGTGGCGTAGGAAAACCGGGCGATTACGCGAGCGAGTCGCTGGCGCCGGCGTTTCTATTTGATCTAGATGGAACGCTGGTGGACAGCGTCTATCAACATGTTCTCGCTTGGCGTGAAGCGCTCGAGCAGGTTGGAATCGAGCTATCGGTATGGCGGATCCATCGCAGAATCGGGATGAGCGGCGGATTGTTTGTGAATGCGCTGCTGCGCGAAACCGGCCGGGAGATTAAATCAAACGAAGCGGAACAACTTCGGCGTTTGCACGCGGAAGCGTATAATCGGCAGAGTAAACAAGTTCGTCCGCTGCCCGGAGCCCGCGAACTCCTTCAACATCTTTCCGAGCTGAAGGTGAAATATGCCATCGCGACGAGCGGGCGGCTTGAAACAGCCGGGCCGACACTCGAACTGCTCGGTCTTCCGGCTGGAATCCCGGTGGTAACGCGAGATCTAGTGCGTTACGCCAAACCCGATCCACATCTTTTCCTGGAAGCGGCGGCCCAACTCAATGCGCCGATCACCAATTCAATCGTCGTAGGGGATAGCGTTTGGGACCTGCTGGCTGCCAGACGGGCGAGAGCCCTGGGGGTAGGTCTTCTTTCCGGAGGATATGGCGCGGAGGAACTGGAGCGAGCGGGCGCATACCGGGTTTATCAGGATCCGGCAGATCTGCTTTGTCATTTAGACGAGGTCGGGGTGAGGCGGTGATTTGATCCGGACGGAATGGTCAGCGTGCGACTGGACAACTAACCTGCAAACGTATTGGGTGGATTGAACTTGGAGGGGGCGTCGCTTGCGAAGTCCGGGAATGATTCCGGCGCCCAATGAGGAAACGAATGTAGATTCGTTCGGCTGATTGTGGGCGTCCCAGGTGATGGTTATTATAACGCTATCAATTGTTAACCCAAGATGCCACGGTCTATCCGTAAAAATTCTCCGACTGACCAAGCCTGGAAGGGACAGCCGCGGGGTGTGTACGGTTCGACCGCGTCGGTGATCTCCGGGAGGTGATTCAATCCGGCACGGCAGGAAAGGGAGCGCAACGGATCGAGAAAACGGGTACGGGCTTCCTGCTTTGCTTCGGACGTATTTCCGCGAACACGGACCCATGCCTCAATAAATGCTCCGGCCAACCAGGGCCAAACGGTCCCCTGATGATAAGCGGAGTCACGCGCGAAAGGGGTTCCCATATAACGTGGAGTAAATCCCGGTTCACCGGGCGCGATGGAGCGGAGGCCAGTTGGTGTCCAAAGATGTGTTTCGACACTGTCGACCACTTGCCGAGCATGAGTGTCCGATAACAAGGACAGGGGTAGTCCACCAACCGCAAAAATCTGATTGGGCCGAGTGAGTGGGTCGACGGCGCCGGGTTGATGGTCGATATCAACGACATCGAATAATTGATGTTTAGCTTCGTTCCAAAATCGATTTTCGAAAGCCAGAACCGCCTTCTCGAAAAGATGCTCCCATTTGGGCGAGAACCGCTTGGCGATGGCAAGTGCGTTGATCCAGAGCGCCTGGACCTCGACCGGCTTACCGATGCGCGGTGTAATCACTTTGCCCTCAAACTTTGCATCCATCCAGGTGAGCTGAACACCGGGAACACCTGCAGCAAGCAGCCCGTCATTATCTGCCCGAATGTTAAATCGCGTTCCTGATTGATAGCCGAGCAGGATAGCCTCAATGGCGTTTCTTAGCCTTTGCTCGGCCAACTCATTGACTAAACCAGGGCGTCCAGACGCTGCATCGAGAAAATCTCGAACGGCAATGATATACCAAAGCGAGGCATCAACTGAATTGTATTCGGGCACAGTTCCCCGGTCGGGGAAAAGATTCGGAAGCATGCCCTGGGAAACTGCGTTAGCCCATTCCAAGAGAATGTCTCGAACCCATTCCAGGCGGTTCACGGCAATACCTAGGCCGCGAATCGAAATGAATGTGTCTCGACCCCAATCACCAAACCAGGGATATCCGGCGATGATAGTTCTACCGGCGCCCCGACGAACGAAATAACTCTCCGAGGCCCGCTCGATCGGATCACGAATTTGCTCTCGACGTTCGCGTTCGGTGGAGCGGAGTTCAGCGATCCACTTTTCCAGGTTACTCGGGCCAACTTCGGCAAAACCTTCCGCTGAAAAGGTAAGGACAGCTTCCCGATTCTGATTACCCAGTTCCCAAGTGAGCGTACCGGGCGCGGCCAGATCCTCAAGAAAATCCAAACCGCGTTCATACTCGCTGATGTAAAGGAAATTGCGGTACCAAGTTGGAGCGTGCTGATAATTTCCGTGGGAGCGGCAGATCACCGCTGGCACTCCAGGGTATGGCTCCCAACGCAGTGTGTCTGCGTTCTCTGACGGTTCAAACTGGAAAAGGCCGTTTTCGTGATGAGTTGCATGGAAATCTCGGCCGGATAAAAATGGCTTTACCGAAAGGGAAAAACTCTGGTTTATCCTGCCGCACAAGCGCCAACTGAGTACGACGGTGGATTGCCCGCGTGGGACAAAAATCTCATGGTCGAGCCAGATTTCCTCAGTGAATCGAAACCGCCAAAGGGGCCACGGTTGAAATTGAAAACTCTCCAGATTTTCATTCGCGGTTACGACATCGGGAGCGTAACGCTGAGATGAGAGCCAGAACAGTTTTTCTTCCGCTTGGATCCAAGCATCAAAGCCATTGACCAGCACCATCCGGCTGGAAGGGGGAGTTGTTGCAGTGAGAAGTAGCGCGTGGTAACGCCGAGTCCGAACCCCAGAAGTGGTCGAGCTAGCGAACCCTCCGAGACCGTCCGCCTCCAGCCATTCGTGGTTGTCGGAAATGGGGATCATACTAGCCCGCAAATATCACATGCTATTTGAAGCGCACGCAGTTATTTGCGGGCTAGATAAGTGTCAATCAACTAGTGGCTAACCGGGTGGGTCAACATTCCGTTCTTCGAAGCCGTGTGCTCAGGTCGTCCCTCCACCGCTCACGTTAATTGCGATGCGATCAACTTGGCAATCAGGCCAGTCCATCCGGTTTGATGAGATGCTCCAACACCGCGTCCGTTGTCCCCGTGAAAATATTCAAAGAACTGAAGGTAGTCGCGGAAATGCGGATCGCTCTGAAATTTCTCGTTAGCGCCGAATACCGGCCGCCGACCATTTGAGTCACGGGAAAAGAGCCGGCAAAGCCGATTGCATAACTCTGCGGCAATCTCCTTGATCGACAGAAATTTTCCCGAACCGGTCGGGCATTCGACCCGGAAATCATCACCGTAGTAATGGTGAAAGCGTTGCAAGGATTCAATGAGCAGATAATTCATAGGGAACCAGATGGGCCCGCGCCAATTGGAATTCCCCCCAAACACGCCTGAAGTCGATTCACCCGGTTCGTAATCGACGCGCATATCCGAACCGTTCCAGTGAAAGACATAGGGGTGGTCATGGTGATAACGTGAGAGGGCTCGAACCCCATAATCAGAAAGAAACTCGGTTTCATCCAACATGCGCTTGAGCAGCAGCTTCATGCGATGGCCACGCAGAAGCGAAAGCAGCCGACGCTCACCGCTGCCCATCACGTTCCACCGAGAAATCAAAGAGGCGAGGTCGGGTCGATGATTCAGTAACCACTCCAAACGACTCTTAAATTCCGGCACCTGATTGAGAAGATCCGGCTCGAGGGTTTCCACCGCGAAGAGCGGAATCAATCCGACAATCGAACGGATCCGTAACGGAATCATCTGGCCATCAGGTAAATTCAACACGTCGTAAAAGAATCCATCTTGATCATCCCATAGGCCAACTCCGCCCGCGCACTTGTCCATCGCCCCTGCAATATTGAGGAAGTGTTCAAAGAATTTAGAAGCGATATCTTCATAGACATGATTTCGCTGGGCCAACTCGAGCGCTATCCGCATCAAATTCAAGCTGTACATCGCCATCCAGCTCGTTCCGTCCGATTGATTGATATAGCCGCCGGTCGGCAGCGGAGCACTACGATCGAACACACCGATATTATCTAATCCGAGAAAGCCGCCTTGGAAGATGTTCAGCCCGGCAACGTCTTTGCGATTAACCCACCAGGTGAAGTTGAGCAGAAGTTTGTGAAACACGCGTTCCAGGAACGGAAGATCTCCTGGATCGTCAGGATTTTCGGTACGGCGCAGTTTTCGGTCGATTTGGAAAACTCGCCAAGCCGCCCAAGCGTGGACCGGAGGATTCACGTCCCCAAAAGCCCATTCATAGGCTGGTAGCTGGCCATTTGGGTGCATGTACCATTCCCGAGTGATTACCACGAGCTGCTGTTTAGCGAACTCCGGGTCGATCACCGCGAAAGTGAGCGTGTGGAAGGCGAGATCCCAAGCGGCAAACCAGGGGTACTCCCATTTATCCGGCATGGAAAGGACCTCCGCAGCGTTGAGATGTTGCCAATCATGGTTGCGACCAAGCTTTCGCTCCGGCGGCGGCGCCGGCTGCGAAGGATCACCATTGAGCCAGCGCCGGACGTCATAGCGGTAGAATTGTTTGCTCCAGATCATTCCAGCGCCTGCTTGGCGCTGGATTCGGCGGAGATCTTCGTCTACCACGCCGCATGGCAAATCTGCATAAAACGCGTCGGCCTCTAAGCGTCGGGACGTCAGCACTTCTTCGAAGTCGGCAAAACCCACTTCATGCGTCTGCCGCGAGAGCCTTAGGCGGACAATTTGCTCCGCACCCGCTCCGATAACAAGCTGATAGTGTGCGGCGGATTTGGTGCCAGTTTGCGACGGGTTGACCGCATTCCCGTTCTTGCGAATGAGCCATTCGTGAAACCCATCCTTGCAATAAGGTGACGGGTTAGGGAAGGAAAAGAGGCGTTCGCTATTAGTTTCATTCTCGCAGAAGAGCAATGAGGGCGATCCCTCTGTCCGAAGAAAATAACTCCCAAGCTGCACATGTTTCGCAGACACCATGTGGCCGTCGACAACCTCGAGAGTTGGCTTGGGTCTTCCGTCGCCCCAGGACCAGATATTACGAAACCAGAGCTGCGGTAGTAGGTGGATTATCGCCGCCTCCGATCCACGATTGGCGACGGTGATCTGAATCAGGATGTCATCCGGTCCGGCCTTGGCGTACTCAACGAAAATATCAAAGTAACGGTCGTCATCGAACACACCGGTATCAATCAGTTCATACTCCTGATCCTGCTTGCCGCGCCGACGGTTTTCCTGGCTAAGCGCAGCGTAAGGAAACTCCCGTTGGGGATACTTGTAGAGCATCTTTAGATAGGAGTGCGTTGGCGTCGCATCCAGGTAGTAATAGAGCTCCTTAACGTCTTCCCCGTGATTTCCTTCTTCATTGTTCAGGCCAAACAAGCGTTCCTTTAGAATTGGATCTTTCCCATTCCAAAGTGCCAAAGCGAAGCAGAGGAACTCGTGCTCATCGCAAAAGCCGGCGATGCCATCTTCGCCCCAGCGGTAGGCGCGACTGCGAGCGTGATCATGCGGAAAATAATCCCAGGCATTCCCCCCTGCGCTATAATCTTCGCGGACAGTGCCCCACTGGCGTTCGCTGAGGTAAGGACCCCAACGGCGCCACTTCACTGCGCCGCTATTCATCTCAATCAAACGCTGCTTTTCCGACATAGCGATCTTTCCCCGTCGATGTGCAAGCGCCGACGCCGCAACGGCAATACGGGCGCTCCGTCCATCTACCGGAGTCAACTGGCAGCGTCAATGACGCTCTTTGTCGGAAATGATGGATCGCGGCGAAAAAATAGCTCTAAAATCAAATCAATTGCCGCGGGCGAGATCAGGACCGGTACTCTGTGGACACCCCGCAAAAATTCTCGCAAAAAAACCGGATTTCAATCAATTGCCGTACAATGCAATTTGCTAATCTTCGATCCCGCCTGGAAGTGCTGCACTCATTGCGGCGACCATGGTTTGTGGCCGGGTGGTTGGGCTATTGATCTATTCCTCGGCCGCGAAACCCGGAATCATCAAGATATAGACATTGCCGTCTTTCGAGAGGACCAATTCGAACTGCGACGACATCTCACAAACTGGAAGTGGGAAAAGGCAGTGAATGGAACGTTGGTCTGCTGGGAGTCGAATGAGTGGCTCGAATTGCCGATTCACGAGTTACGAGCGAATAGCGGCGAGTATCAATTCGAGTTCCTCTTCAACGAGCGCCGGCAAGATCTTTGGG
>JGI12630J15595_10000209_pt1 | contig 10731 bp, 6 predicted proteins | sample JacPinW_OM2H0_M1_FD_15595 | JGI IMG/M metagenome (IMG submission 15595) | reverse complement strand
TCCAACTTCCGCCAAGATGTAACCGCCAATGGCTTCATCAACAGTGCGGACGTTTCAGTCGTTCAATCCAAGTCGGGCACTTCTCTTCCTTAATCAGAACGCATCTACCCCAACCAATTGAAGGAATTTCGCGCTTCTATTCTATATATATAAGAGTCGCGGGTTTCCAGTAAGCAGGAAATTTCCGCAATTCATGGAAAATAGCGCTCGACATCGAGTTCCGTTTTAGACCTTAATAAACCCAGCCATCGGTAAGCCGAGTTCCGAAATGGGTTCAATCCTTACAATACTAGATTCCAAACTGTATCCCGTCGCCCAAGCTTCCCACAGATAACCAACATCATGCGAACTAATCCCACTCCTCGATCCAGAAGTTTCAATTCTCGTCTCTATATTAGTCTTCTGCTCGCCATGGCCGGCACTTCTCTGGCCATGTGGAGCTTTGCCGCAAATCAAGGTGGCGTTCAAAGATCAACAAAGAAGGGTCCACAGTCGGTCGCTCCAGCAAAAGAGACAGCTGCAAGACTACAAACAAAGCGCGAGACGGCGCCAAATACTCCTTCACCAACCAGCGCAACCTTAAGCACATCGAATCGCACAATCACTTATACAGACAGCACGGGCGCACCACCAAATCTCACCGGCCTGGCGCTGGGCAAGCCCAACTGCGGCCCCACGGGCGCGCTCTGCAGTATATTCAATCTGACGATCGATCCAACCGTGGGTACCGCCGTCGGCGGCTATGACCCAACACAGTACCAAATCAAGTGCTCGTGGTCGTGGCAGGTAAGCACGGTGGACTATGATATCTGGATCGAAAACGCCGCCGGCACTACCACAGTGGCGCAGAACAATTCGACGGCCGATCCCTCCGTTATCGTTCTTCCGACCACGCTCGCGCCCGCGACCTATCAGATTGTCGTAGTCCTCGCCACCGGCGCGCCGATTCCTTACACGGGCTCTATTACATTAGAGCAAAAACCAGCAGTGACTGGATTGTGCGGTCCTCCCGCCGATTGTACTCCGCCGCGCTACATAAGTTATTCAGCTGGCGCAGGTCAGGCCGACGACGCCGGCGAGCCTTCGTTAGGCGTGGATTGGAATCCGAATGTCGCGGCTTTGAAGCACGATAAGGTAAACACCGGAGGCGTAGCGTTCTTTACTTCGGGTCCACATGAATGGCGCGTGAATTTTGACGACTGTTCCTCACCCGCGATCAACTTGTGGGAGGATGTTTCTGCCGTCTTCACACAACAATTTGTTTTGTCCGATCCGATTGGCTTTGTCGACCATTACACTTCCAACGCGCTTGGCCTCGTTTATCCGCCTCCGCAGACCCCCGGTCGCGTTTTCACACTCGATCTTCTCGGCGGACAAGGTGATAGCGCGGGATCGTTCTCGGACAACGATGGGAATTCCTATCTACCGGGTGGAACTGGCGGTCCGGGGCAGGGGCCAGATCACGAAACACTCGGAGGCGGTCCTTATTCGGGAACGCCCCCACCGACTGCTTCTTACCCTGCCACCGGCACGAAGAACGCGATCTACTATTGTTCACAAAATATTGTTGCCGAAGCTCAGTGCTCGCGCAGCGATGACGGCGGCCAGACCTTTGGCCCGGCGGTTCCGATTTTTACACCGTCTCAATGCACGGGCGGTATTCATGGCCACGTAAAAGTCGCGCGCGACGGTACGGTGTATGTGCCTAACTCATCCTGCGGCACGGTCGGCACTACTGGCGCAGCAATCTCAATTGATAACGGCCTTACTTGGATTGAGAACAACGTGCCCGGTAGCACCAGCACGCAGGATCCGTCTGTGGGTATCGGTCAGAACGACGTGGGCAAACCAGCCGGTAACCTAAGTGGCACTAACACTGTCTACCTGGGTTATACGGATGGCGACGGTCACGCCAAGATAGCGCGTTCTGGTAATCGCGGAGTGAGTTGGTCAACGCCCGTCGATGTCGGCGCTGCGTTCGGGGTTACGCATGCCGTATTCCCGGTAGTGGTCACTGGCGATGACAACCGTGCCGCCTTTGGGTTTTTGGGAACTGGTCCCGGTATTGCCACGAGCGGCAGTTGCGACCCGTATGGCGCGACGCTTAACTGTGCAAACATCTGGCACCTCTACATCGCTACCACTTACGATGGCGGCGCGAACTGGATTACGGTTGACGCGACGCCAGACGATCCGGTTCAACAAGGCACCGTTTGTTTGCAAGGAACAACGTGCGCCGGTGGAAGAAATCTTCTCGATTTCAATGATTTCGCTATCGATAGCGAGGGTCGAGGGTTGGTCGGTTACGCCGACGGGTGCGTGAATTGCGGCAACACCTTCGTGACGCAATCGAGCTCTTCTCACGGGACCGTTACGCGACAATCCGGCGGCCGCAGACTTTTTGCGCACTTCGATCCCGTTGAGCCCGGGCCTCCGGCTCCGCCACAACTTGTCTCTGCTGTGATAGAGCCGCCACCAACGAGCGGCGCCCTTATCACCTGGCTTCAGCCAGATAACGGTGGCTCACCAATTACCGGTTACAAAGTTTACCGCAGCACGAATAGCGGTGGTGAAACTTTTCTTGCTAATGTTTCTGGTGCAACCACGACGAAATATCTCGATCCTTCACCACCATCGGGCCCTGGAGTTAACGTATTTTATTATGTCACCGCCGTGAACGCGGTTCCGCTCGAGAGCGGACATTGCCGCGAACTCAGTCTCGTTCCCGTGGGTCCCTGCGTAACTAATTGCGGAACCTCGTGTACATATCCTTATCTGAATGTCGATCCAGCGGGCAGTGCGGGAGCGTTCCCAGACGGGACCGGTGGAGAACAAACCATTCAGTACGTGAACATCGGCGAACCGTTTACATCGTGCACCGATAATTCGCTGACTTTCCTGATGAAGGTAGCAACGCTCGATCCTTCGAACACGGGCAACGTCGTATTACCGCCCAATACCGAATGGCAGATTCTTTTCGACGCGAAAGACACCAATGGAAACACACAGAAAGTGTATGTGGAATTGGATACCTTCAGTCCCAATACGCCGGCAAACCCCGGAATCAGTTACGGTCGAAGAGATCCCTGTTCAGCCGGTTGCGGGACTCTCGATAGTGGGGAATGCACTCAGGGCGGTACTCCGCCTTCAAGTTGTCCGAAAATCTCCGCGACCTACACAACCGACGGAACCATTCAGATTAAACTGGATGTGTCCACGCCGCTGACATTCACAGCGCCGGGCACTCCGGGAACCGGTAGCGCGTTTACCTGGGACGCTCACGCCCCTGGGACGAAACTATCCAACGTAATCGGCACGACTTATTTCTTCGCTGGAGCAGGCGCGGGATTTCTTGAGGTCATCTGGTCAACGAGCGGCGGCAATTACACACGCGTCGGCAATGTTTCTTGCAGCAACAATCCGCCAATTGCGCGCCTAAGCGCAACGCCGATTACGGGAGAGCCTCCGTTAGCCGTCACCTTCCACGGCGACACTTCGAGCGTGGCACCCGGAGGTTGCGGCAGCATCAATTCCTACACCATGGACTTTGGCGATGGCACTCCACCAGTGACGCAGGCTTCGCCGACGTTTACTCACACCTACGTAACCAACGGCGATTTCCCGGCAAGATTGAAGGTCGGAGATACAAACGGCCAGGTGAGCACGAACGTTGCCCAGTTGGAAATCGCTGTCGAAGTACCACTCGATAAAGTCGTATCAAGGAAGATACATAACGGCGTGCCCGGCAGTCCGTTTAGCGTTGTATTGTTCGACCCCGTAACGTATCCGAATGGAATCGGCGAGATTGAATGTCGCACCCCGGGGCCGGAAAACGATTACACCATCACTTACACATTTGGCCCTGAATTCACCGTGACGGGCCAAGCAAGTGGCGCCGTGACGGTGGACGGTGCGAATACTTACGTCGCCAGCCACGCGCCGGGGCCCGGTGCGAATCAGTATACCGTGCATCTGCTGCCGAGCGTGCCGAACGCCCAACGTCACGTGATTGCATTAAACGGCGTGCCGGTAATTAATACGAACCCCAACGGCGGCAACGCCACGCTCAACAACGTCGGCACACGGTTTGATCTGCTCGTGGGCGATGTGACGGGCAATGGCTTCGTCAACTCCGGCGACGTGAGCCCGACCCAGGCCCAATCGGGTCAGCCTGTGACCGGATCCAACTTCCGTAAAGATGTAACCGCTAATGGCTTTATCAACAGCGCGGACGTTTCAGTCGTTCAATCCAAGTCGGGCACTTCGCTTCCTTAACGCGCTTCGCACATTTTGATCACAAAGAAGCCACTTCACTAAAAAAATACGGCCACACCTGCCACCTGCTCCGAAACAGCATCAACATTCTCGTCGTGATCGCATCTCCAATGAATTTTGTGCAATTAGAAAAATCGCGTTCGTCCGCACAAACTGCGCGCACATTCCGCACCTTTCCGGAAAGCAATTTCGAACGCTCTCGCCAGGCATTAGCCGCGAGCGAACGCGATGGAATGCCGGCAAAACGCCCCGGTATGTCGTTGGAAACCATGCACTTTGGTAATGATGAAAATTATTGATGGACATCCGCTCGTGTTTTCGATAGAAACTTTTTTGGCTCCATAAATCGCAGCATAAAAACCTGATCGTTAACCAAACATGAAAAAGACACTCGCTCTCTTCACAGCCGCCCTCTTGCTCAGTGCCAGTGGGGCCATGGCCACCGATACCCTTACCTTCAGCGCCGCCAACCCTGCCGGTTATGCTGCTGGGTCATCGTTCACCTTCACCATCACGCTTAACGTGACCAACAGTGCGCCGAATGCCATGAGCGATGTCGCAGGCCTTTCCTATTGGTTTGCAACATCGGGAGCTAATAATATCGGCTTTTTCACCATCACCAGGCGCGATGCGACGGGAAGTCCTTTCAACACTCTAATAGATAGCTCGATGCAGAATGATGGCTCGGGCCCTGGATATCCACAGCCGATTCTGGTCGAGGCACCAGCGCATGGCGGAAATGCACGCGACCTCGGCGCAACGACCCCGAGTGGCTTCACGCAAGCCACCAACGCGAGTTACTTTGTCGCGACCATAACTATTTCCATCGCCCCTAATACACCACTTGGGTCCCACACCATCTTCACGACCACTTTCCCCAACTCCGGCAACCCTTCCGAGGCCAACAATCTTGCTGGTCAACAGTTCAACTTCGCGCAAACACCCTTCACCTTCAACGTGGTGCCGGAGCCTGCGACCTGGTCCCTTATCGCATTGGGCGGCCTCGGCGCGGTGGGCGTAAATCTTCTTCGCGGGAGACGCAGAAGCTAAGCCAATTTTCAAGAACGAGCGTGATTTGACGGGCAGGCCGATTTGGCCTGCCCGCTTTCTTTTACCGATCTTGCAGCGGTGAGCGGCTGGCATTGAGAGATGTCTTCATTCGCATCAGGCTGAGCGAGCGGACAAGGAAGAGATCAAGAAGTTCAAAGCGCTGGCCGAAAAAGCGCAGTCGCGGCTCTAAAAAAATTATCCGCTTTGCGGTAAAACCATCATTTTTTGGATGACGAAAAATCGCCTGACATGCCCGTCCGCCCTGCAAACGATCTACGATTAGAGTATGACCGCATTCGTCGGTAAAAATTCCAAATCAACTCGTCTTAAACACACGATGAAAAAGAACTTTTCTTTGATACAATTTCGCGCCGCCGCCGGCGCATTCTTTCTGGGAATAAGCGTTGTTCTAATTGTCCTCGCGGCGAAGATCGACATTCTCCATGCGACGGCCGCCTCGGGAGCAAAAATAAACCGGCAAGAGCGTAGCATAGGGTTGCTGGTTGGCCCGCAGCGTTACAGGGAGCTCGCCGCACAATTCGCCAAGGTGAAGCAACCCGCCAACGTGAAGCAACCCGATCGAAAGGACGCGTTGACTGCAATTCCACTTGCCCCTCAGGATGTGAGCAATTACGTCGGCTACGAAAACTTCACCGCACCGGGGGTGCTTACACCGGTCAAGACGACCGAAGCAGGGCAGCAGGTCAATTCCGTTGAATACATGGGCCGCAATGCGGGCGAGCCCTCCGTCGGCAGCAATTGGGCGACTGGTGTCGCCAATTTCCAGTCCGGCCTCCAGACTTTGTTCATCACTTTCAATGATCTCTGTCCCGCAAATGGCCTATCGGCAACTTGGGTAAATCGCGCGGCCCCGTCGTCTGTCGTGATCGACTCCGACCCGATCGGCTTCACCGATCGCGGCTTTACCGATCCGCTGGGTTTCCACAGCCGCGTTTGGGCTGGCGAACTGACTTTGCTCAGTCCCAATACGGTTAAAATTTCCTACAGTGATGATGACGGCCTCACTTGGATTGGGCCAACGCAGAGTGGCGGACCTGCGTCGGCTGTTGACCATGAGTCGATTGGCGCCGGACCGTACCGGAATGCGCCTAACGAGGTACCGCCGGTCATTCCGACACCGGCAACTACTTATCCAAATGCGGTCTACTATTGCTCGCAGGACATCGCGGCAGCCTTCTGCGCGAAAAGCGATACCGGCGGATTGACTTACGGGGGATCGATACCGCTCTACAATTTAACCCAATGCGGTGGTTTGCACGGCCACGTGAAAGTAACGCCTTCGACGCCTCAAACACTCGCGAACGGTTCTGCCGGAGTTGCCTACGTTCCGAATCCATCCTGCACTGGCGCTCAGGCGGTAGTGGTCACGTCGGACAATGGAGCCACTTGGACGGTTCGTAAGACACCGATCGCGACGCCGGGTGGCTCAGGCGTTGGGAGCGATCCAGCAGTCGGCATTGATTCAAACGGTCGCGTCTACTTTGCGGGCGCGGCCGGCGGCAGCACTGCGATCGTCGCCACATCGGATAATCGGGGCCAGACCTGGCAAAATATTTTCGATGTCAGCTCAGCGTTGGGGCTAAACCAAATCGCCTTTCCAGCAGCAGTGGCGGGCGACGCCGGACGCGCTGCGGTCGCATTTTATGGATCAACCGGCACGGGGAATTCCAATGCCTCTACTTACAACGGTGTCTGGCATCTCTACGTCTCGCACACTTTTGATGGAGGCGCGACGTGGACGACGACGGACGTTACGCCAAATGCGCCGATGCAACGCAGCGGTTTACTGCGCGGTGGCGGAGCCAACATTACGCGCAACCTGCTCGACTTTTTCGATATGACGATCGATAACCAGGGCCGCGTTCTTGTCGGTTACGTGGATGGCTGCGAGGGCGGAAACTGCAAACAGGCTGTGGCCAACGCCGGTGGCAATGCTTATACGGTCACGGCGACGATCGCGCGGCAATCGAGTGGCCGGAGGTTGCTCGCAGGTTTCGATCCTTCGGGTACGACGGAGGCGCCTGGCATGCCTTCTGTGAGCTGGCGGCGAATCGGGCGCACAGTTCATTTGGCATGGTCGGAAGCCGACACCGGAAACTCTCCTATCACTGGGTTTCAGATAATGCGCGGTATCGCTCCCAACACGGAAACGCTCCTAACGACCGTGACCGGAACTCAGAGCGGCGGCACTTTCGACGACCTAACGGCAACCGATACAACCAAGACGTACTATTATAAAGTTGTAGCGATCAACGCCGTCGGCTCGTCGTGCCCGAACAACGAAATTGCCGCGCCTTACATTGGCGATGCCTGTACCGGGCTGGTCATGCACAAGAATGATCCAACTCATCCCGAAGCGAACGCCGGAGCCAACACACCGGCATCGCTCCTGATCGATTACGTTGCGATGGGCGAGCCGGCATCCAGTCCCGGGAATTTCATCTTTAAGATGAAGGTAAACGATCTCTCGACCGTTCCCCCGAACAGTCGCTGGAGAATTGTCGTCACATCGCCGGCCGCGGAATCGTATCCGTCGGTCGCGAACGACCCCGTCTCAGGCGCCCCGCTTTTTGCACAGCAGTTTTATGTTGGCATGACAACCGGCCCAAGTGGTCCGGCGATCTTCGAATATGGTACTCTGTCCGACGCAGGTGCGCCGGCCGTCTTCGTGATTTCAGAAACAAAACAAGGCGATGGATTGCCCGGAAGTAACTTCAATCCCGACGGTACGATCACGATCATCGCACCAAAAATAGCGTTCGGTTTTCAGACGCCAAGCCCGACGGCGCCACCAATCGGCACTCTTTTCGGCGGAGTGAATGGAAGGACCATCACGGGTGACAATTCCGACTGCGCGACCGGTGTTCCTGGATGTACGCCCAACAACCGGCTCGAGCGCTCCAACGCATTCGTTGATCATACATTTGCCAAAGCGCAGGCCGACAATGGTTATCCGGCTGCAACATATACCGTCCTCGGTAACGATGCGTGTGAAGGTGGGATAGTGCCGCTGGGTGCCGTCTCACGTAAGACTCACGACTCGATTAGCCCTCCATTCGACATTGATTTACCGCTCTCAGGCAACATCGGCATCGAATGTCGCGTCGGTCAGGGCGCGAGCTCTAATGACCATCAAGTCGTTGTTACTTTTCCCGGCGCCATCACGCTGGTTGGCACGCCCACGGTTTCGTCTGGGACGGGATCAGTCTCCGCCGCCCTAACGAGCGGCAGTCAGGTATTCATAAACCTTACCGGCGTAACCAACGCCCAGAGAATCGGCATCACCTTAACCGTCAATGATGGAGTAAATACGGCCCCTATTGTCGTGCCGATGGGCGTGCTTCTTGGCGATACGACGGGCAACGGCTTCGTCAACTCCGGCGACGTTAGCCAGACCCAGGCCCAATCGGGTCAGCCTGTGACCGCATCCAACTTCCGCCAAGATGTAACCGCCAATGGCTTCATCAACAGTGCGGACGTTTCAGTCGTTCAATCCAAGTCGGGCACTTCTCTTCCTTAAGCCTCCATAAAGATCTCTGGGCAATGATGATTCCAACGCATGGGAAGTTTTTTGTAGTTTTGCTGTCGATCTTAGTCCCGGCTTTCGCCGGTTGTCAGAAGCACGCGACCGCTGAATCGGCGAGCATTCCGCCGCCGGCCAAAATTGACGCATGCGCGTTACTCAAAAAGGAAGAAATCCAGGCGATACAAGATTCTCCGATTACCGATGCGAAGAGCAGCGAAAGTTCAGACAATGCCTTTCGCGTTTCGCAGTGTTACTTCGCGACGGCCGAGCCTAACAAGTCGGTCAGCCTGGCGGTCACGCAAAGTGATAGCGGGAGCAAGCGAAGCCCAAGGGATTTTTGGAATGAAACGTTTGGCCGCTTCAAGGGCGGCGAAAAGGAGCGTGACGGAGATAAGGAAAAAAAGGAGAGTCTTCACGAACAGCGCCGTGGCACTGAGGAAGAGCGCGAATCTACTCCACCGAAAAAGATCGACGGCATGGGGGATGAAGCCTACTGGGCGGCCAATCGTGTAGGCGGCGCGCTCTATGTGCTAAAAAAGGACGTTTTTATCCGGATCAGTGTTGGCGGCCCGGACAACGAAGAGACCAAGCTCACGAAGTCGAAGGCACTGGCCGCGAAAGCGCTCGCGCGCCTGTAAGGAATCGCCCTACAAGGGAGCAGGCAAAGAGTGGCCTGAGCATGCGTCCGTTTCTTTCTCGAAACGCGAATACGGGGAAAGCCCTCGATAGTGGTTGCGAAAAACTTCCGCTCAGTCGAGAACTAAATCGATCGAAAGCTTCTGAGCCCGCTATGAAACAAAATCCTAAATTTTTCCTTACAGCTCGTGCTGCTCTCAGCACTCTCCTTTTAGTTAGCAGCTTTTTCCTTACGCTGCTTGCATTGTCCAATCTTTCGGCCCGGGATCGGACGCGTGGAAGTTTGCGCGTCCAACGGGACGCGCCGGTGCCGACAACATTTAACGGCACCTACGATCCGCATGTGTTTCCGTGCGCGACGACAAGACATCATTTTACCGTGCCGGCGGGCCAGGCTCGGATCCTCGTGCAGGTCTCGGCCACCCTTCAAGCGAACGACCTGACGGCAACACTCTTGTTCGGCTCGGATCCTAATCCGGCGCCTCTTCATACCGAGGATACCGGCGTGGGCACTGAAGCTTACAATTACCAGCCGGCCGGTGGAGTGCCAGCGGGCGAGTATCAAGTGCAGATTTGCCAAAGCCCGTCCCCAGCGGCGCCGGCCACGGCTCCATTTACCTACACGGGAACTTTCACTTACGACAACACCGCTGCTTCCACGAGCTGTCCGGCGGTCTATGGAGCCCTTCCCACGCCGCCTGCAGACACGGGACCAAAGGTTGGCTATGAGACTTCGAGCCGCCGGGAGTTCTCACACCAGTAAAGGTGACCAGTTCCGGTGGCCTCACCGTGGAATATTTAGGGCGCAATGCAATCGAACCTTCTATCGGCGCGAACTTCAGCAGCGGCCTCATCCATTATCAGTCGGATCTCGAAACATTGTTTATCGATTTTGCTCCGAGCTGCTCTCTCACGGGCAGTAACGCAACATGGGCAAATCGCCCTGCACCTTTGTCGATCTTTGTTGATAGCGATCCGATCCTGTTCACGGACCGGCAAACTCACCGTGTATTCGTGTCGGAGTTGACGCTGCTCAGTCCGGACACGTCGAAGATTGCATTCAGCGACGACGATGGCGCGAGCTGGACGCCAGACAATCAGGCGCAGGGATTGGCCTCTGCCGTCGATCACCAGACGATGGGTGGTGGACCGTATCACGCTCCTTTGGTTTCGCCGCCGCCGCCGCTTTATCCCAATGCTGTTTATTATTGTTCGCAAGACAT
>JGI12630J15595_10000202_pt1 | contig 11009 bp, 11 predicted proteins | sample JacPinW_OM2H0_M1_FD_15595 | JGI IMG/M metagenome (IMG submission 15595) | reverse complement strand
CCATTCTTTCACCTCTTCGACTGAAGCCGCTCCAGAAATGCAACCCGTGTAGGCCGCCACATCCTTTTTGAGAGTCTCGGGTAGCGGCGCGAGCGTGACCATATCGGCGACCGCGAAACGTCCGCCATTTTTCAAGACCCGAAACGCTTCGCCATAAACCCGGCGCTTATCCGTTGAGAGATTGATCACGCAATTCGAGATCACCACGTCCGCTGTATGATTGGCTACCGGTAGATTTTCGATCTCACCGAGACGGAACTCGACGTTGGTGTATCCACCCAAATCAGCATTCTTTCTCGCTTTTGCTAGCATTTGGGGAGTCATATCAACACCGATAACCGACCCAGTTGGACCTACCTCCTTGGACGCCAGAAAGCAGTCGACTCCTCCTCCGCTGCCGAGATCAACGACGACTTCTCCCGGCCGCAGTTTGGCGAAAGATATCGGATTCCCACATCCTAATCCCATTTCCGCTTGCTCTGGAAGCGAAGCAACATCTTGCGCGGAATAGCCGAGCTTTTGCGATATGTTCTCCTCTCCACAACCGGAGTTTGCCCTTGGGCAGCAGCTCGTCTTGCCTTCGGCTACGCCGGCGTAATGTTCCCGCACCTTCTCTCGAATATTGGTTTCGTTCATAGAAGTGTTTCTATAATTGAAGACGCCGCTTTCTGGAAAAGGACGCAGAGAAACCTCACTCGCATGGCAGCCAATCACCTCGTCGACGGCAATCGATAAAATTACCGTAAACGTCCGTGTCGACCTCACAACAAGCATCGATCAAAGCGCGCAACCTGGTTCGGGCACGCTGAACTCTGGATTTTGCCGCTGAAATCGTTAAACCGAAGCGCTTCGCCAGTTCGACTTGAGAAATGCCTTCGAAATCGACTAGTTCCAATGCTGTTCGGTAATGGTCCGGGAGAATTCGGCAAAAGCATGGATGCACCGTAGCAGGTGAGCTTTCCGACTTTCCTGCTCCTGGGTGAACAATGCGATGTCTGGCCTGATGGCAGAGTCATCATTCGAGCTGAAGATCACAAACTTTTTGGCATTCCTGAAGTGATCCGCAATCAAATTCCGGGCGATCCGAAACATCCATCCTTCCACTTTTGACGAATCCTTGAGAGAGGGTCCCGCCATCAACGGTCGCTGCATCAGCAATGCGAGCCCGGATGAAATTGTGAATTGCCTTTCGTCGATTTGCGATCTCTTCCGGCGAAGCCGATCCGCTACGAGCGGCAGTTAGATAGGCCTCAGACATGATCTTTGCCCGTTTGCAGACCAGCGGCATAGGCGTCAAAAACTCTTGCGATCTCATCGCGGACTTTTCGGAAAACCGGAAGGACGTCGTTTTCCGAGCCTTTCGCCTTAGCCGGATCATCGAATGCCGAATGATACCTGCGCATCATCCCGGGAAACATTGGGCAAGCCTGATCAGCATTTCCGCAAACCGAGATCACCGTGTGAACTGGTGTACCAAGAAACTCGTTCAAATGCTTGGAACGATGTTCCGAAATATCAATTCCGATCTCGTTCATGACCTTAATCGCAAGCGGGTGAACTTGGCCGGTGGGTGCCGAACCCGCACTTTCGATTCTAATAATTTCACCCGCAAAAGCTCGAAGAATTCCCTCGGCCATCTGACTTCGGCACGAATTACCGGTACACAGAATTAACTCGAGCGGTTTCAGTTTGGTGGACATGTTTCTGAAGCGTCACGCGGTTTGCCCGGGTCGCTCATACCAAGTCTGCGAACGGACGCATATGTTGCAAACAGAAAACATTACCGGTGCTTCAAAGGAACAAGATTTTGAATGGAGCATGGATAGTCATAGCGCATGGGTTGCGATGAGTTGGTGAGGCTCGCGGGCTGGAGGAATTCTGACACCAGCCGAGAATCGCGACCCTTTCAGAATTTCCCGCAAACGAATGAGATCCTGTTTAAACGTCGGATCAAATTTGGCGCATTCGACCAGCGCCTCGAGGTTCACTTCAAGCTCGGGCGGACAGGGGGAAACGATCCGATAGATTTTCCAGGTTTGAACTCTTTCAAACTCTACCAGGCCAGCCTTGCGCAGGTAAGCCAGATGTTGCGAAACATTGACCTGGGGCAATCCGATAACCTCCTGGAAGTGGCAGACACAAACCGGCTGTTGAACTAGCAAATGCAAGATCCGCAGACGCGAGAAATCGGAAAAAGACTTGTAAATGTCGATAAGTTCCGGGGCAATTAATCAACATGGTGGGCGAAAATATATAAGTCAATGTATATATAAGGAACTAATATTGTACGCTGCGATTTCATCAGCGAGCGGAGCGCGTACCGTTTGTCCACCATAATTCTATCGGTTGATCTGGATTGCTGAGGACGGTGCCTTGTCGTGCATCACGCAAGGTGTTCCTTTGAAAAGATAATCTGAGTTTCTTGCGATAAGAGTTGACGGGCTAACCTTGCGATTGCTTGAATCAGGCGGGTTTAAAGAGCCATTCGGCTCGGAAGGGATTTTTCAACGTCAACCCAGATCAAACATGGACCAGTTTCGATTCGTTGGCCGGATTCTCCGGTCGAATGCAAATACGCGTCTTTCCCTGCGCGCCCCTCAAATCAGCTCAACCCGATTGCTGTCACCGCTCACTATCACTGCCCTCATGGCAGCCACAGTTTGGGCAGCTCATCCAAGTCTCGCTCAGGAACGAGGCAGGTCGGGGAAGAAATGGGTAGCCACCTGGACAACCGCACCCCAAGACGTCTTCCAAGGTAGTTCGACTCCTGCGCTAGTTAACTTCGCCTTTCCCAATCCCGCTACGCAGGGGGCGAACAACCAAACGCTGCGCATGATTGTAAAACCCGATTTGTGGGGCAACACAATCCGCTTGCGCTTTTCCAATACCTGGGGAACCCAGCCAGTTACTTTTGGACGAATCACTGTCGGGTTGCAGTCTTTTTCCGGAAACGTTTTGCCGGAGACCAATACTCCGGTAACTTTTTCCGGCCAGCCATTTGTAACTATTCCGGTGGGGCAAGAGATATTTAGTGATCCTGTATTCTTGCGATGGGTCGAAATGGGCGATGATGAAAGGGACGGAGTCGACCCGGTAGTCGACGGTCATAATCTTGCGGTCTCGATCTACATCCAAGGCGCCAGTGGACCGATGACCTATCATTCGACGGCACTGGCCGAATCATTTTTGAGTCAACCCAATGCCGGAGATCTAACTAGTCAAGATGACGATTCCAATTTTCCATACGAGACCAATCACTGGTTCTTCCTCAACGCGATCGATGTGCTAGCGCCAGCCGATACTCGCGTCTTGGTCGGCGCGGGGAGCTCATCGGTTGACGGATCTATCACGACGCCGGATAACAACGATCGTTTTCTTAATTGGATGTCGCGCCGTTTGCACGCAGCATACGGCAATCATGTGTCCGTAGTAAATGAAGGCATCGGCGGAGACACCGCAGCCATTCCCCAGGTATTGCCTCTTCGTCAGGTTCTACCTCAGCGCTTCAATCGCGACATCCTTGGGGTATCCTGCATTACCGATGTAATTTCTATGCCGGCACCAACGACTTCGGCGATGGAATCCCAGCGGTGCAGAGTATCGCTTCTTTAACGAACATGGTCGGGATACTGCACTCCCACGGAATCAAAGCGATCGGCGCTACGCTTATTTCCAATATCGGCCAAGCCGGGACGACTCAGGCGACCTACGATGCTCATAACCAGATAAACGCCTTCATCCTCATTCCGGGAAACTTCGATAGCACGGCGGATTTTTACACGGCTACCGCCGACCCGGTCACCAAGATCCTATTGCCACAATATCGAACCCATAGTGATCCGAATGGTACACCCGACTACCTGCATCTGGGACGTGCGGGTGCGGAAGCGGAGGCCAACACTTTGGATATCAATTTCTTCGCGCCCGATCGGCATTGGAAGCCAAACGCTGCGTTATCTATGAGCAAATGAGTCTCACAAGTGTTGGGATTTGCGGTCGCAAGGCCGGCCTGAAGGGCCACGAAAACTTAGCCCAGGAGCCTGGGTGGGCCCAACCCCGCGGCGATAGCCCTGTAGGGGCGGAGGAAACGGACGTCTATTGAGCAAATGAGTCTCACAAGTGTTGGGATTTGCCGTTGCGAGACCGGCCCGAAGGGCCACGAAAACTTAGCCCAGGCTTTAGCCTGGGTGGCAAAAAAATAAACGCGTTCAGCCCTGAAGGGGCGTGAGCGCGAAAAAACGGAAATACATGTCAATCCCATACATAGCGCTCGTCAAAAGGAACGTTTATGCCGTTCTAAGAAGGCCCGATACTCCTCTTGAAACGTGACTGTCCTGTGATGTGTCTCCTGATTGGAGACGTATTCGACTACGGCCTCGAGCGTTGACTGTGCAACCGAGAACGCGGCGTAACCGTTCTGCCAGGAAAATTGTGATAGAAAGTTCCCTTTGAAGGCTTGGTTGGAGCTGACCTTTAGTTTTGCTACAAGGGTGGCAACGCTAAGGGTCCGGCCCAATGAACATACTACGTGGACGTGGTCAGCAATTCCGCCAACACGGATCGTTTGACAACCCAGATGATTCGCAGTCGCCGCCAGATACGCATGGAGATCCTGCCGAATGGCTTGATCGATAAAATAAGACTCTCGATTTTTGGTAGAGAAGATGATGTGAAGGAGAATGCGAGCGAGCGATTGCGGCATTAATAGAAACACAATATGAACATGTAATAATATGTGTCGAGACTTATCTTGGATCTTTTGCCGGGTGCTCTGTCATTGTTTGTCCGGAGCTCTGAAACTGCCTGTCGCCCCTACAGGGCTGTCGTCGTGTTCAAATGGATCTAACCAGGCTAAAGCCTGGGCTATGTTTCCAAGGCCCTTCGGGCCGACTAACTGTCAGCCTGGTTCTCATGGCTTTCGGAACGCGAGCCGAGTCAATGTTTTCAAGACCTTCGGGCCGACCAACCGTCGCGGGATCCATTCTAGTTCTCTCTGGGCGCAAACCGTGGGTATGAAGCCCCACGTTTCCGAGCCAAAGATCAGCCTCAATTCAGCCGAAAAATAATCGGCAATTCATAGGTACCGCTCGTGTCCGGAGCGGGTACCCAGTTTGCGCGTATCCAAGTAGCGGCGGCACTAGCCAAGATAGCCGGGCCGTTTCCATGGGCGGCGACAATCCGGCCGCTTGAAATGGTTAGTGTAACGGTTACATCTCCAGTGACCTGCATCTCTCGGGCCGCAATCGGATAAGGCGGTCTAGGTTGGTGGAGAAAAAGTCCGGAACGCGAGCCGCCTTTACCTGTTCCCACGTTGACTCCGGTAGCCAGGCCTTTGTTGCTGCCTGGTGTGGCTACGGGATTAGGGTGGGAAGGGGCAGGTTGTTTCGGCGGTTTTAGGGAAGGCTTTGGCCGAGATTGCGGCGAAGCAATCGGTGTGGGACTGGGAGCTGGAATCTCGAACTCTGGCTCTTTATCCAAAGGGGGAGGCGTCGGTTCAGGCTCGAGAGGCGGTGTTGGTTCGGACTGTGGCGGCTGTTCGGGTTGTTCTGCCTCGAGGTCGCCTTTGGGCGGAAAGTCGTCGAAATCGATAGCAGTGAGCTGTACGACATTCACTTCTCTGGGGATCTGCAGCCAATAGCCACTAAGAATGGCACCGGCATTCAACGCGAACGACAGTACGAGAAACCAGATTAAAGATCCTTGTTTCTGACTCGGTTTTACCATGCGTTATTTTCAGTTCCATTGCGGGTTCCCGGGCGAGACGGCGGCGTCGATGAACAACAGCAATGCAAGCGGTGGAGACTCTTTTGAACTTAAAGCGGTCGATTCCACCTCTGCGTGGATAGTAGCGTAGTTCGGGCAAACTCTCCGCTGAAGAACAGTTACGTTTTCGTCACAAAAGTTAACGCCGGTAACTAGAGTCGGTAACGCTGGGAACGCCGGAAAGCGCCGTCAGCGCTAGAAACCGTGAGAGGTGATTAGTGATTTGTGATTGGGGGATAGGAAATGCCGGTAGCGCCGGGAACGCTAAAGACCCTGAGAGGTGATTGGTGACTGGCGAAGGCATAGGAATACCGAGAGCGCCGGAGGGGGACACTGGAGCAGCGAAGCTGCGATTCAGGATAGCCCAGGGGCGTAGCCCCCTAAGCGTTAACTTAAATTTTTAGGAATTGCCTACCCCGAAGGGGCAGAAGGACTCAGCCCGGGGTTTTAACCCCGGGATAGCCAACACCACAGCGATCCGCCCTGTAGGGGCGCTAGATTTAACAGGACAAACACAGAAATAGATGGTGTAATCGTATGATGCCTCAATCGCTAGCGCTCGTATTGGTGCACATCATCTTCTCGACCAAAAACCGAATGGCATTCTTGCAGTCGGCCGAGCTCCGATCAGAAGTCCATGCCTATTTGACCGGAACCTTACGGGGCCTGCAATGTGAACCGCTGCAGGTGGGCGGGACGGAGGATCATGTTCATATCCTTAGTGGCCTTTCCCGAACCACGTCGCTCGCCGAGTTGGTCAAGAAGCTCAAAACCAGCTCGACAATGACCGTAAAGGCTAAAGGTCACAGCCATTTCAGCTGGCCGAGCTGCTACGGGGCTTTCTCGGTTAGCCAATCGGCCAAAGAATCGGTCATTGCCTATATCGCCAGCCAAGAGATCCATCATCGCAAGATGACGTTCCAAGAAGAGTTTCGTACCTTTCTCCAGAAGCACGGAATATCGTTCGATGAGCGTTATGTGTGGGATTGATCAAATAAAACCTTAAGCCCCTTCAGGGCCAATCGTTTGATGGGTTGCNCACCCGGGGTTCAAACCCCAGGCTGAGTCCTTCTGCCCCTTTGGGGTAGAGAGCCATCCCAAAGACGTAAGTTAGCGCTTATGGGGCGAAGCCCTAGGAATCGGATCCCCAGTAGTCACGCACTGAAAGTGTGTTTCAATCTGGCGCTAATCCCAGAGATACCGTTCATCGCAGGACACGCGGTGACGCTTCAGAAAAAGCCGGAATTCCTCTTCGGATGCCATCATTTGGTGATGTTTTGATGTTGCTATGAACGGCGGTACATGGGTGAGACATAGCATAATGTGCTGTCACGCACTTTCAGCGCTGATCCTCGGTATTATTGCAGTCCTAGGGCTGCGCCCCGGGCTTCGCCCAGGGCGCAGCCCGGGGCTATCCTGAATCGCAGCTTCGCTGCTCCAGTGTCCCCCTCCGTTCCCGGCATTCCTATGCCTGGTGCAGGTTCAGAACATAGGTAACACTTTAGGTTCAATACATAAGTAACACTTTTTGGGCAAAGAGCGGTAAAAGAAGCGCTCATGTCCTGGAAGAAGAGTGAACCTATGGAGCAGAGAGTAGAGTTTGTTCGATTGCTGCTGGGCACATCGACCAAACAATCTCAGATTCTTACGGGCCGACATGCCCCCGCAAGAAGCTGGGCAAAAACAAAGAAAAATCGTAACCTAAAACCTAACCCAATGTTACCGATGTTCTGACTGCTCCGCCTTCGCCAATCACTGATCTAATCACCAATCACCTCTCACCGTTTCTAGCATTCCCGGCGTTCCCGGCGTTACTGGTGCCACCTTATCCTCCCTTGGCAAACTGTTCAGCGATTTCTTTGCTGATGGGTAATTCCATCTCTCCGTTGATTCGTACATCAACCACAACGGGGCCGTCGGTCACGGCAAATGCTTTATCGATCTCACCGAGGTCTTCGGGCCGTCGGACGCGAAATCCCTTGGCTCCGAACCCGATCGCTAGCCGATCAAGTTCGGGCTGAGGCGTATCGGCCAGCCTGGGATCAATGTGTTTGCGGATGAGATCGTGCTTTTCTTGGCCCACGGCATGATCGTTCAAAACAATAACGGTGAGCGGCAGGTTGAAAGCGACTGCGGTGTAGAAGTCCGCGACGTTCATCATGAAGGCGGCGTCGGCGGTCACGTGGGTGACCCGCTTGCCCGGGCGAGCAAAGCTTGCTCCGATTGCGATCGATAATCCTTGGCCAATTGAACCGAAGTCCCATCCGTTACCCCAACTATCGGCGTTTGGTGAGGTGAGGATCTGTTGCGCTACCAGACCAGCATGCCCCCCGTCGATTACGATGATACGATCTTTCTTCGGCAGTTTATCTTCCAGGTACCAGACAGCTCGGCGTGGATCGATGAAGTCGCCGTCTTCAAACTTCGGACGTATTGCATCGAATTTTTTGATCCGCTCGGCGATGGCAGCGTTTGGTTGGCGTGGCTTTTTGCCGGCGGAGTGGAGTCTTTCTAGGAGGGCTGCGACGGTCACTCGTGCGTCACCTTCAAGACCGACATCGACGGAGGTGTAGAAACCAAATGCGGTATGTCTGCGGTCGATCTGGACTAATTTCTTATTGCGAAGAACGGTGCGGTTCTGGGTGGTCCACGGGTTTAGACTGGCGCCAACCGCGATGATAAGGTCGGCGTTTTCCAGCACCTCAGCGGACAGCCCGGTTCCCAGCTTGCCACTGACCCCAACACCGAGAGCATAATCCGAACACATTCCTTTGGCGGGCAATGTTACCGCCAGTGGAGCACCTAGATATTCAGCCAATGCTTGCACTTCGGCTTCAGCATGAGCGGATCGAGCGCCTAACCCGCAAATCAGGGCAGGCGCTTTGGCCGACTCGATCAGTCGTATTGCGGCTTCTAAATCGTCGGCTCCAGGTGGCTGAAACTCGGCCGACTTATAGGACGGCCGATAGACCCAGTTTGAGTCGAGCATTTCCAGACCTTGCACATCCTGAGGTAGATTGAGAACGAACGGACCGTCTTTCCCTTTGAGGTGCCGGAATGCTTCACCCAGGGCGTAATCGACACTTTTGGGGTGATTCAGCACGGCCGCGGCCTGGGTTGCTTGAAGTGCCATCGCATGTTGGTCTACCAATCCTTGCATATTGTAGGGGTCACTGAGCGGAGCGTGGCCGGCCAACATGAGGAGCGGTGTGCGGTGAGCCCGAGCCGCAACCAGAGAGGTGATCGTGTTAGTAAATCCGGGGCCTTGGGTGACCGTGGCGACACCGATCTTTCCACTGGCGCGGGCAAAACCGTCTGCCATCGAGGTGGCACTCTGTTCATGTTTCGCTTGAACGAACTTGAACCCGTGCTTTCCGCAGAGCTCCGCCACCAGGTACATATTCGCGTTGCCTAAAACACCAAATAAAATGTCGGGGCATTCCTGGTTTACCCCTTCGGCGATAGCCTCATACACTTTCATAAAATTGGTCTGGATTTCGATGGCAAACTTGCCGCCTCCTGTTTCGGGCGTTTATCGATTACCCGTTTTGCTTTTCCGACGACAACTCGCTCAATACTGCCCGGAGGGAGTACGGTTGCAGAGCAAGAGACTCCGACCCAGGCCTTGATTTGCAACTGCAATTCGCGAGCCAGCCGTCCGTGATCTCCCATGTCTCTGTTCGCGCGCATTTCTACTCGCACTTCCAGATCATCCAAGTGGCTGTCGCGGGTGACTATCAATTGATATTGCGGCGCAAAAAGCGGCTCCTTTAAAAGCAACTCTTCGATCTGGGATGGAAAGACATTGACTCCCCGAATGATCAACATGTCGTCAGCTCGACCGAGAATGCGTCCGATTCGCCGCATTGAGCGCGCGGTCGGGGGAAGGAGCTGTGCGAGATCTCTGGTTCGGTAACGGATGACTGGCGTAGCTTCTCTGGTGAGAGAGGTGATCACCAGCTCGCCCATGGTGCCGTCCGGCAAAATCTGTCCGCTGTTTGGATCGATAATTTCCGGATAGAAATGGTCTTCCCAGATAACCAGGCCATCCTTGGTCTCCACACATTCACAGGCGACTCCCGGGCCCATCACTTCCGATAATCCGTAGATATCGACGGCGTCGATCGCGCATCGACTTTCGATCTCGTGGCGGAGCGCTTCGGTCCATGGCTCGGCTCCGAAGATCCCCACTTTCAGAGAGCTTTTGGCTGGATCCAAGCCCTGCCGTTCGAATTCGTCAGCGATCGTGAGCATGTATGAAGGTGTCACTAAGATAATTTCCGGTCGCAGATCGTTGATCATTTGAACCTGCTTTTCCGTTTGGCCGCCGGACATTGGAATCACCGCGCATCCGAGATACTCAGCGCCGTAATGCGCTCCGAGTCCGCCAGTAAACAATCCATAGCCGTACGACACCAAAGCAGTTTGCCCGGGCCGCCCGCCCGCCGCCCGAATTGAGCGTGCCATCAATTGAGCCCAGACGTCGATGTCGTTTCGGGTGTAACCAACTACGGTCGACTTCCCGGTTGTCCCGCTCGATGCGTGTATCCGGACAATCTCATTGCGGGATACGGCGAACATCCCGCATGGATAATTTTCGCGGAAGTCATCTTTCGTTGTAAATGGGAAGTGCTGGAGATCAGTGAGTTGCCGTAGATCGTCTGGTTGAATACCGGCGGCATGAAACTTCTTTTGGTAGTGCGGCACGTGATTGCAGGCATGCCGTAGTGACCAGTGCAGTCTTTGAGTCTGAAGCGTTTGCAGCGCTTCCCGATCGGCTTTTTCAATCGGCTCGATTGGTTGTCCTGTGTGGAGGGGGAACATATTGATCAACAGGTCAGGATGAAGGGATCACTTCACCGGCAACGCGTTCAGCGATCTGCTGTTTGTCGCGCTCAATTGGTTGCCTCATCCAGCCTCCTTCCGCTCCAGAAGCTTCGCTCGATCAGTGGCGAAGTTCGGTAACGGTCTTCGCCGTAGTGAGTCGCGAGATTTTGGAGGACTTCGTAAACAGGTGTCGTTCCCAGCCTGGTCGCCCAAGCAAATGGTCCTGCTGGGTAGTTCACTCCTTTGCGCATCGCGAGGTCAACATCGCATTGGTTGCTCAACCCATGATGTACGGTATCGGCGGCTTCATTGATGATCATCGTTACGATCCGCATCACAACTAGAGCTGGCAGATCCTTCAAACGCACGACATTGAATCCGGTCGCCTGTAGCAGGCCCACTATCGAACGGTAAGCGCG
>JGI12630J15595_10000201_pt1 | contig 11014 bp, 13 predicted proteins | sample JacPinW_OM2H0_M1_FD_15595 | JGI IMG/M metagenome (IMG submission 15595) | reverse complement strand
CCGGCGCTCCGCTCCATCGGCGGCCGGTCGACGCCGCCGCTCACGCGGAGCCGAGCTCCCGCCAATTTCGGTTGCAGGTCGTTGATGGCGCGAACGACCCGCTCCGCTTCAGCGGCCTGAGCGAAGCGGACGTCGATGTCGGCTCGGGCGTGCGCCGCCACGACGTTGGGCCGGGTGCCGCCCTCGACCACGCCGACATTGATCGTGGTCCCTCGGCTCGGGTCGCTCAGCGCCTTGAGGGCCAGCACCTGGTGCGCCAGCTCCTCGATGGCGCTGATCCCTTTCTCCGGCTCGACGCCGGCATGGGCGGCTCGGCCATCGACCTCGAGGATGAAGTCCGCGATGCCCTTGCGAGCGGTCTTGATCGCGCCGCCGCTGGCGGCCGGCTCCAGCACCAGCACCGCGACCGCCTGCCGGGCGGTCTGCTCGATCAACGCGCGTGAGCTCCCGCTGCCGATCTCCTCGTCGGAGGTCGACAGCACGACCACGGGCCGTTTAGGTTCGGCCGCGTGGAGGGCAAAGGCTGCTTCGACGATGCCCGCCTTCATGTCATAGCTCCCAGGACCCTGGACGCGGTCACCGTCGACCCGGAACGGCAGCCGGGCGAGCGTGCCGTCGGGCCACACCGTGTCGTGATGGCAGAGGAGCAGGATCGGCTCGGCGCCTTCCCCAATCCGGATCTCCAGGTGGTCGCCCCGGTCCTGCCGCCGGTGCCGCACGGCAGAGACGCCTGTCCGCTGCTGAAAGAGGTCCGCGATCTGGTCGGCACACGCGTCGCAACGGGCCTTGTCGAGCGAGGGCGACTCGGCGAGGACGAGGCGTTCCAGGGCGGCGAGCATCGCGGTCCGGTCGGGCCTTTGCATCAGGGTGCCGTCCATGCTAAAACAGGCGGGGACACCGCCACGCTGACGATGTCGACCAAGGAGGGAGAAACCATGAGCGTTCGCGCGCCCGAAGTTGCCAACCGAATCATGCTCGACGAAAAAGAGATGCCGACGCGCTGGTACAACATCCAGGCGGACCTCCCATTTCCGGGAAGCCCACCACTCCACCCCGGCACCCGTCAGCCAATCGGCCCGCAGGACCTTGCGCCGTTGTTCCCGATGGAGCTGATCAAGCAGGAGGTCTCGCAGGAACGCTACATCGACATCCCGCAACCAGTCCAGGAGGCGCTGCGGCTGTGGCGGCCCACGCCGCTGATGCGCGCGACCCGCCTTGAGCGGGAGCTGAAGACCACTGCGAAGATCTACTACAAGTACGAAGGGGTCAGCCCGCCCGGTTCGCACAAGCCGAACACCGCGGTCGCCCAGGCCTTTTACAACAAAGCCGCGGGGACCAAGCGGTTGTCCACCGAAACGGGCGCAGGGCAGTGGGGGAGTGCTCTGGCCTTTGCCGCCAGGCTCTTCGACCTCGAGTGCATGGTGTACATGGTGCGCATCAGCTACGAGCAAAAGCCCTATCGCAAGAGCATGATGCACGTCTGGGGCGCAACCGTCGTGCCCAGCCCGTCCGAGCTGACTAATGCCGGACGCAAGATCCGCGCCGAGCACCCGGACTCGACCGGCAGTCTCGGCATCGCTATTTCGGAGGCGGTCGAAGATGCAGCGACCCGGGACGACACCAAGTACTCACTGGGAAGCGTCCTCAACCATGTCCTGATGCACCAAACGATCATCGGCGAAGAAGCCCTGATGCAAATGGAGCGGGCTGGTGCGATGCCAGACCTCGTGGTCGGCTGTGTCGGGGGTGGCAGCAATTTCTCCGGGCTCGCATTCCCGTTTCTGCGCGACCGCCTGCAGGGGAAGACGAAGACGCGGTTCCTTGCGGTGGAGCCGGACGCCTGTCCGTCGATCACCCGTGGCAAGTACACCTATGACTTTGGCGACACCGGTGAAATGACGCCGCTGGTCAAGATGCACACGCTCGGCCACGGCTTCATCCCGGACGGGATCCATGCCGGCGGGCTGCGTTACCACGGCATGGCACCGCTGGTCTCGGCGCTGGTGGATCACGGCTTCATCGACGCGGTGGCCTATCCGCAGCGGACGGTCTTCGATGCCGCTGTGCAGTTCGCGCGGACCGAGGGCACGATCCCGGCGCCGGAGTCGGCTCACGCCATCCGCGCGGTCATCGACGAGGCCGTCAACGCGCGGGAGCGGGGCGAGTCGCCGGTCATCCTTTTCAACCTGAGCGGGCACGGCCTGCTCGACCTGGCCGCTTACGATGCCTATTTCGCCGGAACCCTCTCCGACGTCGCGCTCTCGGAAGCGCGCATCAGCGAACTCGTCGGCGCGCTGTAGACCGAAGGGAGGAGACCTGACCGGTCTCCTCCCAGTGCGTTAGCGCCGGCCGCCCTCCCGGCCGATGGCGGCCATGCGGTTGCGATCCTGGCTGGAGGCCTCGCCACCCTTGCGGCCTGCGGCTCGTGCCTCCTCGGAGGAAAACTCGTGCGCGGACCCTTTCTCGTGGGCAGCCTTGCCGCCTTTGCTGCCCGCAGAGCGGGCTTCTTCAGAACTGAACTCGTGCGCCGACCCTTTTTGGTGCGCCGCCTGCCCGCCCTTGCTGGCGATCTCTCGCTGCTTTGCCTCATCCATGGAACCGAAGCCCCGCTTGCCGCTGACTGGCATTCTTTCGCCTCCTTTCAACCGGACGGCGGCACGCAGGGGAATCAATAAGGGCCCGCGAGCCACTAATGGTATTGCCGCTATCAATTTAGCTGACACGGTTGGCTGGCTGTCAAGCGCCAGATTGCAAACGGAAACGCGAACAGGCCTCGCTCCCCGGCGAGGCCGGTTGCTGCGAAGCAGCGATCCGGGGACGCAGCCGCTAGTAGCCCGCTGGCTCCTGGCCGCTGAAGAAGGCACGCACCCGCTCCCCGAAGGTCGCCCTGGGGCGGTAGGGCGCAGCGCTGCGCCGGCCGTCCGGCGCGGTCGTGGCGGCCACTGGCTCGCGGTCCCCGGTGGTTGCCGCGATCCCGCGCTCGCTTCGGATGCGGGCATTCTCCTCACGCAACTGCTGGTTCTCGCGGCGCAGATCGGTGATCGCCGATTCGCGTGTCGTCACTCGACGCCGCATCGATCCCACGCGGACGCCGTGAACCAGGCCCGAGTAGGTCATGTAGAGCAAGAGCAAGCCACCGAACACGACGGCGGTAAGCACTACCGGAACCCAGTCGGGGACCGCGGACCAGTGCCACTGCCAGAGCGCGACGTCATGCGTACCGGCGTTCCCGCTTGCGGCATAGACGGCAACGACCCCACAAGCGGCGATCAGGAGCAGCAGGAATAGGATCATGGGCAAGCCCTCCAGGATGGTAGGTTGGTTTTTAACAATACAGGTATCACGTTACCTGACACCGGCCTAGCCGGTCAAGGCGACGAATTTGGCTGAGCTCGTAATTCGGCGCCTGGCGGCCGCCGACTGGGCAGCCTTCCGTGAGGTGCGCCTTATGGCCCTACGGGACGCCCCAGAGGCCTTCGGGTCCATCGCGGCCGACGCCGAGAAGCTGGACGAGGCGGAGTGGCGGCGCCGGCTGGCGCAGCGGGCGGTCTTCCTGGCCGAAGATTCGAGCCAGCGCGCAGGACTGGCGGCGGGGATCGGCGGCGATCAGGCGGGGGAGGCCGAGCTCATCTCGATGTGGGTGGCGCCCGCCTGGCGGGGCCAGGGCGTTGGGGATCGCCTCGTGGACGCCGTCATGGCGTGGGCCGCCGGCGAAGGATTCACGACGCTGGGCCTCTGGGTCGTCCAGGGCAATGGGCGAGCTGCGGGGCTCTATGCCCGGCATGGGTTCGCAACCACCGGCCGCGTGCAGCCAATGGGAGGTGGCCGGGCCGATGTTCTCGAATTCGAGATGCGCCGCGGCGTCGGCTAGCGGAGGTCGCGGACGGCGGCGGTGCCCAGCAATCCCGTGGCCAGGGCGACGGTCGCCAGTCGCATCGAATCGACCAGCCACCCACCGGCGGCGGTCAGACTCAGGGTGAGTGCGGCACAGATGGAGCTACACAGCCCGGCGATGAGCCAGAGCGGCCAACGCCGGCGTCCGGGCCAGGCCAGCAGGACGCACAAAATAAAGGCGACCAGGATGAAACCCCCCACCATCCTGGTCGCCATCGGCGTGCCCCCCAGGTCGATTGGCACCCCCACTGGTGACAGCCTACGTCGGGTCCGTCCTCATCGGTATCCCCCAGGGTGATGAAAAATCACCGCGGGCGGTTCCAACCGGGGGAGGCCGAACGGGGGAGAGGGAGTGCCGCTAGATCAGATTCTGCCGGGAAGCGGCGGCCACCGCCTCGGCCCGGTTCCGCGCGTTGAGCCGGCTCAGCAGGTTCTCGACGTAGGTCTTGATGGTGTTCTCGCTCAGATGCAGGCGGGTCGCGATCATGGCGTTGGAGTAGCCTTCCGCGACCAGTTCGAGGACCTCCTGCTCCCGGGGTGAAAGGCGAACGGTGGGGGCGCTCCCGCTCGTCACGGGCGTGGCGACGGCGCTGACGATGACCGCGGGGGCTNTCGAAGGGCTCGATCCGTTCGGGCCGGCCGCTGGTCCCTGGGGCAGGACGCCTCCGATGACGATCCGATCGTAGGCCGCCAGGATGGCGCCCGCGACCACCATGATGAGGCTCCAGTACAAGACGTCCGGCCCATAGAAGGGGTTGCCCAGAAAGGCACGGAGAGCGGCGTGCAGGGCGATCATCCCCACGACGAAGATGCCGACGCTGAGCATCGCCCCCTCGGCGCCATCGTAGGCCACCATCCACACGATCAGGAGGATGTAGGCCGCATAGATGCTGGTGCTCGCTCCGACACCGCCGAAGACGAACAGCACCAGGAAGTAGCTGACCGTATCCAGCAAGGTGAGGGCGCGCCCGATCCGCAGGATCGAGGCGTCGTCGGCCTTGGAAATCTGGATCATCCCCCAGGCGTTGTAAAGGGCGACCCAGATGAGGATAAGGGCGAGCCCGATCCCCGAGATCGGCTTCACTTCGAGTGACAGGATCGCCGCAAAGAGCAGCCCTGGCCAGCGAACCACCGTGCCGAGCCATGCCAGCCGGCGGAGAGTTGTCGGGTTCAGACGCGGACGCTCGGCGGCGTCGAGTCCGAGCAACGACAGCGTCCGCATTCCCCGACCTCCGCCCTGCCCCCGTCAGGGTGGCCCCATTCTACCGGCGACTCAGGAGGCCGTAAAGACGTCAGTCGCCGATCAAGGTCCGCACGAACCCGGTCGTCCAATCCGCGACGGCGATCCGGTGGTTGTTGGTGTCCGCAATGTACAGGCCGTCGGCGCCGGCACAGACACCGCCGGGCTCGCGGAAGGCCGCCGACGGTCCGCGACCATCCGCCCGGCCCGCGCTGCCGCTGCCGAGCCAGGTGGTCACGGCGCGTCGCCCAGGGTCCAGCCGCTTGACCTTGTTGTTGTAGCTGTCGGCCAAAAAGAGCGTGCCGTCGCGACTGGTTATCCCGAGCGGATGCTGAAGACGGACAGCGTCGCCCTCGCCATCCTCGTCACCGAAGACGAAGAGGTCCTCACCGACGAGGGTGGTGACCTGCCCGGTCTTCAAGTCGACGTCGCGCACGGCGCTGACCTCGGAATCCGCGACATACAGGTGGCCGTTGTGAATCGTAAGTCCACTCGATTGGGCGAACCACGCCTCCGCTTTCGGTCCATCGAGCAGGCCCTCACGACCGGTGCCGGCGAAGGGCGCGACCGTGCCGTGATCGAGGTCGAGCGTCCAGATCTGGTGGGTTCCGGCCATCGCGATGTACAGGACGCGATCCGCCAGCGCCAGGTCCCAGGGCGAGCTCAGCGGAGTCGACCGGCCGGGCCCATCCGTCCCCGGTTGCACGGCCTGCTCCCCCGTGCCCGCCAAGGTCGTCACGACACCGGACTCGAGGTCGATGGACCGGATCGCATGGTTTTCCGTATCCGCGACGTAGAGCGTCGCGCCGGATCGCGCCATCCCCTGGGGTTGCTGAAAGGCGGCGCCGTCCGCCGGCCCGTCGGCGAGTCCCGGCTCACCAGAGCCATAGTTCCGCCGGATCGATCCGTCGAACCCGGCCGAGATGATGCGCTGATGGTTGCTGTCGGCGATGAACAGCGAGTCCTTCGTCGCCAACACCTTGCCAGGAAAACTCAGGGTGCGGGCCGGTTCGCGGATCGCCTCGAGCGCGATCGTCGAAGGACGTGCCTGAAGCAGACCGCGTTCCTCGAACTCTTTCAGCATCCCCCCGACCACGGAATCGAACTGTTCGAAGGGCAATTCGCCCTCGTGCTTGCCGATGACCCGGCCCTCCGGGTCGATGAACATCAACGTCGGCCAGGCCCGTCCTCCGAAGCGCTGCCAGACGGCAAAGTCTCGGTCATTCACGACCGGGTGCTCGATGCGATAGCGGAGCACCGCTTCGCGTAAGTTGGCCGTGTCGCGCTCAGCCGGGAATTTCGGGGAGTGGACGCCGACGACGATCACGCGGTCCCCATACTTCCGTTCGATCTTCCGCAACTGCGGAAACGTGTGCATGCAGTTGATTCAACAGAAGGTCCAGAAATCGATGATCGCCAGCCGCCCGCGCAGGTCGGCGATGTGAAGCGGCCGGGAAACGTTGAGCCAGTCGAGCCCATCCGGGAAATCCGGGGCGCGAACGGTGCCCGCGTAGGAGTGAACCGCCATCGGGTCAATGGTACTGACGCCGTACTCGTGCGTTTCGCAGCTTTTAGCCGGCGCGGAACTTTTCAGCCCGTTGCGCGTCGTAATCATCGAGGCCCGATGAAACGCATCTTCACAGCGATGATCGTGACGCTGGCGCTGGCCGCGTGCGGCGCGCCGGCCGTTTCGCCTACGCCGTCGCCCGGAACCGGCATCCAGGGCGTGGTGCAGGCGGGTCCCACCTGCCCGGTCGAGCGGATCAACTCGCCCTGTCCGCCGCGTCCTCTCGCCGCGACCGTCGTCGTGCGCGACGCGGCCGGTCATGAGGTGGCTCGGACGCACTCTGGCGCGGATGGACACTTCAAGGTGGACGTTGCGCCGGGAACCTACACGGTCGTCGGCCTCAACATGGGCTCCAGCATGCTTCCGCGGCCCATCCCGACAACGGTGACAGTGACGTCGGGAAGCTATGCAACCGTCAACGTCGAGTACGACAGCGGGATTCGTTAGTTGCCGATGTGAGCCGCGGGAATTGTTCCCATCCGGCCCCGACGGAAGTCATCGAAGGCCTGGGCCAATTCTTCATGCGTGTTCATCACAAACGGTCCGTACCACGCCACCGGCTCGCCAATCGGCTCGCCGCCGAGGACGAGCACCTCGAGATTCGGCGAACGGCTCTCCTGGGTGAGGTCGGCGGTCAGGCTGATTACGTCACCCTCACCGAAGGCCGCCAGCTGTCCGGTGCCGATGGGTGCGCGCTTGGCGCCTACGGTTCCGCGTCCGGCGAGCACGTACACCAGCCCATTGAACTCGCGGCGCCAGGGCAGGCGGAGTTCGGCCCTCGGATTGACGGTCGCGTGTAGGAGGCTGATCGGGGTGTGGGTGACGCCGGGTCCTTTGTGACCCGCAATTTCGCCGGCGATCACGCGCACCAGCGCGCCGCCGTCGTGCGAGGCGAGCAGCGTGACCCTGCTGGCGCCGATGTCCTGGTAACGCGGCGGCGTCCACTTCTCATCGGCCGGCAGGTTGACCCAGAGCTGGATGCCATGGAAGAGCCCGCCGCTGGCGATCAACGCGTCCGGCGGTCGCTCGATGTGGAGGATGCCGGCCCCCGCGGTCATCCACTGGGTCGCGCCATTGGTGATCACCCCGCCCCCGCCGGTGGAGTCCTGGTGCTGAAAGGTGCCGTCGATCATGTAGGTCACGGTCTCGAAACCGCGATGCGGATGCCAGGCGGTGCCCTTCGGCTCGCCGGGACCGTACTCCACCTCACCCATCTGATCCATGTGAATGAAGGGATCGAGGAACCGCTGATCGAGCCCGTAAAATGCGCGGCGCACGGGGAAGCCTTCGCCCTCGACACCCCTGGGTGCCGTGGTGATGGCGAGCACCGGTCGCTCGATGCTGGTGGCAGGGTCAAGGTCCGGCAGCCGGGGCAGGGTCAGGACGTTCTCGACGGTAATCGCAGGCATTGCACTGCTTATAACTCTGGCACGCGGGTCGCTATTCCGGCGCGATAGAGGAGCGCCACGTAGGCCGACATGGCCAGCGCGAAGCCGACCGCCATCAGCATCGAGCTGAAGTCTGCGTGATAGGTCAAGAAGAGGGTGCCCAGCGCGGCCGTCCCCAGTAGGAACTCGACGATCAGCGCGCCGAGCGCAAATGCGAGCGCCGTGCGGAATCTCGTTTCTTTCATCGATCCCGGATATCGCATCGAGGGTACCAGTCGCGGCGCCGACGAGTTCCGCTAACGTCATGGCCATGCGGATCGGCGTGATGATCGAAGGGCAGGAAGGGTTGACCTGGGATCGCTGGTTTCGCATCGCGGACAGAGTAGAGTCGCTGGGCCTCGACTCGCTCTGGCGCTCGGACCACTTCTTCAGTCTGATGGGCCACCCGGAGCGGCCCGCGTTGGAATGCTGGACCTCGCTCACCGCGCTGGCGCAGCGAACGCAGCGAATCGGGTTCGGACCGCTGGTCAGCCCGATGACCTTTCGCCACCCCGCGCTGCTCGCTCGCATGGCCTCGGCCGTCGACGGACTCTCGGCCGGCCGGCTGGTTCTCGGCGTCGGCGCCGGATGGAACGAGGCCGAGCACCAGGCCTACGGCATTACGCTTCCACCGCTCAAGGAACGGTTCGACCGCCTGGAAGAGGGCATCGCGGTGATCAAGGCGCTGTGGACCGGTGGCCCGGTCGATTTCGAGGGTCAGTACTACCGGCTGCGCGGCGCCGCCGCCTACCCGCGGCCGGTGCAGCAACCCGCACCGCCGCTTCTCATCGGCGGCGATGGCGAAGTCCGCCTGCTTCGCATCGTGGCGCGCGAGGCCGATGAGTGGAATAGTCACGCACCTGGGCCTGCGGCCTACCGTCTCAAGCGAGCCCGGCTGGAAGAGCACTGCCGGGCGGTTGGTCGCAGCCCTGATCAGATCCGGCGCTCGTGGATGGGGGGCGCCCTCATCGGTCGTGATGCCGCAGAGGTTCGCGAGAAGGGACGCTGGCACCAGTCGTTTCTCGCGGCGCTGGCGATGGTCGCGCCGGAGGCGGCGCCGGACGAGCTCCGCCGGCGGAGCTGGATCGTTGGGACACCGGATGAGGTCGCACCCCAGCTGGAGGAATTCGCGGCGCTTGGCGTTGAGCGCGTCATGTTCCAGTGGTACAACCTCGACGACCTCGACGGACTCGGCCTGCTGGCCCAAGTGAACCGCCCCTAGGAGGCAAACAATGGCAAACGCGAGCGACCCGATCAACACTGCCAAGGACGAGCTCGAGCGACACGTCGTCGACCCGCTTAGTCACGTCCCCCGCCTCGTGCTCTCGCAGCATGTTTCAGGCGACGGCCTTCTCGACCGCATCGCCGACTCGGTGAACCAACTGATCGGCTCCATGTACCTGTTCGTCCTGATCACCATTGGCATCGTGGTCTGGCTCTTCGCCGGTAATATCGTCGGCTTCGACAAGACACCATGGCCGCTGCTGCTTACCCTCCTCAATTTGCCGCAACTGTCGATCATGATCTCGCTGCAGGTGAGCGCCAACCGGGCGCTAGCAGCCAGCGATGCACGGGCGATCGCCGATCACGAGACGTTGCACGCGATCCACGAGCTGGCCAAGATGCAGATCCAGATCCTGGATGGACAAAATAAGGTTCTCGAGCTGTTGAAACTCGCACATCCCACGCCGACCGGATAGGTCCTCGATCCAGACGCGAAGGGCTGGCCTTAGCCGGAGCCGTAGTTGATCATGACGTTCTTGATCTGGGTGTAGCTCGCCAGCGCTTCGACACCCTGCTCCCGGCCAAAACCGCTGCGCTTGTAGCCCCCAAACGGCAAACCGATGCTTCCTTCCACGCTGTAGCCGTTGACCCGTACCTGGCCTGACTTGACGGCGGTGGCCACGGTCATCGCCTTGCTGAGATCTTTGGTCCAGACGCCCGTGACCAGCCCATAGGGCGTGCCGTTGGCGATGGCGATCGCCTCGTCGAGCGACTCGAAGGTCGTAACCGTAAGCACCGGGCCGAAGATCTCCTCCTGCTCGAGGGCAGATCCGCGCTCCACCCGGTCGAGCAGGGTTGGCTCGATAAAGTAGCCGGCCGCGAGCTCGGGGAGCTGAGAGCGGGCGCCGCCGGTGACCGCCGTCGCCCCGTCACGCGAACCCGCCGCGATGTAGCCGAGCACGCGCTGCATCTGGCGCTCGCTGACCACCGGCCCCATGTCGGGATTGTCGAGGCCCCGCCCCAGCCGAATCGCGCCGATGCGCTTCGCCAGCAGGTCGACCAAGCGGTCATGAGCCGATCGCTCGAGCAGAAGTCGGGTTGGCGCCGTGCACGTTTGCGCGGCGTTTTGCATCAGGATGCTGGCCGAGGATGCAGCGGCACGCTCGAGGTCCGCGTCAGCAAAGACCACGTTGGGGGACTTGCCACCGAGCTCGAGCGTCACCGGCACGACGTTGTCCGCGGCTGCCTTCATGATCGCGATGCCGGTCGGGACCGAGCCGGTGAAGGTGATGTGGTTGATGCCGGGATGCGATGCGAGCGCGGCTCCGGTTTCCCGTCCACCGGTCACGACGTTGAACACACCGGCTGGAATGCCCGCCTCGGCGGCCAGCTCGGCCAGGCGAACGATGCTCAACCCCGCCTCGGCCGCGGGTTTCGCCACGACCGCGTTTCCGGCAGCGAGGGCAGGCGCAATTCCCCGCGACGCGAGCCGGAGCGGGTAGTTCCAGGGCACGATCTGCGCGGAGATTCCCAGCGGCTCTCGAAGCGTGAAGTCGAGGAAGCCCTGCCCGAGCGGGATGCTCGAGCCGAACACCTTGTCCGCCACACCGGCGAAGAACTCGAAATAGCCGGCGGCGGCGGCCACGTCATCCTCGGCCTGGC
>JGI12630J15595_10000198_pt1 | contig 11028 bp, 7 predicted proteins | sample JacPinW_OM2H0_M1_FD_15595 | JGI IMG/M metagenome (IMG submission 15595) | reverse complement strand
CGCCATTTTGTATCCGATTTGCACCATCCCGCGACCTTCGTCAGTCGCGCCACTTGGACCTTCCTCGAGCACAACCACGGGTTGCGAGTTGGTCGGATTACCCGCGCCGGGCAAATCGCGATTGGCTACGTCGGTCGTATAACTGCCGGTGCCGCTCGTGTTAAAGCTATCGGATAAGAAACCGATCGACATTCCAGTACCCTCGTAATCCAACGGAGCACTGGGCGTGTAAATCCGGTTGATCTTGTCGACGCGATGCTGCGTGACACCTTGATCAAAAGCAGTGCCGAGCGTGCCTAAGGCTGTCACTGCATCGATCGCGGGGCCCTTACCTGGCCTCTTACTGTGATGAGGCCGGAGCGAAAGATGGACCGAACGAACACCGGGCGTTTGTGCGAGCGCTGGCACATCATCGAGTGAGATGTAGCCCTCAATCACGCCCGTCCCGCGATAAGCGGGGTCCATCGCGGTAATTTTGAGCGATGCGAATTTGTTTGTCAGCGCGTCTTTTACTTTGTCGAAACGAACAGAGCCGCCCAAAACAATGTCGACCATGAATTGTTTCGAAACCGGGTCGGTAATAGCTGCGCTGGCGTAGTTGGCCGCCTGTCGCGTCGCGTAACCATCGTAGGTAGTGATGTTTTTCCCTGCAACGTTTGTCGTGCCGTTAGGCTTGGCTGATTCATCCACGGCTGGCGCATCGATTTTTCCCTGCAGGATCAAATTGCTTTCCACCAGCTTGTCCAAACCGTTGCCAAGATTTTGCGGGACCGGTCGCGCAAGCGCGCTTCCGACAAATAGAATTGTGCAAAATGCGACTACCAATTGGCGCGACGAATTGCAGAATGCGAGCGAGCGAACGAGTGACATAATGATAGGTCCTTTTTGGGTGTTAATGTTGGAAAAAAGATTCAGACGCTGAATTTCGGCATCGCAAAACGGAGGCGGATTCTCTCGAACATATTATCGCCTGCAAATAAATATTTGAGAGCAATAACAAGGCTTGCTGCGCGCGCGTGATGCTTTTCTTGATGGTAAGTCATTCAGCGAATCCGGTTAATGCTAATTCGGAAAAGGACCTACAGCCGAGCGTATCGCTCGAGCTTTTTCTTAGGTCTTCACCAGGCTTCGCCGTTAAGGAAGCGAAGTGCCCGACTTGGATTGAACGAGTGAAATGTCGGCACTGTTGATGAAACCGTTGGCGGTTAGATCCTCGCGGAAGTTTGAGTCGGTTACAGACTGACCGGATTGGGCCTGGGTCTGGCTAACGTCGGCGGAGTTGACGAAGCCATTGGCCGTTGTATCGCCGAGGAGAACCCCCATCGGAACGACGACGTTGCTGATGGTGGACCCATTATTCACACCTGACAGAGTGATCGTTACCGTCTGCTGGTTTGCCACGCCGGTGAGATTTACGATCACTTCGTTGACGTTGACGCTCACACCGGACAACGATGCGATGCCCGAAGTTACGCTTACAGAACTAAGCGTAATCGAAGTAGGAAACGTCACCACGATTTGATGCGCATCAAAGTTTGCGCCCTGGCCCTGGCGACATTCGATGCCCGCAGAACCGGTCAATGGAAGATCGACATCGAACGTCCCCGCGCTGCCTTGGGTTTTACGCGAGACCGCCTTGATGACGTTGAGATCGAATACATATCCCTGAGCGACATCGATAAGGTTGAAGAAAACGCCGCCGAAACCGGTGTTGGAATCGCGTGGAACACTACTCGCCTGCGCCTGAAGCGTCATGGTGCTGGCGGTGACTTCATGGAGACGGTTATCAACGGGCCCGGCTTCGCTGACATTGGAGAGCGGAACGTAAATCGTGATGTTACCGCCCGGACCGAGGGTGGACTGGCAATTTGCCGCGGGCAATTGCGTTTCACCGGGATAAGTGAGAACACCACCGCCGCCGACCGCTTGGACAGCATTTTCGCCGACGAAACATTGTAAAGCAGCTCCGTTAAACGATTCGGCGTAAACGTGAAAATTTTTGCCGCCGCTTCCGTCGGTGGTCGAAGGGACGAACCATTGCGTGTGCCAGACAAGATCAGTATCAGGATCCTGCGCGGTCGTCGGCGCGAGGCTAAGATCGTTCACTTGCGTGAAGACTTTGTAACACGGAGCAGCGACGGAACAGGGCGCAGTCGTAACTTTGCTGATGTTTGAATTCACGATATCGAGCTGTGGCATGTTCGCGCTACTGATTCCGCTCACTTCATACTTGCCGTCGCCCGGCGGATCGTTCACGCCATTGAACGGAACGATTCCGGAAATGCTCAAAGGCGATTGCGCTGCGGAAAGACCCGTGCCGCCATTTTGACGCACATACATCGCGTGCCCGGCCAGAGAGCCGTCGATGTTATTCGAATCGGCATAACTAATATGCGCCTCGCCTTTCGCGCCGGTACGCAATTGTAAATAATCGCCAAGCGCGCGACTGGCCCAACCGCATTGCCCACCGATGATCGTTTGGACGCCGCCGCGGTGAACATGATGCGCGCTTGCGCGAACCGGCGCCGTGAAAGTTGGCGTGCCCGGCCCGTGCGCGTTCGGCGATTGCACCATCCAAACACTCCAGAGGCCGTTGACCGCGTCCGGGCCGTTGATGTTTTTCCCTTGGGGCGGCGGATTCAGCACATTTTGACCGCAGCCGACGAAATCGAATTGAGTGCCCGGATCAGCAACCGAGGGTGTGCCATACCAAACTATGTTTACGCGACCGTCGTCGCCCGCATTGATCCAGGCGAAAACGTTATTGTGCAAAACGCCATCCGGTGAGCCGGAAGTATCAATCTGGATCGGCGTGCTCCAAGTATTCCCCTGATCTGTTGAATAGGAAAATTTCAAGACGGTATCGCCGCTGACGACTATATCGCCAGTGGTGTTGGTGCCGGGACCGATCGGCGCCTGTTCCCAAACGGCGTAAAGATTACCGACATTATCAACCGCGAGTGTCGGAAAGTTTGCGCCGGTTTTCTGGCCAGCGCCAAGATCCGCGACTAACAAATCCGTGCAGTTCAATCCACTCGGATCGCTCACGTTGGCCACCGGTGCGCCGAAAGCGACTGGAAAACAGCGACCAATCAAAATCTTGTTCAACTCTACGTTGTCGTGGATCACGAAGACGTGCTTGACCGGCGCGGGCAATGTCGCGTACACGCCAGGGCTGATCGGCTGTCCTAACGTGGTTGCGACGGGGCTCAGTTCGTTATTGCCCATGATCGCTTCATCGCATCCGCCCACCGGTGAGACATGATTCGCCGGGCCAAAGGCGATGCCGGCGGTTGGCTCCAATCCAGTGACGGGTGAGCGATACATCACGAGCACGTTGTTGGCGGGCGTTGTGCCGCACACTACGCCGCCGGGTCCGATCTCGTCGTTAGCCAAATAAATACTGCCACCGTTCAGCGGATCGCCATCGATCGCATACCATTGTCGATCTACCGCAGTGTCGGGCACGCCGGTGTTGCTGCATGTGAACGTCACGCCGAAATCGTCCGAGCGCGCTGTGCTGAAATTAGCCAGCGTGAGATCGTTGAAATACAAGCGTCCGAGCGGATCGACCGCGATCTCGCTGTCGCCCCCGCCATGACACGTCGTGACCTTGCCCACGAGCGGCGCCGCGCCTACGACCCACTTAAAAGTTTTGCCGCCATCAAGCGAATGCCAAACCCAACTCGTGTCGGCGGAAAGCGAACCGGGAGCGCTCGTGTAGATGCGATTTGGATTTGTCGGATCGATCCGAATCGATTCCTCGAATCCAGTTCCACCAATGCCGGCGATGATCGGATGACCAAAAGTTGGAGCGCCCGCTGGCAGCGGCACATTCACAATCGGACGATCGAAGGCGCCTTTGGTTGGAGAACGCCGTACCAGCGGCATCCTTTGTTTAAGATCAATCTTCAAAGCTGCTAGCGTTGGACCCGGTGAAGATGTCGATCTTGCCGGCTCAATCTGAACAAAAACGAGAAGTCCCAGAGATACTCCCGTCCAACAAAGAAGGGCAGCAACGGCGGCACGAACGGTGGAGAGCTCGGAAATCTTTCGCATAATCTTGAATCGCGATGCGGACTCGTCTTGAGCCTAGGGCGAGCGGCCGTCGCGATTCAAGGAAAACGTCCCCTCTCCTTCGATTCGCCTGCGATCACGCCATTGACCTCAGAGATACTCTTCTGGAATGGGAGTTTCAGCACTCTCCTGTTGCCAGTAGATCGACACAATCCACCAGCGACTGCCATCGTTGAATAGTTGGATGCTGTTGATCCCGCGCATGAATGGCTCGGGATCGTTCGGATCGTGCCGCGACTCGTAGGTGCTCCAGGCGTGCGCGATATTTCCAAATTGTTCGGTCCGCCGCGCGATTTCTTTTTCGTAGAATCCTTCCTTCTCAAAGAACGGTTCCACCCGCGCGATGAAGCCCTCGATATCCAAAATGTGCGGCGCAAGATCGACATCCTCCGCGCCGGCTTTCATCGCCAGCGGAATCAAACGCGCGCCGGGAATGTATAAGGAACGCTCGCGATCCCAATCGCGCTTCTTTCCAGCGGGACCCGAAATTCCATCGTAAGCCGCGTTAATAATCGCATCGATCGATTCGACGTCGGCCGGATTTGCCGGTGGAATGTTCGATGTTTTTTCTGTCTTCGACATTGGCTATCTATTCCAAGCTAAAAAGATTCTTAATTTCCTTCGTCAGCAATGGGGTGGCGCCGTAATGAGATGCGACATAGGCACCGAGCCGGCCGGCATTTTCCAGAACAGTTCGCGTGTCGATGTTGCGAGTCAATCCAACCATTAGTCCTGCCATGAACGCGTCCCCCGCTCCGACCGTATCTTTGACGACTACTTGCGGGGCGGGCGCTGTCACCAGATTACCCCCCTCCCACAACGCTGCGCCCTCTTCCGCTAACGTTACGCAAATGCGAGAAACATTCGTTGCTTCCGCGATCGTTGCTGACGCTTGCGCAATTTCATCACGATTACGCGGCGTGTTCGGAGCCGCTTCGCCGGTCTGCAGCCACGACGCGAGCCGGCCTGCCTCGCCGTCGTTGAGCTTGATCACATCGGCGCGTTTCGCCAGGTCCAGGATCAATTTCAAATTAATGAAAGGAGGGCGCAGATTCACATCGAAGAATTTCATCGGACCTTGCACCGCGAGCAGGCGCTCCAACTGTTCGAGATTGTAAGGCGAGCGACCAGCCAGGGAACCAAAAGTGAGTGCGCGCGCTTTGGCGGTCGCGGTCAGGGCCTTGGCCGAAACTTTGATCTCGTCCCACGCCGCGGGCTGAACGAGTTCGTAGGTCGCATTTCCTTTTTCATCGACCGTTGCAATCACTGTTCCGGTTGGAAGCCCAATCCGCACACGACTGACAAAGTCGACATTGACGCCTTTGTCTCCCGCCACTTCCAGAATCTCGTCGCCTAACGGATCGCGGCCTACCGCCGAAATGAGCGAAACAGAAACTCCGAGTTGCGCCAGATGCGCGGCGACGTTGAACGGCGCGCCGCCCGCGTGTCGCCCTGACGGCAAACAATCCCAAAGAATTTCACCAAAGGCGAAGAACTCCGCTTCCATCAGCTGCCCTCCGGCTCATAAATAAATACCAGATCCTGATCCATTCCCTTCGGATCAACCGAGCGCTCGAACACGAGCAAGTTCTCCGTTCCGATTAAGCAATGCTCTTTGCCAGGTTCGAAATGAAACTCGGCGCGGGGCTTGAGCGCTTCGACCGTGAGCGGTTGATCGGCGGTGCTTCGCCAAACAATGATACCGCCGCCTTCTTTCACTTCGATTCGCTCATCTTTTTGTTCGTGCTTTTCGAGTGCGAGATATTTGCCGCGCTGAACGACAAGAAATTTTTCGACGCGCGGATGTTCGTGCAAAGTGACGACCACTCCGCCCCAGCTTGTTTTGATGACGCCATCGCCGCCACGCTTAACGCGTCCGGCCAATTCATCGAATTGCTTCGAACTTTTGCCAATCCCAAATCCGAACACTTCACTCCAAGATCGACATGCTGCGCGACAGTAACGATTGAAGGCGTCGCGCGAATCGATCGGCGAGAGTTTGCTGAGCTCGTCCGCAATCGGTCGGAGACGTGGATCGGCCCGCAGCTTTCCATGGTCGACATCGAAGCTCGCGCTCATCAATGCCCGCCGGTTGTCGACACCGTGACCGCGCCTTTGGCGCTGCTCAATCGCGGCCACATGAAGCCGTAGAACGCGACGAAAGCGAAGCAGACCATCGGCACAATAAAGCCGCGCGAGAGATCGGAGCGGTCCGCAACCGCGCCCATGACCTTGGGCAAAATCGCGCCGCCCATGATCGCCATGACGATGAATGACGAAGCTTTCTTGGCGCATCGGCCGAGGCCGAAGATGCCGAGCGCAAAAATGGTCGGGAACATGATCGACATAAAGAAATAGGTCAGGAAAACGGAGGCGACCGAGACCCAGCCAAGCTTGGCGAACACTAAAAGACAAAGCACGACCGCGGCGGTGCAGTACCAGCCCAGCACTTTATACGGCGTGAATTTTTTCAGGATGGCGCTGCCGGTGAAGCGGCCGATGAGAAAACAAAAAAAGCCTAACGACGCCAGATTCGATGCCCCCTTGTTGCTGAAACCGAGGAGGCCGCCGGTGTGTATTTCAAACCAATCCGGCCATCGGCTCGCCCAGGAACTCGGGACCGCTGGAACCTGCGACGTCATGTAGTTGATGAAGAAGCTGAAGATGCCAGCCTGGGCGGCGACGTAGAGAAATTGCGCGAGCACCGCCATCCAAAAATGCGGATGTGACCAGATCGATTGCCGCGCATCCGGCGTGGAGTCGTCGACATGGTAGTCATCCTCCATTTCGATGTCCGGCATCGGCGCGAAGAAGAAAATAATCGCGAGGATGATGACAATGACGCCGATGAAGGCGTACGGAATCCAGAGCCGTTCGCTGCCAGTGCTGATGCCCGCCGCATTTTTCGAATAGAAAAACGCGCCACCGGCGATGGGCCCGAGAAGCAGTCCGATCCCGTTGATCGACTGCGCGAGATTAATCCGCGTCGCCGCGAATTGCGGCGGACCGAGCACGGTGGTGTAGGGATTCGCGATCGTTTCCAGAAATGTCAGGCCGGCCGCGATCACGCAAACGCCTAACAAGAAGGCCCAGAACTGCGCGATGTGCGATGCGGGAATAAACCAGAACCCGCCGGCCGCGACCATGAGCAAGCCGGCGATAATGCCGCCCTTGTAACCGAGCTTGATCGCGAGCCAGCCGGCCGGGATCGCCATGATAAAATAACCGAGATAATGCGCGAACTGGACCCAGGCCGATTGCGCGAGATTGAGATGCAGCTCTTCCTGGAAGTGCTTGTCCATGACGTCGATCATCCCGTTGCAAAATCCCCAGAGCGCAAACAGGAAGACGAGCAGGAAGAAAGTGAAAGCGACGTTGCGCCCGTCGCCGATGACGAACATGCCGCGCCGCGCGGTGCGTGGATCCATGCGGCCGGCGCCAGTGGCGCGCGGTTTTGTTGCTGTGTCCATGTCGATCTTGTTCCTCAGAATGTTACGCCCATCTCTGCGCCGATCACGATTGCATTCTCGATGTCGCCGGTGCCGCCGGGATCGATGACGTACTGGATGTCGGGTTGGATGTAACTCCACCTCGTTATTTGGAAACGGTGGCCGAACTCGATCACTTTTTCGGAGTCGGCGAGCGCGCCGCCGCGACGACGCGAGGTCCGCGCGAAATCGTTGCTAATGTCGCCGTAAATAAAATGGAGAACGGTGCGATCGTCGTCGCGATTCGGGAGGAGTCCTTTGTAGTTCAAACCGATGTTCACCTGAAACGGCACGATCGAGATTTCCTGTTGCGGATAATAACCGGAGGCTACGAACGCGACGAGACCTTGATCCCCGCCCGGCCTTTCCTGGTAGATCATTTGATCGGCGTGCGCGTAAAATCCGTAGGAGTGGTCCTCGAAGCCGCCGCCGAAGCGCGGATAAAAGTCCCACTGCGAATACGTGAATCCAAACCAGTAGTGGCCGGGCATTCCTTTCATGACCGGTGTCACCGGATTTTTGCCATCGCTCGCAGCGCTCACCGGTTGCTTAAAGAATTGTGGCGACCAACCGATCTGCGCGATCGCGGTGTAGCCATCCGTGTTGCCAATGCTCCAGTTCACGCCGTGGTCGTCATTCTCGAACATGCGTTTCGTCACTTGAAAGAGACCTAGCTTGAAGTTGCACTCCGGAGTCGGGTCGTAAAAAAGAGCCGCCGCCCACGTCGCGAACGGATAAGCAGAGAAGCGCGTGTCGAAAAGAACGTTGCGGATGTCCCCGTCGATCCCGTTGTTGAGTGAATATCCATAGAGCGGCGACGCATTGAAATCGTCCGACGCGCCGAACCGGCCGGCCTTGAGCGTGACCTGTTTCGCGAAGAGCTTCTGTTGCAGATAAAATTGATACAGGAATAGGCGTTGCCCCCCGACCATCTGCTGTGTGGAAAAAGTGCTGCCGATATATTTGTGAGTGAGATCGTCGCCATCCCGGTTGACTCCGCTGATGGCAAACTGAGTGCCCTGCCAGCCGAACAGTTTTTCCAGATCAAATTTTATTCCGAAATAGGCATCATCGACGTAGGTCGCATGGCCGGGATGGATCCCGCCGCTGATGTTGCCGGAGAAAATGCTGTTGTAGAACGCGAACACTTCGACTCCGGAGTCGAACAAGCGATCGCGATAGCCTCCCCAATCGCCCGTCGCGTGATCGGCTTTGTGAAAGCCGCCGGCGGCTAACTCGACTTGCATTTCGGGTTGCAACATCGATCGCTCCGACTTGGAGAGTTTTACCGCATCCTGGCCAAACGATGCGTCGATGAAGACAAAGACAGCGGCGAGAAGAAAGAAATACTTCATCGAATTAGACGCTCCGACGTCACAGTAATTACGCACGTCATCAGGCTTTTGATTGCAAGGAAACGACGAACCCGTTTGCGCGAAACGTGCTGTAGGTGAACACTGCGCGTTCTCCCGATGCTCACCGTTTCTCAACTCAGCAAATCTTTTAGCGGGCGAATGCTCTTTGATGAGGTCTCGCTCCAGGTCAATCGCGGCGATCGCCTCGGACTGGTCGGCCCAAATGGATCGGGCAAATCGACATTGTTCTCGCTCATCCTTAACGAGATATCTCCCGATAGCGGCCGGATCACTTTCGAAAAGAGCGCGACAATCGGATTTCTGCCACAGGAAACTGCGGCGGCGGCAGACGAAACGGTGCTCGAGCTTGCATTGGCGACAACACCGGAGCTTGTGCACGCGCAGAAGATCATCAAGCAGCACGAATCGGGGAATAGCTCGGACGATGCCGCGTATCATCGCGCCTTACACATTTTCGACGAGCACGGTGGCTGGCAGCTTGAGCCGAAGGCGAAGCGTGTGCTCGCGGGACTCGCCTTTCGCGAAAGCGATTTCAATCGGCCGGCGCGCGCCCTGAGCGGCGGTTGGATTATGCGCGCGCGTCTTGCGCAGTTGCTCGTGATGGAGCCGGATCTTCTCCTCCTCGATGAGCCGACCAACCATCTCGATTTGGAATCGCTCCAGTGGTTTCAGGAGTATCTGCGAAATTATCCGGGCGCGATTGTCATGATCTCGCACGATCGCGAGTTCCTCAATCAACTAGTCGGCAGCATCGTCGAGATCGCGCATTCGAAACTCATTCGTTATCGCGGTAACTGGGACAGTTACGTCGAACAGAAAGCCGCGCGCGAAGAGCAACAGCTCTCGGCTTACAAAAATCAGCAGAAAGAAATCGCGTCGCTGCAATTGTTCGCCGATCGCTTTCGGGCCAAGGCGAGCAAAGCTTCGCAAGCGCAGAGCAAGTTGAAGCAGATCGACCGCATGGAAAAAATCGCCGCTCCGACCGCGCGCGGGAAAACGATCAAGTTCCATTTTCCGCAACCGCCGCGAAGTGGCCTCCGCGTTATCACATTGAAAGAAGTTGATCATGCTTATGTCGATCTTGTCGTCTATCGCGGGCTGAACTTTCACGCCGAGCGCGGACAGCGCACAGTTCTGGTCGGGCCTAATGGCGCGGGCAAATCAACGCTTCTGAAATTGCTCGCCGGAGTGTTGCCGATGCAACACGGAACGCGCGAACTAGGACACAATACTCGCGTCGGTTACTTCTCGCAGAACCGCATCGATGTGCTCAATCCGCATCACACCGTGCTCGACAGTGCGCGTGATATGACGAACCCGGTGTCCGAACAGACCGCGCGCACGGTGCTCGGCTCATTTTTGTTTCGCGGTGACGACGTCTTCAAGACCATTCGCGTCCTGAGTGGCGGTGAAAAATCCAGATTAGCGCTAGTCAAATTACTGCTCGATCCGCCAAATCTTTTGCTCATGGATGAGCCGACAACTCATCTTGATGTCGGCTCGATCGACGCCCTCATCGGTGCCCTCAAGCAATATCACGGCACGCTTATCTTCATCAGCCATGACGTGCATTTCATTCGTGCGATTGCGACGAGCGTGTTGCACATCGCTGCCAGTCCGGCTCGGACCGGGGGACGACTAACGGCTTATCCCGGCGACTATCAGTACTATTTAGATAAGTCGAAAGCCACGTCGGCGCGGAACGCATTGACCGCAGGCGAAAGCGTGCAAGATCGACAATCGAGCGTTGGGCTGCGCGAGCAAAAAGCGCGGAAGCGGTTGGAAGCCGAAGCGCGTAACGCAATCGCCAAAGCGAAACGGGAAAAAGGAAAACGGGTGCATGAACTCGAAATGCGAATCGCCGCGTTGGAAGGGCGACAAAAGGAACTCGTCGCCGCTTTGGAAGACCCGGGCGCCTACGAAGCCGGCGGCCGCGCCGTCGCGATAAATCGTGAACTGTCGGCCGTGGCCGATGATCTCGCCGGCCTGACAGCCGAATGGGAAAGCGCGACCGCTACGGCCTAGCGCTTCTGACCTCGACGTTGCGCGTTTTCTTCACGATCTCCAATACTTTCATTGCCGCGTTG
>JGI12630J15595_10000193_pt1 | contig 11205 bp, 13 predicted proteins | sample JacPinW_OM2H0_M1_FD_15595 | JGI IMG/M metagenome (IMG submission 15595) | reverse complement strand
CTTCCAGTCAGCCGCGAATATCGCGAAACCAGATGGGCCTGCTCTGCCTCTAGAGAGACGTTTTCCGGCCGAAAAGCCACCGAGTCGCTCCGCATCCGCTTTAGCACGAGAAAGACTGCGCTGGGAACTTCTGGATTTGGAACCGCCAAGACCTTGTTTCTCAATTCTGCGTTGGCGATTGTGATCTTCGGCTTCGTCACTTGATTGAAATGCACCAACAAATCGTTCGCCCTTTCGTCGGCAGTATTGAGATCGACCGACAAGGTCAAATACGTCCCTAGCTCTTCGACCTCCTTTTCTAAGTCGCTCCAGTCCAGGAGAAACTGATACAAATTGCCTGGATCGAGATCGTACTGATTCAAAGCGACATATTTTGGCTCCAAATCGCTCCAGGTAAGAACCTCAGTTGCCGGAATTGTCATAGGATAACGGCTGAAGAGAACACATCGAACTCAGAATCCGGGAGACAGGAGTCAGGAGTCGGGGAACTGTGAACAGTGAACTTCTGACCCGCAGCAACCTCTAACCTATAATGGCTTATGCATGCAATGATTCTCGAAAAACCGGGAACTGCTCTGCAGCACCGCGAAGTGGCAACACCCGCGCCCAGTATCGGACAAGTCAAAGTTCGGGTCCTCGCTTGTGCAGTGTGCCGAACCGATCTCCACGTCGTTGATGGAGAATTGCCGCATCCAAAGTTACCGCTCATTCCTGGTCATGAAATTGTAGGCCAAATCGTCGAATGCGGGGCGGCAACCGAGCCGCTTCGCGTTGAAATGAGAGTCGGCATTCCGTGGCTCGGCTGGACCTGTGGCACGTGCCGTTACTGCCGATCAAATCGCGAGAACCTTTGCGACAACGCAAAATTCACCGGCTATACGCTTGACGGCGGTTATGCAGAATTCTCAATTGCCAACGCCGCCTTTTGTTTTCCTTTGCCCGAGCTTTACCGCGCGGTCGAAGCCGCTCCACTTCTCTGCGCGGGGTTGATTGGCTACCGATCGTTGACGATGACTGGAGCGGCCACCAAAGGTAGCCGGCTAGGCATATATGGCTTCGGGGCGGCAGCTCATATCATCGCTCAGGTGGCCGTATACCAAGGACGTGAGGTTTACGCTTTTACCAGGCCAGGAAAAACGAAAGATCAGGAGTTTGCCCGGTCGCTTGGCGCCGTTTGGGCCGGTGGATCTGACGAAGTCCCACCCCAACCGTTGGATGCGGCGATTATTTTTGCTCCGGTGGGAACCCTTGTTCCCGCAGCGTTGCGCGCCTTACAAAAAGGAGGACGAGTTGTCTGCGGCGGAATCCACATGAGTGATATCCCCTCATTTCCGTATTCCCTCCTTTGGGAAGAACGGAACATTCATTCCGTGGCCAATCTAACGCGAGCCGATGGACGGGCGTTCCTGGAATTGGTTCCCAACGTTCCGGTACGAACCGAGACCGAAACATTTCCCATGTCACACGCCAACGAAGCACTGGAACGCTTAAGAACTGGCCAGATACAAGGTGCAGCCGTTCTGGTTCCTGACTGGTGAAGGCTCGACCTCTGACCGGCAGGGCGAAACCCCGACTTCCGTCCGGCGGCTGCCCATGCGCGTCAATTTAAAGGGCAGAAAAGCCAGTTCCGCAAGGCAGGGAACATAGTTCAGTACAAGGGCGAAAACCTCCCGTTACGATCATTCTTCCGGTGGCAAAGCGACTCCGTGGCCTTTCTCCCGGGCCAGATATTCCTCCACCCGCAGGAGATTGGCTTCGCCGGCCCGCTGAACAACTCGCAGCAACTGATCCATAGAGGCAACTTCCTCCAGCTGTTCCTTCACGAACCATTGGAGAAAATTATCGCTCGTATAATCGGATTCAGCCTTGGCCAAGGACACAAGGGCATTGATTTGCTCCGTAACCCGCTCTTCCTGCTCAAGCGATAATTTCACCGCAGCTTCGGCGGTTTTGAAATGTGCCTGAGGAGCCGGCACGGCAGGAATGTTCACGCGGCCGCCGGCATCGACGAGAAATTGAATGAAACGTAACGCGTGCTCCTTTTCCTCCTCCGCTTGTTTTTTGAAATGCGCGGATAGTTCAGTTAATGCTTCCGCCCCAAAGTGGGCAGCGATGGCGTAATACTGCAGCATCGCGCTGAATTCATAGCCGATCTGCTCGTTGATCGGAGCGACGACCTTGGGATGGACAACCATAGCGAAAGTCTCTCTTTGATCACTGGCGATTGCAATGAGGAAAATGAATACGGCTTACAGGCGCGAGGCCGGAAACCCGCGCCGGGTGTGCCATCAGTTGAAATGAATTCCCGCCTTTTGAACTTCCTGGTACGGCAATAACCAGACGAGAGATTCATCGTGGAGATCAACCACGTCGATTCGGTTTCCAAATGGATCCCGAAAAACGCAGCGAAAACCAGGGATGAGTTTTAAACCGTACTTCTTTGTAATCTTTTCCCGGACTGCCGCTAACTGGGCTCCATCGCGAACCATCAATCCAAAGTGGCGCCCGTCCGGAGGAGACAGCTTTTTCACTTCAAACATCGCAAGGAATTGATGTTCGCCGAGTTTGAAGAACGCATCGCCCTCACCGCCGTTTTGCAATTCGAGGTTGAAAACGTCCTGGTAAAACGCCTTTGCTTTCTCGATGTCGTCCACTTCGATCGCGACATGGTTCACTCCATAGACATGTACACTCATAGCTTATTCTATTCGCTCGAGCGCTTGTGTGCGAGGGTGCGTCTGCGCGCCGGGAGTGGAACTCCAAGCCGCCGCCAGCATAATGCCAGGCAGTCAATCGGCTCTTACCGGTTTGCCCAGTCCGTTTACTCGAAAAACTTTTCCCGATCGGGCCGGAGATCAAGCTCCAGACTCCAGGCGGAACGATCCTGCTTAACCAAATCCCAATAGGCTTCGGCAATGGCCGCCGGATTCATAAGCGGCTCGCCGGATTGATCTTCGCCGCCCAGCTCGATCTCACGCTCTCGGATTACACCATCGATAATAATATGCGCAACATGGATGCCTTTAGGCCACAGCTCTCTAGCCACACTTTGAGCGAGACCGCGCATTCCAAATTTTGCACTGCTGAAAGTGATCGCCGCTCCACGAACCGATGATGTCGCGCCGGTGAACAGGATACAGCCAGAGCCCTTCCTCAGCATATCCGGAACGACCGCTTGAGAGCAGAGGAAAGCGCCGAGTACGCCGACGCTCCAACCACGGGTAAAGCTTTCCGGAGGAATCTCCACGAACGGTTGTCCGAAAGGGCCTCCAGCGCTGGCATTGTTGATCAGAAGGTCGGCCGAGCCGAATTGCTCACGGATACGTTGGAATGCTGCGGCCACCTGATTGACCTCACTGACATCGGTTGGAATTGCGAGGACTCCCGTGCCCCGCCGTCGAAGTTCGTCGGCCAAGGTATCGATAAAGTCAGGTGACCTGGCCAGCAGCGCGACATGGCAGCCTTCTTTAGCAAATTTTCGCGCGAGGGATGCTCCAAGTCCTGGTCCGACCCCTGCGACGACGGCTACTTGCGGGACAAAAGCTTTCATAGGGAAGAAGTTTGGATCGAATGATGGTGGAACCACGTATCACCGACTGGTGCGGCCTGTGCCGAAGAGAAGTTCCGATTTGAATAGTTACCGGGATTTGAACTCTTCGCGGGTCAGACGAGCAATATGACCCGCAAACTGAGGATATTGATTTTGCAACTCGTCGCGGTAGCCCATCTCGAAATCGTCAAACTCGAAACCTGGCGCGAGCGTGTTACCGAAGAACGAATAAGATTCGGGGCCGGCACCCATCGGGATGGAGCCTTGCCAGACATCCCGAGCGACAACAAATTGTGGATGCTGGCCCTTGAATACATCAGGGCCGACGACCACAACCTCGCCGCGCCCGTCAGGGTAGAGCAACAGCATTTCCAGAGGGTTTCCTCCATAAAAATGCCAAATTTCATCGGTCATCAATTTGTGCATGGCGGAGAAATCCTCAATGGTCTGTACCGCATAGATCGCGGTGCTGGCGATACGATCCCCTTGGTAGCGAAGCGGCAGGCTCTTAGCATCCAACCTGTCCTGACTGCGGTAAGTGACAGCGAACCAAGGACCCTCTGCTGGGATTTTTTCCATCTTGAAATGTTGAATGAGCTTTTGGGACGGGCGTTCAGGTGTTGCACTCATGGAAATGGTGATAACGGAAACTGCAGAGGAATAATCCGCAGATTACATAGATTCCAATATTTTGAGTCTGCCGAGGGCATTCACGGAGAACTAAACAAACCGCTGTCGCCGCTATCAGTCCTCCGTCAATCCAGCCTCACAGATCCTGCTTTCGCGTTTCCGTAGTCGTTTTCACCAGATCGGTACCCGATTAACATCCTTGTAATACAAATACCGCGCCGGAGATTTTCCCATGGCGACGAACCATTGCGGACAGTAAGGCGCCATCCAGATGCAATCACCGGCTGCGACGGGATACCAGGCATCGTCCAGGCGATAAACGCCCAGACCCTCGAGCATTAAAAGGCCGTGTTCCATGATATGTGTTTCGACGAACGGGAGATGCGCGCCTGGCTGATAGTTGAAAACGTTTACGGCTAGATCAAAGCTTGGCAAATCGGGCAACAACACCTGCAGGCGTGCCGCCTCGTCACCCAAGAAAGGTTGACTCACGATCTTTTTCTCTTGGCCAACAATGAGCGCTGGTTCTGGCGCGCCCGCTAACGGAACATACTTCTTTACAAAAAAAATAAGCTGCGTCCCTTCTCTTGCTTGGTTCAACTCCAGTGGTTGGCCGGCGGGCACAAAAGCATATCCGCCTTTACCAAGTTCGCCTGCCTGCGCGTCAACGTTCAATTCAAGTTCACCGCAGACAACAAACACAAAACGCTCGTTATCATCGGCCGGAAAAAAGGCGCGCCCCGCTTGATTGAACGTCACCAGAAATTGCGTGAAGCCGGCACCCATCGCCGGCGAGATCAGAATGACGGTCGTTGCATTTTCGATGCCGGGCACCGTGCTCGGAACGTGGCCATCCGGAGCGATTAACGCATGGCGAGCACCCACCGAGGTCCGGGTGTTACCGAAAACCAGTTCATTTGCCATAGCTACTGCCCGATGATCTTGTCCAATGTCGCGGCGGCGACCGATGCCGCATTTCTCGAAGCGAGCCGAGTATAAATCTCCTCCCAATTTGGCCCGCGCTGCCCGCCGGCCAAATCGCTGATTCCCCGTATGATCAGTACCGGGACGCGATTGACATATCCGACTTCAGCTATGGCTGTTCCTTCCATTTCACGCAATTGCACATGCCAGGTACGAAATGCAAATTCACGAAAGTCACTATTGTCCAGGAATACTGGTCCGCTCATAGCGTTGCCACCGACGTAAACCGAACGCTGTTCCCCTTTGACTGCGGCCAATTGCACACGGTTCGCAGCACTTTCTGCACAGCGCAATAGATAGCGATCGGCCGGAAAAGCATGCACTTCTCTTGGTCTCGCCCTTTCTTACTACCTCGACGTCACTTGGAAAAATCATATCGAAGTGACCATACTTCGGTCGGAAGTCTTCTGGGAAGACATAGGTTCCCGGTTTGTTCGAATCTGGATTTAACCAATCCGATTCGATTTGATGAGTCGAATATTGCCTATTCAGGAAAGTCCACCAGTGTCCAGACTGGCTTAGTATTACGTGGCACTTACTATCACCTCGTAGCCAATAGTCCGATTGCTTGGACATTCGTTGGACGTTCTAGTCTTTCCGGCGGCTAAACTATTTCTTTTTCTGCGCGCCCACGGATTCCTCTGCCCGATCACTTGGAGTCTGCACCAGTTTTGAGAGTACCTTACCGCTTCGAGCGTCAACTTGGACAGCCGCGATCTTCTTTGTCAAAGGTGTGACGATATCAATAGACCAGATCAGTTGGCCGTTCTCTTGCGCAAGCCTTGCGCTCTTGACCTTTCCACCGGGAACTTTCGTCAGCGCAGCCTTTTCAGCCTGTGCTCGCGTAACCCGAGCGTGCAAACTGGGCGATGTTGGTGGGTTATCGGTCGCTAAAGTCGTCCCCTGAAAACCACTGGCGGCTAATGCAATCCCGACTAGAAATGCAATGACCAATTTTTGCGCTACCTTCATGAAGTGAGTCATAACAAAAATCCACCTATTGTTTTCCTTTGCTGAGTCGCTCTAGAGCCTCTTCGACGGAGATCTGGGGGACCGATTCCGGTGGCTTTTGAGCATCGAGAATACGCTGACAGAATACGGCTGGACTATCAGTGGTAAGATAAGGATTCCCTTCCGCTTTTGCCAACTGAAGGTCCGTCGCTGCAATTTCGGTTTGTAGTGCGCGCAAAATCTCTTGGTTTCCTTGCGCTTTAGCCAGATTTTGGGCGTGCAAAACCTTCATTATTTTGACGGCATTTTCACTTGCTCCAGGTCCTTTGCCTCGTCGTCGTCATGGGGAGAAATATCATGAAGGCGTCGATACTCGTCGCTTAAGATTGCAGTGATTTGATCATCGGAGAGGTTCCTTGCGCTCATGGATTGATCTTATTCGAATCTAACTCGAAAGGTCTATCTTTGCCTGTACGTATTTTGACGTATTGCCGTGCAGGTGGGTCTGGTAGTCTCGACAGATATGCCAAGTCCAGAACAGCAGGCCGATGACGAACTTCTTGAACGCGCGTTTCAGGCTTTCTTTCCACCGGTCCGATTCGTCCTGGTCGTAATCGTCATCACCCCAAAGATCCGCCGCGACCCTCAAGGCGTGTTCGTACTCCGCACATCTTTTTCAAGGAGGTGTGCGGCAATGAGCAACCTCGAATATGAAAAAATTACTAACTGCTGCGCTGGTCTTCTGCGCCACCACTACGGCCATGGCTGACTTCTCCTTTGTATTCACGAGCCAAGGCACTTAGACTATTCCCCTGGGCTTAATGTGTATGGCCAGCAAAGATGGAATTGACGCGACGTGCCTTGCCACGAAAATTCATTTTTGCCTCCAAAGCCACGCATGAAACAAGCCGGTTGGTGGTTGAGTCCCGATGCACCACTCGATGTGTTTACCTCGGTAGCTCACCCAGTGTCGGCGCGCCTTTGTTCCTTGCTCGGCTAGAGTGACATAGAGCCAGCCGCCTTTTGGGTTCCAAGTCGGTGCTGTGCTCCTCGCCTCAGGCGGGATACACTCTGGCGCGACCAAGCGCGTTGCCCAGGGCGCGCAGTAATAAACAAACACTGAGTAGTGTCGGTCCTTCCAGTCTCTGGTGAGCCCAGGGAAGCGGTTGCGGATCGCCCAACGCCCGAATGCCCGGCCGATTAGTTGCGGCGTTTTCATTGCGGTAGCCGTTCCTTAATCTCGCGCGCTAGGAGCTGTAGTTCGCTTTTGCGTTTTAGGAACATGCTGTTCGTGTTTCTTGATTTCCTCGGGAGCCAGTTTCCAAAGCTGATCGTGCGTTCGAGAGGTATTCGAAGCTTCCGATCTGGTACTGCACCGCTTCCCAGATCATTTCCCATTGTTCGGGGGTGAGGTCTTTCATGGCCGCGCCTCCAAGTTACGCAGACCGCGCTCCAAGGTTTGAATACTGCCGATAATCTCGGTGTAGGTCCGGCGCTGGCGAGCATCGATGTAGGACATCGCATCGCCCAAAATGCGCCAGGCATCGTGAAGATGATGGCTAGATCCAACTCGCTGAAATATCAGAACCTGTGGATTAGTGAAGATATAGTTGCCATGCTCTTTGCGTCGGAACCCATCGACCTCATCCCAGAATAGTTCGACAGTTCCGTTTGGCATCACGAGTCGGTCGTCGACCAGTCGCGATTGGTTCCTGGAAACGGCTCGGGAATCATTCCTGATTGAAGCATCAGGGTGTGCCAAAAGCGGGGTTAGTTATTGCATCAGCAGCACCACCAGTATGGAATTCGACAAAGTGAGCCGCTCGATTCATTTTTCAGCTTTCGTCCTTCTGTTGCTCTTCGCTCTTTTGCTTCTGTTCAGCGAACAGTTCAGTCGTTTTTCGGCTCCGCGCTCCATGCGCGAATCTGGAAAGGCAATCGATCGGGCGGCTGTGGAGACAGCATCCTTGATTGACCCGCAGGCAGTGACAAAGCGCGATCTTCAGTTGAACTTGGCGCCGGTATTAACCGAAATCAGAAGACACTTAAATCAGAAGACACTTGTCCTTTGTTGGCCTGTTTTCACATCCGGTTAAAATCAACGTACCCGCAAATAAAGACCGATTAGTTTCATTTGCGGACGCCGCACTCAACAAAATCACGCGAAAGCTTCGTGGCGTGACAAAGTCACCTAGAAAATCACGTCCACTCGCCATTCAACCTGAAGATTGTTTCTCGATACAGGCCCGCGGTAAATCTTGTAACCCGCATCCATTCCCGCCCTGTGGCTTTCTACCAACTCGGGCTTGCGCAAAAAATCGGTGCTTTTGTGCCATATCGTCAGTCTATCGGTGGCGCAGGTCCGTTCGTCCATAAGGACGCGCGTGCCACTCAGACGAATGGACGATCATGGAAGAAGATTCGTAGTGATTCCCGAAGGCTTGAAAGGCAGCTCGCCCGTTTTTTTCGTTCTATGTGGCGCCGTGGTCGCTACGCACTCGGACCGTAATGCTAAAATCCAATCTGGATCGTTAAATGGCTCCTTGGCACTCGAAGCCATCATTGGAGGCCGAGCGCAATGGCGACAAGAGTCATGAAGATCACCAGACGGCCATAAGGGAAGTTCCGAAGCCAACAGAATCGGAGCATGTTCGCCAGCGTGATAAGAAGCCGCACGCTGGTCCGCCAAGTTTGAGGCAGCGGCGGAAAAATCCTTTTTAGGGTGCCGGAAAATGGCCAGGCCATCGCTTACAGGCTGTCCTGCGTGTGTCAAAAAAAACGGTCTGAAATGTCAAGGCCATTTGCGTCCTACCAAGATTTCAGCGACGGTCTAGAAGGCGAAAAATCCCTCCTTTTCAGAAGCCTTCGCAGAGCAAGGATCTGAAGGAAAAAAAGAAGTTAACCCCCCCGGGAATACCGATGAACAACAGCCTCGATCTGCTTCGACAGAACTATTGCCGACCTGCCACCGTTACTGGCAAAAGAGACCATTACCTCTTGCCCTTGGAAAAAGAGTGCAATGAGGGAATGGCCCTCCTGGCACAAGCACCAGTACCACTCCTTCACCTCCAGGAGTTTGATCCGTCCGGCCTTGAACAGACCTACCGAGACGAAGCTATCGGCGCAGAACTACCGGTCTTCGCTGTATTCGACCTCGAAGGTAGCCATCAAGTCGCTTACGAAATCATCATGGATTCCGTTCCCGGAACCGCCCGGCGTCACAGCCTGCCTGCGTACATTCCAATTCAGAAAACCCAGGATTTCGTAAGGAAGATCAACGAACCCAGAATGAAAGGCGAACGGGCCGCAATCCGGACCTCCGCAATCCTCGGTCTCTTCCCTGTTTTAGCTTATCTCTTCTCCTACACCGTGGAACTAACCGGTCCCTCCGTACTGTTCGTCCTGGTGGGAGGATGGATCCTTGGTGCATTTCTTACCTACCTTCTAGGCGAGATGCTGCTCAACCGGATTTGCCCTTGGAAGAAACTGGTCATCACCGCAGAATTTGACGGTATACTTCCGAAAGAAACCCGAGAAAAAGCTCGCGCGGCCAAAGACCACTTCGACAACCTCTACTTAATAGTCGACCAACAATACCATTGGAAAAGCGCACTCCTCCCGGATCCAAGGCCGCGTGCCTTAGACCCGCTTCTGATCGGCGAGCTCAAGCAAGGCAACCGATACAAATTCTTCTTGATTCACCAATTCGATCTCACTGAAGCAGAGCAGTACCTCGCTGACGAATTTGCTACGAAGCCGGCCAGCGCTTTTGGCCGTCTCCCAACCGCCGAGATCTGATACGATTTCCGTGGATTTTCGACACGAATGTCAGTGAAAGCGAAGTCTTCGAGCTGAGGCTGATGGATCCAGGCCTCGTCTGCTGGTGCATAGTGCAGTGTACGCGGCGCTAGCCCATCCTTCGCAACTGAGGGGGTAGGAGCTTAGTAAGTACCTCAAAATCAGGGAAGGCATTCGAAAGGTCTCCACTACAGATCTGGTTATGGGGCGGCGAGTTTGCGCCTGTAGTCCGATGCTCCCAACCTGCCGGGCGATGTTAGAGAAGTGGGAACCTTTGAAGAGGAGATCAGATCCGATCGGAAATCAATGCTGACGAAATCAAGTATTCAGCAGATATAGCCATTTTTCCGAGCAGAACCGGTCGCGCCGTAAAATAACACAACTGACATCGATAGTCTGGGGCGGAGTTGGATCGAAAATGGTGAAGCTCACGAGCCAACCTCGCTCAGTCGGCGCAAACTGTATATCCTTCACTTGCCCACCCTGGTTTGCCGCAACGTAAGGACGCAGCTCATCTACCGGGATCGTCTCGCCGTTTTCCGGCTTCGCATACTCTACTGTAAAACGCGTCTCGTTCGCTCGCGGATTCGGGTGAACCGTCGTGGAGACCACCAGGAATTGGTTCGTGTCTGCCTCCTTGCCATCCCAAACCAGTTGGTAAGCGAACTCGTACCGGCTGCCAGCTTCTGGAGTATTGGCCAGTTCCCAGCCCGCCACGATGTTGTCGCTGTATTCATCGATGGAAGGAATTTCCAGTAGCCGCACATACCCAGGACCAAAGTCACTTTTCGGCACAACGGTTAGATTCGGGCGACGATGATATTCGGCCTCCAGATCCAAGTAATGGTTGAGATCTCGATCACGCTGTAAAAGAGAAAATGAGGTCACGTCAGAGAATCTTCGTACGACAACCGATTTGGGGTTGTCTAAAGGAACCCATAATTTTTCGCCAGACGCAGTTTCCATAAGAAGACCATCAGAGTCGTGCACCTCCGGGCGAAACTCTCGCCGTTTGAAATCGGTCTTATTCATCGAGAACTCCGTCTTGCCGGTATGTTGATAGTCGGGCTTCAATGTCGGTTTATTCACCGTGTTCTCGCCGAAATAGAACATACTGGTGAGCGGCGCGAGGATCACGACCTGCGGTTTCTTGCGGAAGAAAACGGTCGCTTGAACGTCCATGGTGGTAGTCTCGCCATAGTGCACGTTGAACTGATAGCCCCCAGTCACGCTTTGGCTATCCAATAGCGCATAGAACTGCAAACTCGTGTCGGTTGGTTTGGGTTGGCGAA
>JGI12630J15595_10000188_pt1 | contig 11321 bp, 8 predicted proteins | sample JacPinW_OM2H0_M1_FD_15595 | JGI IMG/M metagenome (IMG submission 15595) | reverse complement strand
CCTTAGGTGTATCTGGTAACTATGATAGATTACCTTTTGCTCCTTACTTTCTTTTCAAAGATTTAATAACTATATTTATCTTTATTATAGGATTAAGTATATTTGTCTTCTTTATGCCTAATGCACTAGGAGATAGTGAAAATTACGTTATGGCTAATCCTATGCAAACTCCCCCTGCTATAGTACCTGAATGATACCTTTTACCTTTTTATGCTATATTAAGATCTATACCTAATAAATTATTAGGTGTTATTGCTATGTTTAGTGCTATTTTAATTTTATTAACAATGCCTTTTACTGATTTAAGTAGAAGTAGAGGTATACAATTTAGACCATTAAGTAAAATAGCTTTTTATATTTTCGTAGCTAATTTCTTAGTTTTAATGATTCTAGGTGCTAAACATGTAGAGTCTCCTTTTATAGAATTAGGTCAAATTAGTACAATTATTTACTTTTCACATTACTTAATTATTGTTCCTTTAGTTAGTCTTATTGAAAATAGTTTAATAGAATTAGGAAGTAGAACAAAATAATCCTGCGTCTGTTTATTTAGAGGGTTCTGTTTTTAACCGGTTACAAAGTACTTTGCCCTTTTATTCACTTTTTTATTCAGTCAAAGGAATTATCGTTAGTAAGTTAATTTATTATAATATATGAGGATTTTTATCTCTAGTTTGATTTTTTATATCACTTTATTTTTTAGTTAAAGTTATGCCATTTGATATCTCATTTTTATTGTGTGATAATGAAACTATGGAGCAATTAAAAGCCAAATTAAATTCAGAAATTTCTGAATATAATCAATCCAAAGCAAATTTTGAGAATAATACTAATAAAATTATAGAAATAACAACAATTAAAGGTGAATACCCAATTGAGGAAGAAGTACGTGAAATAGAACGTTTACGTGCGGAAGCTGAATCAAATGTAGCTGATAAAAAAAACTGTAAAAAAATTCGTAAAATTGAGGAAAAATAAAAACAATAGAACCTGATTTCAAATTATCTGTTAAATAAAAATTGTACGATAAGTAATATACAATTATGTTTAGATATTAATTAGTTAAAGTTTATGTATATCATGTTTTATAAAGAAAACAATATATACATAAATATAAATTAATTAATAATTTAATTACATTTATAAATAATAGGTTAACTTTATTTATTGTAAATATATTAAGTAAATATATTATACTTAATTATATTTACAATATTCTTATTAACTTAAAGACAAAATAAAATATTAATAATATCTGTATCTAAATTTGAGTTTTAGATAGGAATACTATAACTGAGTATTATAATATAATTACATTAATTTTCAATAGTGTCTACTAATCTTAATGGTTAATCTATTAGGTTCTTGTTTTAATATTTAAAATAAGATGTTTTTAAATAATATTTTACCTAATGCTGATAATAAATTATATTATCTTCTTTAAAAGAGAAGCATAGAGTATGTTATATAGTTTATGATAGAGTCTCATAGGTTACCATCTTTTAAATCTTATAATAAAGAAAGTAATATTATTTATTTAAAAGAAGAGAATTTATCTGTATTACATAATATAAAATCCAATATATCGCTGTGAACAGAAAGATGATTTTTATCATCAAATGCTAAAGATATAGGTACATTATACCTAATATTCGCATTATTTTCCGGGTTATTGGGTACAGCTTTTTCAGTTTTAATAAGATTAGAACTGAGTGGGCCCGGTGTTCAATACATAGCAGACAACCAGTTATATAATAGTATCATTACTGCTCATGCTATATTAATGATATTTTTTATGGTTATGCCTGCTATGATAGGGGGATTTGGTAATTTTTTGTTACCCTTGTTAGTAGGAGGTCCTGATATGGCATTCCCTAGACTAAATAATATAAGTTTCTGATTATTACCTCCTAGTTTAATATTATTCTTATTTGCTAGTGGTATAGAAAATGGAGCAGGTACAGGCTGAACACTGTATCCCCCCCTAAGTGGAATACAAGCACATAGTGGGCCTAGCGTAGATTTAGCTATTTTTGCCTTACACTTAGCAGGTATAAGTAGTTTATTAGGAGCCATAAATTTTATAACTACAATACTTAACATGAGAAGTCCAGGTATAAAATTACATAAATTAGCTTTATTTGGATGAGCTATAGTTGTTACAGCTGTGTTATTATTATTATCATTACCTGTTTTAGCCGGTGCAATTACAATGGTTTTAACAGATAGAAATTTTAATACATCATTTTTCGAAGCAGCAGGAGGTGGTGATCCTATACTTTACCAACATCTTTTCTGATTTTTTGGTCATCCAGAAGTTTATATATTAATTATACCTGGTTTTGGTATAATCAGTACTACAATATCAGCTAGCTCTAATAAAAGTGTGTTTGGTTATTTAGGTATGGTATATGCTATGATGTCAATAGGAGTATTAGGATTTGTTGTTTGAAGTCATCATATGTACACTGTTGGATTAGATGTGGATACAAGAGCGTATTTTACAGCTGCTACTTTAATTATAGCAGTTCCAACAGGTATTAAAATCTTCAGTTGATTAGCAACATGTTATGGAGGATCTTTACACTTAACACCTTCNATGTTATTTGCTTTAGGTTTTGTATTTATGTTTACAATTGGAGGATTAAGTGGAGTTATTTTAGCTAATGCTTCACTTGATATTGCTTTCCATGATACTTATTATGTCGTTGCTCATTTCCATTATGTTTTAAGTATGGGTGCCGTCTTCGCTTTATTTAGTGCATGATACTTCTGAATTCCTAAAATATTAGGATTAGAATATAATATAATGTTAGGTAAAGTACATTTTTGAATCATGTTNATAGGGGTTAATGTTACTTTCTTCCCACAACACTTCTTAGGTCTACAAGGAATGCCTCGTAGGATTAGTGATTATCCTGATGCATTTGCAGGTTGAAACCTTGTAAGTAGTTTTGGTAGTATTATTAGCGTAATTGCTACTTGATTGTTTTTATATATTGTATACGTTCAATTAATAGAAGCTCGTCCCACAAGTAGATATCCATGATTAAGTCCTCAGTTTTATAGTGACAGTTTACAAACATTGTTAAATAGAAGTTATAGTTCTTTAGAATGAGCACTTACAAGCCCACCTAAACCTCATGCATTTGTTAGTTTACCTATACAAAGCTAAATAAGAAATAATATTTATATTTGTTTATTAGGTTAAATAAGATTTTATATACTTATATTAACAAAAGGGGTATGTGGCAAAAGGCTTTGCGTTTTGATTGCAGATCATAAATACGAGGTTCGATTCCTCCTTGCCCCTATAGCCTTAAATACGTTTATACATACAAGTGTATTTAGGAATAAACATAACTTTTAATATGTTATATTAATAACGATTATATATTATGATAATAATATATTATCATACATTTAGCATATTAAATTATAATGAATTAATTTATTTTCAATTTTAACCCATAATGGTTTACATAAAGGAGATTTAAGGAATTTAATAAAGTAAATTTGTAACATTAGCAGTACAACGAGATATNTCAAGTAATTTATTTTGGCTAATTTGTGTTTCAAAACAATGAAGGTTTCCTTCGTTAACGGTATAATATTTATTAAATGATACAAGCAGCAAAAATAATAGGAACAGGTTTAGCAACAACAGGTTTAATAGGAGCAGGTGTAGGTATTGGTGTAGTCTTTGGTGCCCTTATTTTAGGTGTAGCTAGAAATCCTTCTTTAAGAGGTCAATTATTTTCATATGCAATTTTAGGATTTGCTTTTGCTGAAGCTACAGGATTATTTGCCTTAATGATGGCTTTCCTTTTATTATATGTAGCCTAATATATACTATTTAATATATGTAGACTAATATGTATGTACAGTTTAATTTATGTTGAACGACATTTAGTGATTCAACTATAATAGGGTTGCTTGTGACTTTAATTTGTCTATACATACAGCTGCTACAACTATTAACATGGTGATACATATATGTTCTATATGCCATGTTATAGCATGTAGTGGTTGTTATACTGGTTAAATAGTAAATATTAATAATTAATAAAGAAATTTAATTATTTTCTTTAGCATAGTACACATAATATGTAACTATACATTGCAATGTTAGATTTTTACATTATTATATGTATCTTTTGTATAATTGGACTACTTATCTTATTATATGTATCCATTATATACATATTTTGTGTTATTATAAATATAATACAGTTATGCTAATTTTAGCTTAATACAATTGTGTTAAATTAGCATAATTCTTATTAGCTCAAGGGTAGAGCAAGATACTTCTAACATCTGTATCCCAGTTCGAATCTAGGATAAGAATAAAAATATTTTCAATATTAAATTTTCTTAAATAATAATAATAAACAGTTGGATAAAATTAAAATAAATCTTTAATAAAATTTTGTATAATTATGAGATTATTGTTAATAAATAACTATTATTAATCTAAGCTTTTATTATTATAATATATAAAAATTCGTTATATTAATAATAATATTATTAGAATTTTTTAATAAATATATATGGTGTATTTGCCTACTTTAGTTTCTATAATAGAAGTCTTATTAGTTACTGTCCCTATATTGTTAACAGTAGCTTATGTAACAGTAGCTGAAAGGAAAACAATGGCAAGCATGCAAAGACGATTAGGACCTAATATAGTAGGGTACTATGGTTTATTACAGGCATTTGCAGATGCTTTAAAACTTCTTTTAAAAGAATATGTGTCTCCTACACAAGCTAATCTTATATTATTTTTTCTTGGTCCTATAATAACTTTAGTATTTTCACTACTTGGTTATGCTGTTATACCCTTTGGTCCTGGTTTAACAATGAGTGATTATAATTTAGGTATATTATATATGTTAGCTGTTTCTTCTTTAGCTACATATGGTATATTATTAGCAGGCTGAAGTGCTAACAGTAAATACGCTTTTTTAGGTTCACTTAGAAGTACAGCCCAATTAATTAGCTATGAATTAATATTAAGCTCAGCAATATTACTTGTAATAATGTTAACAGGTAGTTTAAATCTTAGTGTAAATATAGAATCTCAGAAGGCTATTTGATTTGTAATACCCTTATTTCCTATCTTTATTATATTCTTCATAGGATCTGTAGCAGAAACTAATAGAGCCCCTTTTGATCTAGCCGAGGCTGAATCTGAGCTTGTTAGCGGATTTATGACAGAACACGCTGCGGTTATATTTGTTTTCTTCTTCTTAGCCGAATATGCAAGTATAGTATTAATATGTATATTAATAACTATTTTATTTTTAGGAGGTTATTTACATAATGATTTGCCTTTTTTTATACTGAATATAATTCAATATATTAACTTTGATTATTACTTAGAATATTTGACTAAGAAAGAAAGTTTATTTTCAGATCCTTTAATAGAGGGATTATTATATGGTATAAGTTTAGGATTAAAGTCTTCTATTATGATTTTTGTATTTATATGGGTTAGAGCATCTTTTCCTAGGATACGTTTTGATCAGTTAATGTCATTTTGTTGAACTATCTTATTACCAATAATTATTGCTTTTATTATTTTAATACCTTGTATACAATATAGTTTTGAAATAATACCTAACAATATTTATTTATTTTAACTTGTGTTTATATACTATTTATGTATGGTTTATATATTTCATACATTATAATATATGAAACATAAATACCATTATATTTAATAAACTCTTTTTATTACAAGATACTGTAATCCGTTGCTTTTTTACTACACATTTAATGTGGTGTTAGTAAAGATTATACACTATAAAGATGTAATCCTGAGGGAATTTTTTTTTAATAAAATCCTATTATATGTTGCTCTCATTATTGCTCATAGTTCCTTTATTAGGTATATTCATTATATCTACGAATATCTCTTATGAATTAACATATTTAAATATTATAAGAATGAAGGAAATTGCTTTAATTACGTCATTAATTAATTTCTTTATTTCTTTAATAGTATTTATACTATTTGACTTTAGCACAAATCAATTTCAATTTGTACAAGAATATCATCAAATAAGTTATTATGATTTGTATTTAGGTGTTGATGGGCTATCTATTTATTTTGTGTTGTTAACAACGATAATAATGCCTATAGCTTTATTATCAAATTGAATATCAATAAATGAGAATATTAGGTCTTATTTAATAATAATATTATTATTGGAAACATTATTATTAGGAGTATTTTTAGTATTAGATATATTGTTATTTTATGTATTTTTTGAGAGCATATTACCTCCCTTATTTATATTAATTGGTATTTTTGGGTCTAGCAATAAAGTAAGAGCGAGTTTTTATTTATTTTTGTATACCTTATTAGGTTCTTTATTTTTATTATTATCAATTCTTACAATGTCCTCTATAATGGGGACTACAGACTTTGATGCCTTATATAAAACCAATTTCAACTATTCTACACAATTATTTTTATTTTATGGTATATTTATAGCATTTGCTGTAAAAACACCTACTATTTTTTTAAACAGTTGATTGCTAAAAGCTCATGTTGAATCCCCTTTAGGGGGTAGTATTATATTAGCAGCTATAGTTTTAAAGTTGAGTTTATATGGAATATTTAGGTTGATATTACCTTTATTGCCTAAAGCTTCTTTAGATTATACTTATATAGTATATCTTATAGGCGTTATTACTATAGTATATGCTAGCTTTAGTACTTTAAGAACTATAGATGTTAAAGAGCTTATTGCTTATAGTTCTGTATCTCATGCTGCTGTATATCTTATAGGGGTATTTAGTAATACAATACAGGGTATTGAAGGTGGAATAATTTTAGGGCTAGCACATGGTTTTGTATCTAGTGGTTTATTTATATGTGCAGGAGGTGTATTATATGACAGATCTGGTACTAGATTAATTACCTATTATAGAGGTATTGCTCAGTTAATGCCTATATTTTCAATTTTATTTTTTATATTATGCTTAGGTAATTGTGGTGTACCATTGACTTTAAACTTCATAGGAGAATTTATGTCCTTATATGGTACATTTGAAAGAATACCTTTACTAGGTGTTATGGCAAGTTCTTCTATAATTTTCTCTGCTGCATATACTATTTATATGTTTAACAGAATTGCTTTCGGAGGATACTTCTCAAAAGATTTCATTGCTACTATACCAGATATTAATAAAAGAGAATTTTATATATTATTTGTATTAGTAATATTTACCGTTATACTAGGTATATACCCTTCTATAATATTAGATGGTTTACACTATTCAGTTTCTTCTTTAATATACAACGCTTAAACATTTTCTTTTCTCCTTTGTTACTTTGTTCCTTTCTTATATATTTACTCGCTTTTTTTGCTTAACCTACCTATAAAGTTCGTATCTTTAACTAGATAATTACATATAAAATTCTTAGATAATAAGAAAGTGTATAATAAATATAATCTAAACAAAATGCCACAACTAGTACCATTTTATTTTATAAACCAAGTAACTTTTGCTTTTATTTTACTGATAATAATGATATATATGTTTTCTAAATATATTTTACCTAGATTTGTTCGTTTATTTTTGAGTCGTGTATTTATAACAAAATTATAGTTATTATTAATGTTTCTTACCTGAAAAATACTTTATATTTTATATTATTAGGTAAAAAATATATTTATGGCGAAAGTTAAAATAAAAATGAATAATGTAAATCTATAATAGGTTATTATTATTATAATTTTCTCATAATTATAACAATGAAAATATATTTCATATATTTGAGTATATGTATATAGCATATATACATATATGTACATATTTAAATTAAAATATATAATATATATAATTAATATGCATAGGCATATATTTACTGAAAATTCGAGTTTTCAAACACAGTTTGAAGAATTAAATGTGTTCACTCAAAATACTAGTCCTCTAGATCAATTTGAAATACGTAATATATTGAGCTTAGATGCTACAATATTAGGTAACGCCCAAATATCCTTAACTAATATAGGATTGTACTTAACTATAGGGGTTTTTTTAATATTATCCTTAAATTTCTTGGCTACAAATTATAATAAAATAGTAAGTAATACTTGATCAATAAGTCAAGAATCCATATATTTTACTATACATAGTATAGTTACTAATCAAATAAACGGAAAAAATGGACAAATGTACTTTCCGTTTATTTATACTTTATTTGTTTTTATATTAATTAATAACTTAATAGGTATGATCCCTTATAGCTTTGCATCTACTAGTCATTTTATTTTAACATTTGCTCTAAGTTTTACTGTTGTTTTAGGTGCAACCATCTTAGGTTTCCAAAAACATGGCTTACAATTTTTCTCTTTATTAGTACCGGCGGGTTGTCCTTTAGGATTATTACCCTTATTAGTTCTAATAGAATTTATTTCATATTTAGCTAGAAACATTTCATTAGGGCTTAGATTAGCTGCTAATATACTTTCAGGTCATATGTTATTAAACATATTAGCAGGGTTTACATATAATATTATGACTTCAGGATTTATATTTTTCTTTTTAGGTTTAATACCTTTAGCTTTTATAATAGCCTTTTCCGGACTTGAATTAGGTATTGCGTTTATACAAGCTCAAGTTTTTATTGTATTAACTAGTAGCTATATTAAAGACGGTTTAGATCTACATTAGAGAGAAGTATAACATTAATATAATATAATATATATATTGTAAATATTGCTAAAGTATCTTCATGGAGATATTAACTTGAAAAATACTTATTATACATAATTAATTAAAAACATGAACTCTATTGAAGTGAACCCTGTAAGAATTATAAAATTTAATAAAAAATTGATATTAAGAGTAACGATACTATATAAATATAGTATAGGAAAGTCCGAGGTTTATTAGACTTATACACATATTATATTAAGTGTTAAGACTAAAGTCTTGGTATAATGCAGAAAATAATATTTATATCTATACATGTATCTTATATTAAGATAAAATATAATATAGCTGCATAAGATATATAACTATTATTAAATTCATTTACAATAGTTATATAATAAAATATAATTACGAACTAACAAGCCTATATTAAACCTTTATTTAGATTAATAACTATAACGAGAACCGGCTTAATCGTATCTAACCGTATTATATAAGCAAGCATTATAATATAATCTAATGTAAAATAAAAACCTAAAATATAATAGAAGTGGAAAAAAATTTGATTTATATTAAATAAATATTATAGAGATAGTATAAACAGTTATTTTTAACCACTTGTTTTCAATACAATTTTCTTGAGTTTGATGATGGCTCTGAATGAACGCTATTCAAGTACTTGACACATGCTAATCGAACGTTTAATTTGAATTATATATATGTATAATAATTATTAAAAGTGGTGTACAGGTGAGTATATGATATTTTGGCTGCCTTAAAGTAAGGAAATATAAATCCCTTATAAATAAAAAAAAAGGAAGATGGTTATAATTAACGAAAGTCTTCCGCTTTTAGATGACAATAAATATCTCGGATAAGTAGTAGTTAAGGTAATGGCTTAACTAGCTAAAAATTCCGTAATCGAGGCTGAGAGGTCGATCGATCACATTGGGTCTGAAAAAACCCCAATACGTATAGTACAGCAGTGAGGAATATTGGTCAATGGCCTAATGGCTGAACCAGTAACTTGAAAGAATGTATAGCTTTTGCTAATGGGATCTGATAAGATCAGATCTTATATCAACTATGTCGAATAAAATTCTAGATAGATAATTGATTATGACAGTTTTTTATCTATGTGTCTTGACCAAATTACGTGCCAGCAGTCGCGGTAATACGTAGAAGACTAGTGTTATTCATTTTTATTAGGTTTAAAGGGTACCTAGACGGTATTACTAGCCCAAACTAGGGTACAGTATTGCTAGAGTTTTGCAGGAGAAGGGGAGTATTTATAGAGTAGAGATGAAATTCTTTGATCCTATGACGACTTATAATGGCGAAAGCAACTTTCTATATAAAAACTGACGTTGAGGGACGAAGGCTTGGGTAGCGAACAGGATTAGATACCCTAGTAGTCCAAGCAGAAAATTATGAATGCCATAGACTAGGCTTAGTCTTGTCTATAAATGAAAGTGTAAGCATTTCACCTTAAGAGTAATGCGGCAACGCAGGAACTGAAATCATTAGACCGTTTCTGAAACCAGTAGTGAAGTATGTTATTTAATTCGATGATCCTCGAAAAACCTTACCACAATTTGAATATTATATTAAGTTCAATAGTAATTTTATTGCTATATATTAAATATAGTACAAGCGTTGCACGGCTGTCTTCAGTTAATGTCGTGAGATTTTGGTTCGTTCCATAAAATTAACGAAAACCCTTGCTTTATTTATATATATTATTATAAAGCAGTCCACCTTTAAAATGGATATGATAACAGGGACCAAGACAAGTCATCATGGCCAGAATATTGTGGGCTATAGACGTGCCACATATTCCTAAACAAATAGATGCAATAATGCGAATTATAGCTAATCTACAAAAATAGGATATAATATGAATTGTAGTCTGAAACTCGACTGCATGAATAAGGAATTACTAGTAATCGTGAATCACCATATCACGGTGAATTTAATCTCAGATGGGTACTAACCACTCGTCAGGCGCCGAAAAAAGTATGTGCAATAAGTTTGGTAAATCATTCTTTTTTATTCTAGATAATAAGGTTTAGATACTAGAGTGGTAAGTTTTCGTATGCGTGACTTTAATTGGTGTTAAGTCGAAATATGGTTCATGTAGGGGAACTTGCATGGGATTAATTAAGTTTAACAATAAATAGTACACATTATATACAAAAATGTGTGTACGCAGCCTATTTTGGAGCATTGTCACATAATTGTATATTATGCACAAGCCTGGTTCGATTCCAGGTATAGGCTTATGAAAAATACAATAATTATGAATAATATTAATTTTCTTATTTCTCTAGGAGAGCTTATGGTCTTCCTTTTGATTCTATATTATATACTATGCCTGANCATGTAGGTTTAATAAATAAACCCTATTTATTAGGTACCAATATGTTAAATAAATTATTGGGTAAATATAAAAATGGTATACTTGAAGGGGGTTAGTAAATTGGCGGGTGGTAAAGATAAATTATTAACTAAAGAGACAGAGAGCATATTTGAATTAAAATGGAGTTTGGTATTAAATTCATTAGATTTAATTAATCTACAGTGCATACTTGAGAAAATGGCTATAAACTCTGATTTAATAAAAGAAATATAATACGAAAAATATTATTTTT
>JGI12630J15595_10000178_pt1 | contig 11608 bp, 17 predicted proteins | sample JacPinW_OM2H0_M1_FD_15595 | JGI IMG/M metagenome (IMG submission 15595) | reverse complement strand
CGACCTTGCGGGCCGTGATCTTCGCGCGGGTCGCTATCAGGTTCGCCAAGGTGGACGAAGGATTCCACGCGTCGTTCGTACCCGAGCTGATATAAGCGAAGTTGACGGTTGCCGCTGGGGTGCCGGCCAAGATCTGAGCGCTGGATGCGCCGATCTGTGCCGCGACGTAACAACCTTTGAGAACCTGAGACAGCCCGACAGCGATGCTGTCTCCTACGATTAGACATGTCATTTCATCCTCCTATGGGAAGCGTCGCGGGCCACATCAGACCATCCCGCGCATTCTCAGATCGGGCTCCATTTCTGGCGCTTCTCAGTTCCTCCTGTGTGAAGCGTCGCGGGCCTGAAGGGACATTCGTCCGCGCATTTTGCTGTGAAAGGTAAACAGCTGGCTCCATTTCTGGCGCTTCCATGAGAATATGAAACAAAACGTTGCGCTTGTCAACAAGACGTTACATCACAATTATGTTACGGACTTATATAATTCGTGATTAGACACACGAAACGATTTGTTATGAAGTGACGGAATGACTCTAAGAGAATATCTCACAGCTAACCAGGTTACGCTGTCTTCTTTCGCCAAACTGATTGGCGTGACGCGCGTGGCGGTGCACTATTGGGTCAGAGGGACTAGGGTACCCAGAGGCTCGCATATGGTGCAGATTGTGGCGGTGACTGGCGGCTCCGTGACGCCTAATGACTTTTTGCCTCCTGCGGCTCCGGCCGCAGAATAAGTTCGGGACGTGATCTGGTTCCAGAAGCGCACGAGGTCGAAGAGGGCCGGTGTGAATGGCCCGAAGATGCGTCCCGAAACACGTCGGGCGCTGGTTTGTTCCCTGGCGCTCTACCTCGCGGGTGACCGTTCATGGTTCGCATCCCCGCGTGAAACTAGGCCGCATCCGGAACCAGCGTCTTTAGACTATGGCGCGTGATCGAAAAACGGATGCGGCCCTTTTCTCTGGCAGAGGCTAAGTGCCCATGGACCCTTTCAACATATTCCCGGCCTGGACGCTGGATGAAATCGTCAGATACACGGAATCGTTCTTTGATGCGGCGCTTATCCTGATCGCGTGTTTTGCCATAGGGAAGGCATTGTGACTGGAGGTATCCCGCCGCCGAAGGAGCTCGCTCTTACTTTCACAGTCGCGAAGATGTTGCGCGAGTATTGCCTCCCTGGATGGAAACACACTCATTTCCCAGGCGGAGAGTTATTACACCCTCGTGTAGCTGCCAAGCTAAAGCAAATGGGGAAAACGCCGCATTGGCCGGATTTTCAGCTTCACCAGCAATCAACGCGGCTGATGCATTACCTGCAGCTTAAGCGAGTTGGCGAAATATTAACGCCCGGGCAGCGAGAGTTTCAGGAGTGGTGCCTGGTTGGCGATATCCCGCACTGCGTCGCATGGTCGCTCGACGACGTCTGCATGATCTTTGACGAATGGGGCTGTCTGCGCATTAAATTCAGGCCGGACTGATGCCATGGAACCGGCCGCGTGATCTGACACCAATTCCCCGCTATAAAAAGGGCGATTTAACGCGGGCCAATGCCCGGCTCGCTGAACTGCGCCAGAAGGAAAAAAATGAGCCAGACCAGGCGCGCTTCGCTGCTAGAAGCGGCCACCCGCTCGACCATCGGAATCCCCACCGGCTTTACCGTTCCGTTGTTCGTAGGGTTCATGGGGTTTGATCCGTTCATTCAAGCTTTCCTGATAACGTCCACGATGTTTGCCGCCCAGACAACCACCGGATATTTGCTAAGGCGCAGGTTCGAACGGTTCGCAAGCAGCCTGGAAACGCTTAAGTATGAAGAGCGCCTGCAGGATATCATTGAATGAGGTTTCGGTATGAGAGAAGCATGGACAGATTATCAGATAGCCCGCATCAAGCGTCTATGCCAGGAGGGCTATTCCTACCGTGAAGCTGGTGAGATGATGGGCCGGACGAGGAATTCGATCGGCGGCAAGGCGCAAATGCTTGGATTGAAATTCAGGGGGTCAAATCGCAAGCCGAACACACTTAAAACTCGAGCTAAGATTGTAGCCGGGCTGATGCGATTCAGGGAGAGCCAGAAATGAGTCATTTTGACGCAAGGATATACTGGCCGCAACCAAAGCAGGGACACACTATTACAAATTACTTCTCCAGTAGAATAATCCAGACATACACTCGCGATTATTATGACGGATTCCGCCTCCGCCAGAGAATCAAATTAAAATGGGATTGCGATTGGTACTACCGGATAGATCCAATTCGTGGTGTACTCGAGTACCGCGATGACTATCCTCCTAAGTGGTATAACTGGCCATGGCAGTACGCTCGTGAAGTGTCGTGTGTACCAGGGAAAGAGATTGAATGGGGCGGGAATGAGCAGACTGGTACGACTATAGTCCGCCAGTGTGAGACGTCCGGATTGTTCGGCCAATATGGGTCGCAGGTTATAATATTCCATGAGATTATTCCGTTTTACGAAACAAAGGCGGGGACATTCATGGAGGTTCTGGTCCTGACTTACGGGCAGCAATGGGGAGGCGGTAGGATCGATGGCGCCAAGATGTGGTTCGCGCCTGGATTGGGCCAGATTAGGGCCGAATGGAGGCGTAACGGGGCGCCTACCGGGTATTTCATGGAGCTGCTGGAGACGAGGGGGATGGTGGCATGACCAACTGGGTGCGCCTATGGGAGGATATGCCGTCAGACCCGAAATGGCGGACTGTGGCTAAAAAGGCTGGGCGGCCCATTCCGGAGGTTATCGCCGTCTTCAATTTCATGCTCATTTGCGCATCGCGAACGCAACCGAACGCAGGCGAACTCATAGGTTGGGACGATGAGGATGTTGGCGCTGCGATGGACATGAAAGAGGCCGAAGTGAGGGCAATTAGGCAGGCCATGGAAGGCAAGATAATCTTAAACAATCGCTTGAAGTCGTGGGAGAAACGTCAACCATTACGGGAGGATGGAAGCGCAGCTAGAGCGAAAGCGTGGAGAAACGAACGCAAACGAACGCAACCGAACGCCCCAGAAGAGAAGAGAGAAGATAAGAAAGAAAGAAAGATAAAACCAATAGCTATCGCTATTGTCAAAAAACCAAAACCAAAAACCGAAATCGCTTCCGACGATGGCCCTCACCCGTTTGACTTGGGTTTTGCTCATGATTCAGGGTTAAGCGTAAGCCAGACTAAACACGAGTGGGCTCAGTTTCGAGACCACCACCTCAAAAACCGTTCACTGTTCGCGGACTGGCATGCCGCCTGGCGGACATGGGTCCGAAACGTCGGAAAGTTCGAACCGAATGGCGGCAATGGGCGCTCAAACGGGAACGAAGGCTTTGTGAAATCAGTGCTTAAGGACATAGAGGATGACAAACGAAGACGCGAAGAAAGCGATCCTAAAATTGTTTCAATGCTACAATTTGACCGGGACCGAGACTGAGAGAAAGCTCAAGTTTGAGGTTTATTGGGAGGTGCTTGGCTTGCTACCGCCGCATCGAGTAATCGATGCCTGCTCTAGAGCGGCGAAGGGTGAGATTGGCTCGAAAGGTTTTCTTCCCTCGGTTGGCGAAATCTACCAAGCAGCGTTCAAGTCTGCTGTCCGAGGATATCCACTGCTTCCGCAGTTGCCGGAGCCTGATATTTCAGGCGATGAGCGCGAGAAAATCACGAATGAATTCAAGGACTTGGTGGCTGGGCTAAGGGCTATTCCACGGGGCTCTTCGCCGCCAAAAATCAGGGACTGGACAAGGTCATCAGGACCGCTGGATTCGCAGGCCAAAGGATGGCCAAAAAAACTGGGTTTACAAACCGAACCGAAGCGAGTAGAACCTGAAAAATGATCCGCATCGCACTATTCGGTGCAATTCTGGCCGCAATCCTGGTCGGGGCGGCGCTGTGGGCCGCAGGAGCAAGAGCTTGAAATATCTGACAAAATCATTCATGCCAGTCATGATGGCCGTATGGGTGGCCATAGCGGCCTACGGGACATGGTTCAGCAACCCTGGCGCCCATGCTCAATCCGGCGGCGTTTTTCAGGGCGGCCAGAAATTCGTAACACTCACTACCGTCTCGACTAATTGCGGCACAATCGCTATCCCAAGTGCACACCAAATCATTGAAGTGTCCCTGCAAAATATCGCTGCGACAAACATGTTCCTGCACCTCTACGACCTCGCCGCAACGCCAGTTGCCGGGGCTCTGCCTGGCCAAATCGGTGTGTATATTCTGCCCGGCGTTGGCTCCAACGTGGCCGGAAGCTTTGCACCAAATCTCGGCTCGCTCAGCGCATCGGTCGTGAATGGCATCGGATTTTGCATTACCGGCGGTGAGCCTTTGGCCGACGCAACCAATGGCGCAGTCGGCGGCGTGGTCAACTGGACGATTAAATAGGCCCTAGGATCGCGTAGGAAGGCCGCTGAGTGCCATTGAGCGAGTTTTTGGTATGGACGTAGCGGAAACTAAAACCCCCCAGCCAGCGAGCTCGCCACAGCGTTCTGCGACAGGCCAGTTTAAACTTGGCCATACTGGAATGGGCGGGCGTCCTCGTGGCAGTAGGGCGCAATATGCGCAACATTTCACAGTGGACTTCTATGAGGACTGGGTACAGTACGGTAGAGCAGCTATCGCTGCAGTACGTAAGAAGTCTCCTGTCGACTATCTACGCGCCGCAGTAGCCATACTGCCAAAAGACGTGAATGTGAATGTGTCCGTTGTCGAGAGTATGAACGATGACGAACTTAGCGCTACAATTAGACGACTATCCGCAGACTTACGAGCAGAGGAAGCGATTGTATGCGGAGATGTTGATAGAACGTCAGAGACGCATAGATCGCACGAAGCTATTCCGATACTGCCCATATCCGAAACAAGCTGATTTTCATGCCGCAGGAGCAACTCATCGCGAGCGGCTCATTATGGCAGCTAACCGCTTTGGAAAGACCGAATGTGGAGCTGCAGAGATGGCCATGCACCTTACGGGCTTGTATCCCGCATGGTGGGTGGGCAAGCGCTTCGATAAACCGGTACGAGCGTGGGCTGCAGGAGTTACTAACACCGCCACCCGCGACATCGTCCAGGAAAAGCTGATAGGCCCTCCGGACCGCCAAGAGGCTTGGGGCACTGGGCTAATCCCAGGCGATTTGATTCTCAAACCATCCTTGGCTCGAGGCGCCGCCAATGCAATCGATACGGTTGGCGTCAAGCATTCAACTGGCGGTGTGTCCGTTCTCCAATTCAAATCGTATGAGTCTGGCCGCGAGAAGTTCCAAGGTGCGGGGAGAGAGGTTGTCTGGCTCGACGAGGAATGTGATATAGACTTGTATTTCGAATGTTTGACACGGACGAACGAAACAGGCGGTATCGTTTACATGACGTTTACGCCATTGTTGGGCTGGAGCGAAGTGGTTGAGTTATTCATGGGAGCAGGAGCATGAAGATCAATAAAATTAGCATGACGGAATCACGCATTTGCGTACTGACTATGATTGGCGGGATCGATGTTATCGGTGAGCTTATTGGCCCGGAGCCAGAGAGTCTGTCGGCGGAACTAAGGCACCCCACTGTGCTGCGTATTGATCCGCAGGGGCAAATGACAATGAACCCGGTTCTTAAATCAACAAACATTCTTGCCGGCGAAAGCGTGCAGCTGAATATGGCTGCAGTTATGTGGATCTCGGAACCATCGCCAATGCTACTTGGCGCCTATAAACAGCAACTTAGCCCGATCATCCTTCCCAAGACTGCCGAAGCGCGGCTTAACCAGTGACGTCGTTCTGGGACTTAGTCATGTTTGTCATAGGTGCTATTATCGGCTGGCTCGTTATCCTCTCGCCGCTGATATATGCAATGGCATGGAAGTGGGCACAGTGACAGTCTCCCCGGGCCGCGTAGTCATACAAGCCACGATCGATGACGCCTTACATTACACGGATGCACAGCGCGCGGCTATCATCGCTAGCTATCCGGCCTGGGAACAGGAGGCGCGGGTTAAGGGCATTCCTGCTCTGGGCTCAGGCCGGGTATTCCCCGTGGAGGAGGATAAGCTGCGCTGTGAGGCGTTTGAAATTCCGAGGCATTTCCCGCAAATCATAGGAGTAGATTTTGGCTACGATCATCCGTTTGCAGCCGCCAGGTGCGCGTGGGACAGAGATGACGACATATTTTATGTCGTGGCTACCTACCGCGAGTCGGGCGCGAGTGCTCCGATCCATGCGGCGGCACTTAGGCCCTGGGGGCTCTGGGTACCCATCGCTTGGCCCCACGATGGTTTGCAACACGACAAAGGCTCAGGTGATCAGCTTGCAGCGCAGTATCGCGGGCACGGATTGAATATGCTTGGGGAGCATGCCACGCACGAGGAAGGTGGTTATGGCTTGGAAGCTGGCATTCAGGATATGTACGAGTGCATGCTGACGGGCCGCTGGAGGGTATTCCCCGGTAATGAGGTATGGTTTAGCGAGTTCCGGCTGTTCCATCGCAAGAACGGCCAAATCGTTAAGGAGCGTGATGACGTGCTATCGGCCAGCAGATATGCTAGAATGATGAAACGTTTCGCAGATGTAAAGCGGCCGCCAAGCGATCGCAGTGTGCGGTTGGCCGGCGGAACACATGGATGGATGGGGTGATGAGAAAATATGTAGACGGCGGATTGATTATGGCGGCTGGGCTTATTGCCTGGTACGGGCTTGGCACAGTTGGCGCGCAAGCACAAGGCACTTGCCCTAAGGTGTCAATCGGCGGAGGGCGTGCAAATGTCCACACCGAAGTGTGGAATGCCACCACGAACAAGGCCATGGCGATTCACTCTGGGCGCATCTTTAAGAACGGCACAGACTTGTATTTCGTGATCAATGCCGATCTGCAGTGTCCCTCGCAGGGGTGCGGCACGAATGCTGGTCCTCCGTCGCAGGACTGCACCGCTACCCAGACGGCTAATTCGTTCTTCGCCTGGGCGCTCACGAAGGAGTCGAATGTTAACACCGTGGTCATCACCCATTCGGAAGGCCTCGATGTTAAGACCCCGAGCGGCACCGTGATTATGAACCAGAGTGCCGGCAATGCGCCGCATGGCAATGCATGCCCGATCGCGGTGCAAGACACCCCTGCAGTTCTGACCATGGTAGTTAACCGGGCGACAGGCCTAGGAATGAAGGTCGTCTCGGTGAGAATCTTCCATGCACAGCATGGCGGAAGCGGACCGGATGATTTCTATGCGATCATCGGCGTTGATCCGAGCATGACATTCTCACTGCCGAGCCCGCGAACGAGCGATTGCACGCAGAACGGTAATTCCTGGTATAATTCCTACTGGACCGGTGACAAGGCATCGACCGGTGAAGACTTAGTTCAGTCTCCGGAATATGCTGGGGTGATTCAGCTCAACCAAGGTGCGCAGTAGGCGAATAATGGGAAGCCGCGACCTTCAAGATGGCCTGCTAACGTTTTACAACGCGCAGGCCATGTCCGCTGACTTCAATGTTGAGGCAGAGATTGAGCGCGATCCGGTGAATTATGTCGAGGTAGATACATCGCCTGAGATTGAGGCATTGACGCCCGTTAGGGCGTGCAATGTGGTCTCTAATATTACGCGGAATGATTCATGGGCCGCGTCACTCATTCTCACAATGAATGACATGCGGAAAATAGCGGACATGTCCCGGCGGGAACTCTCACGAGTTCCTCATTGCGGAAAGAAGACAATACGCGACATCGAGGAATGGCTCGCGCGGCATGGTATGAAGTTGAGGGAAGATGGCTAAATGAAGGCGATCCTGGCATTTATCATCGCGATTATTGCCGGGGCCGGCATTGTAGAGGCGCGCGATTCAAGATTTACTGCCGCTGTTGCGCTGGTGAATAAAGGTCCGGATATAGAGCAGTTTCTTGCGGCTCCTGTATCCGGGTATGTTCATGCCTTTCTGAGATTTGGCAAGGACATGCCGGACGACGTATTGATGTTTATCGACGAAGAATTTATGGATGGAGTGAGTAATCCTCTCTTTTATCCTGGCGGGGATTGGATGGCCTATGTAGGCGTGTTGCGTAACGGTGCGGTACTTGTAGCGCAGGGCACCGCCGGCACTATGGCAGGGACACCAAGCACTTTCCGCACTTTTGCAATTTTTTCTCTTGGCCAGCGGCTTCAGCCAGACACATGGTATTTGCTCCGCACTCGCGCAAACTTCGGCACGAGGCATTACGTGAGTTTCCTTATTGAGGGCGAGAATTTGCGGCAGGAGATAGATCTTTCCGCGCTAACCCTCGATTATCCAAACTATCTGCCATTTAGCGGGAGGACCATGACCTATTATGTGGGCGCCGCGCGTAGCGGCGGTTTGCTGGGGGGGACGCCAGTCGCATACTTCGATGCAGTCCAGGGCGGATCCTCGCATGTCTTTTTCTATAATGGCTTCGAGCAGCAAACTGTTGTCGGCCCGCAGCCGCCGTTTAATTCTCCGATCGATTTAAATTCCTATGTGCAGGGTCAATGGTATAAAGAACGCGATGAGGCGCTATTTACGATCCAACAATCTCCGTTTGCAGTTTCCGGAAAATCTATCGGGGTCGCCGACGCAAACCTGAATGGCCCATAAATGGCTGATGTAGACGCCGCTGAGGCGCCAGAGAAAGAGACGGACGAGAATCCGCATGCAGCGGCCGAGGAGGTCGAGCATGCGGTGGCCATGAAGCAATGGAACAGGGCATGGGTGAAAGAGCGTGATAACATCGATCGAGGCTACGAAGACCTTGCATTCCTGGCTGGAGAGCAATGGCCAGAGGATCTCAGATTGCAGCGCGAGGCTGATTCAAGACCTGTCCTCATGTTCAATCGGATGGGACAGTTCCAACGACAAGTTACGGGCGACATGCGACAAATGCGGCCCTCTATTAAAGTGGTTCCCTGCGACGACGGCGCCGACGAGAAAATCGCGGAGATAAAGAGTGGGCTCATCAGATACATTGAGAATCGGTCAGATGCATCGCGAATATATACCGCCGCGGCGGACTCGCAGGTTGCAGCTGGTATCGGGCACTGGGAAGTGTTTAGCGAATATGCCGATGACAGCACATTTGAGCAGGAACTCGGGGTACGGCTCATTGACGATCAAATTTCGGTTATGTGGGACCCAGATGCAAAACATCCGACGCGTAGAGACGCAATGTGGTGCTTTACGCCCGTAGATATGACGCGGGAGGCGTATCTCGAGACATTTCCCGGCTATCCCACTGGCGATCTCGGCACCAACTCCCTCAACATGGAATGGTTTCGCGATGAGTTAATTCGGGTCGCGCGCTATTGGTACAAGGTGAAAACCAAGCGCAAGCTAATGAAAATGCCGAACGGCGGCTACGAGGATCTGACCGACGCTGATCGTGATGACATTGCCCGCATGAAGGCCGAGGGCGGCAAGGTAGTTGAGAAAGCAGGGCATAAGATAAAATGGCGAATGATGAATGCGGTGGAATTCATAAGCGAACCGGAGGATTGGCCGGGACGGTTTATTCCCGTTGTGCCGGTAATTGGCGAAGAGGTCCGTGTTGGAGCAAAGGTCGTCAGGCATGGCATTGTCAGGTTCGCGGCGGACCCACAGCGTGCTTACAATTATGCCCGCTCCACACAAACGGAGTTTGTTGGCTTGCAGCCAAAGGCACCCTTTATCGGTACGGAGGACAACTTTAAGGATTACGAGAATGAATGGAACACGGCCAATGTCAAGAACTGGCCGTTTTTGAGATACAAGCCGGATCCAAGAAATGGGAATGCACCGCCGCAAAGACAAAATCCGCCAGCCTCTGGTTCGGGACTTACGGAATGTGTTGTTATGGCCGAGCAGGACATGCAGGCGGTTATCGGGATCTACAACGCGAGCCTTGGCGCGAAGAGCAATGAGATTAGCGGCACTGCAATCCAAAAGCGGGAGAAGCAGGGCGATACGGGCACGTTCGTTTACATGGACAATTTCGCCCTATCGATCATGCATACGGCGCGGATACTTAATGATCTCCTACCGCACTATTACGATACATCGCGCACGGTTCGCGTCATCGGAGTAGATGGCACTGAGAAGCGTGTGCCGATCAATCAGCCCCAGGGGGTGGCGATCGAAGGCGTTGCAATCGACATGCTGAACGACATGACCACTGGCGCCTATGATGTGCAGATGGAGATTGGGCCGAGCTATGCGACAAAGCGGGAAGAGGCCAGAGAGGGCATTACGTCGTTTGTTACGGCATTTCCTCCTTCTGCGCCCGTACTTGCTCCTGTCATGGCCGATTTGCAGGATTGGCCCAATTCGGATCTCATTACGGAGTTACTTACCACTCTGGCGCCGCCGCAGGTCCAGCAGATCCTAGCGAAGCGGCACAATCATCCTCCGCCGCAGCCTCCGCCGCCAAATCCTCTGCATGAGATGCAAATGAAGACGGAAATGGCCAAGGCACAGGGCGAAATGGCTACTGCGCAAGGCCACCAGGCACAAGCGCAAGGGCATGCCGCAAAAGCCGTATACGAGGTCGAGTTGGAAAAGCTCAAGCTGGAATATCAAAGATTACAGAACGTCAAGGCTACGGTTGAAGTGCAGGCGGCTATGACGGCCGCCGGGCCCCCGATCGATAGCGCCAAGCTTCACGCTTGGATCGGTAATGTGGATATGGCATTGACCGACATCGACAAGCATTTGCATGGCGGAACTGCCGGACTTGCGGCCTCGACCCCCGCAGGTTCTGGCAATGACGGCGGGGAAGGCGATCTTTCAAGTTCAGCTTCTTCCCCGCCGTCAACCCCCTCAGGAGGACAAGGACCAGCTGCGACGGGCAATCCTGGTGAATCTAACCAGCCGCAGTCCGAGCCGCCCCCCGCGCTTCCTGAGGGCCATTACGCGCCATTGCCAGGGCAGGGAGAATGAAACACTTTTGCTATTTCATCGCGATCCCAGTTGCTATCATTGAAGGGCTAATTCTAGTCATGGCGATTCTGATTATGGGGGTAAAGTGAATGGACCGTAGTGTGAGCGTGCACGCCGCAATGCGGAGGACCGGTTTCGCTAGCCGGCGGTCCATGTAATGGATTATGTCCTGCCAATGCTGATGTTTGCCTTGTTTGCGATTTGGATATGGTGGCCTGAATGACGCTAGTCGAGGCGCGCGAGCGCCAGCGGGCATATTTGATTCATGCCGGCTACTGGGAGCGTCCGGACGGCTGGTGGATTGGGCAGCACGATGCGGCAAGTCCACTTACTGACGAAGTCGATAACGGCCTGTATGTGGCGGGGGATGAAATAGCCGGAGACTTAATGATCAGGATAGTGCCTTTGGACAGGGCCCCTAAATAAGCACTTGCACATGAGAAAATAAGGCATATTATGGCTGAAACGAACAAGGTTGAGCAGGTTGAAAAGCCAGCTCCCGGACCAAAAGACCTGATTACCGATCTAGACGGAGATGCTGGCGAAGTTACGCCGGCCGCCGGGGACACGGAAGAGGTCGCCCCCGAAGATACAGAGCCCAAAGCCGAAGATCCCGAGAAAGTCGAGGAACCGGCCGGGGATTCTGACGAAGATAGCGAGCCAGCACCCAAAAAGCGGAGTGGCACAGCACGGTTGAAGGCCCGGTTAGCGGCC
>JGI12630J15595_10000177_pt1 | contig 11635 bp, 10 predicted proteins | sample JacPinW_OM2H0_M1_FD_15595 | JGI IMG/M metagenome (IMG submission 15595) | reverse complement strand
GCAGTCGGCAACAGCCGCCGCCAACTACCAGGAGGCCATTGCTTCGCGCGACAACGCTGCTCTGAACGTCAGGCGAACCGAAGTGCGCGCGTCAGTCAATGGGTTCATCACCAATCTCAATCTTGCAAAGGGCACGTATGCCACACAGGGCAAGGGGGTGATGGCGCTGATTGACAGCGATTCATATCGGGTGGAGGCGTATTTCGAGGAAACCAAGATCCCGCATATCAACCCCGGCGGCAGCGCCGAGATTTACCTCATGGATGGATCGCCTGCGCTGCAAGGGACCGTCTCCAGCATAGCGAGAGGCATCACGGACCAGGACAACAAGGATGGTCCGCAACTCCTCTCTTCCGTCAATCCCACATTCACCTGGGTCCGGCTGGCGCAGCGCATTCCTGTCACCGTCCACCTCACGCACGTACCACCCAGCGTGCTGATCAGCGCCGGAATGACCTGCACCGTCGTGATGAAGGAAGGCGCGGCGCCCCAAATCGGGCTCGGGATCAGGAAGGTTATGGCAGCAATTTTTGGGCCACCTTCGAGTTAGGGCTCGGGCGCGAATAGCGAAACCGAACTGAGACATAGGAGTATGCGTGAACCGGGGGGCGCCAAAGAGCGTGCGGAGGCGCTTTTTCGTGGCCCTCGGCCACGCCGTTCATCTTACGTGGCCGGTGCTGTCGACAATTCTGGCGATTCAGGTCGCCCTGGGTCTGCTGGTCGGCTTTATGGAGGGCTGGTCTGTCGGCGACGCGGTCTATTTCACCTTCGTCACCGGCCTCACGATTGGTTACGGGGACATCGTACCGCGGCAGGCGCTCGCGCGCGCACTTGCGATCGGGATTGGTCTCTCCGGGCTCTTTCTCACGGGCCTCATAGCCGGGATTGCGGTCTACGCCATGCGCACAGCGCTCACCGATGACGACACCGGGTGAGAGAACAGCTCTTGTATTCAGATGCGAGCACTCGCTGCCGGCACCAGCGCCGCAAGTGGAATCGGGATTTCAGCACGTCCCGCGGTGCGACTCGCGGTGATCCCACTCCCAGTTTACGTGCGCGCGGAACGGGTCGGACAATGTCGGCTTCTGGCCCATCACGTCGATCTCGGGATCGATCGTGAGGGCCGCTATCGAAGGGTAACCGGACCACCCGGCGGGAACTCAGCCGCCCAGGAGGCGTGGCGCGAAATCGCAGGCCGTCGCAGATTTACCGATTGGAGCGGACTACGGGCTCCCACATCATAGCGCCATGGCGAAGCAGTAGTGCCCATCTTCATCGACCGTGGCGCGCCACTTCGGAATACGCTATTGCCGCCAAGTGCCGCCGATTTTGCGCTCTTTGTCAGNGGCATATTGAATCAGGTCGAAAAATCGACTCTGACCCCAATTTATCTCAGCAAAAGGATTGACCTGACTGACCGTCTCGCTTCATCCGCAAGCGGTGGTCGTCTGCGCTAAAAGGGCACTTCACCCGCGACGGTCGTTCTGTGCATCAAACGACGTTCCGGAAATTCATAGTCGCAGATTGCAAGATGCATAGAGGCGGCGTTATCCCACATCAAGAGATCTCCGACCTGCCATTTATGCCGATATTGAAACTCAGGCCTCAAGCAGTGCGTGTGCAGCTCCTCGATCAGGGCGATCCCCTCGTCGTTCGGCAGGCCCTCAATTCCGATACACTCGCCGGCCGTGACGTAGAGAGACTTGCGACCCGCCCAGGCATGAGTTCGGACGATGGGGTGCGAAACGTCCGGAGTCTCCTCAAGTTGCTGTTTCGTCAGTTTGGGCCTGTGGCTGTTCGCAACACGCTTGCGCTCGGAATAACGATGGATTGCCTTCAATCCCACAAGCCGTCGCTTCATAACGTCGGGGAGCGCTTCGTATGCAGCCCTGGTATTTGTGAATAAAGTGTCTCCGAGCGTGTTTCCGTCCCGGCACGGCACCTCCTTGGCGTATAGCAGCGAACACCGACTTGGCCGTTTCAAATAGGAGACGTCGGTGTGCCAAGTGAAGCCGGCATCCGCCAGCCCGATGTTGTCGCCACTCTCGCCCTTGATATTGGAGATCAACAGGATTTCGGGATGGTTTGGCAACAAATACTTTTTAAGTACGTGAATTTCCAGTTCGCCGAAACGGCGGCTAAATTCGATATGGCGCTCGTTAGAGAGTTTCTGTCGGCGAAAACAGATCACAATGTTATCGTGGAAGGCCTCCTCGATTTCCTTAAAGGCTCGATCATCCAGCTCCGCGGAAAGATCGATGTTGATTTCTGCGCCGCAGGCATCGCCTGACTTGGTTACTGCTACCTTCATCTTTCATTCCTCAAAACACGCAAAAGTGACACCCGATACCCGAACTCGTCCGCTGTTAGAGATAGACCGGATATTTGTCGGCTCGCGCTACCGGCGCGCCTGACACGTACCAGATATCGGACAAAGATCCGTCCCTCGCGATGCAGAGTTCGGTATACGCAGCATGCGACCGTTGCCGTAGTCGTTCATCAATCCATCGATAGGCCACTCGCCTTAATGGGTGCGGCCCACTTGTCGATCTCGCTCTCCACAAATGTCCGCAGGTATTCAGAGGACCGCAGCTCTGGCTCGGCCAGATCGACGCCCAATTCCCTCATCCGTTCCTGCACCGAAGGCGTGTCCATCATTGCAATGGTCGCCTCGTGAAGCCTTTGAACGATGGCCGCCGGCGCGCCCTTCGGCAGGAAGAGGGCCCACCAGAGGCTGGTGTCGAAATCGGTGAGGCCTTGCTCGCTCGCGGTCGGCAGTTTTGGCAAGATCGGCGAGCGCTTTGTTCTCAATACGGCGATCGCCTTGACGGCCTTGCTATCGATCTGCGCGATCACGCTCCCGTCAACGGGGCACATGTAGTCGATGCGGCCGGGAATCAAATCCTGTAAGGCCGCTGAGCTGGCGCGATAGGGAACGTGCGTAACGTTCAGTCCAACGGCGGCATTAAACAGCAAGCAGGCAAGATGGATGGCGGAGCCGGGGCCGGCGGAGCCGTACTGCATCTTCGCCTCGTTCGCCTTGGCATAAGAAATGAATTCCGGCAGAGTGTTCGCGGGCAGTTCATTGCGCACAATCAAGACCATGGCGCCCTTCCCGATCAACGCCACCGGTGCGAAGTCGGTTGCCGGATTATAAGGCGGACGCTTGTAAAGCGACTGGTTCTGCGCATGGGTGCCCGAATTGCCAAGCACGATTTGGTGAAAGTCCGGTGCAGCCCTCGCGACGCGAATCGACCCGGTCAGGCCGCCTGCGCCAGCAATGTTCTCTATGATCACTGGCTGCCCCAACAGTTCGGAAAGACGCGGCGCGATTATTCGGGCGACGATGTCGCTGGCGGCACCAGCCGCATACGGCACCACCAGAGTCACTTGCCGCGTCGGCCAGTTTTGCGCGACGGCGTTGGAAATGCCTCCAATCACCGCCGCAAGTGCGACCACGGAACGCATCGATGTTCGCATGTCTGCCCCCGAAACAGAGGACTTTCGCCCGACCTCATGACTGGCAGGCCTACGGCTCTCATTTTATGGGCCAATTTATAGCCATGTCCAGGTGGTGTGGCGACCGCCGCGGCTCGGAAGTCAGGTTAACGCTGAGCCCTCAGGAGTATGTTCTTGTGCGTTTGACCGTCGCTCCAAGCCGCTGACAGCCAAATTTGAGTTGAGAAATACTCGGTATGCGAGTCCCTCCAGTCTGAAACGCAACTCAAGGAATCTAATCCCGCGGCTCTCACCGTGGTTTGTTAACCTGGATTCCGTGCCGTGGCGACCGCTTGTGGCCCATCACGTCGATCTCGGGATCGATCGCGAGGGCCGCTATCGGGGGTAACCGGACCACCCTGCGAAATCAGGAAGACAGCCGCCCATGAGGCGTAGCGCAAAATCGCGGGCCGTCGCAGATTTGCCGATTAGAGGGCGTCACGGGCTGCGACATCATAGCGTCACGGCGAACGAGTAGTGCTCATCTTCATCGACCGTGGCGCGCCGTACTGAATAAAGGTGCGAGCTCATAGACAATTGAAATTGTTGGGTAATGCTCCATTTGATGCCTGTCGCGGTCGAGCGTCAGCCAGGTGAAGCCAGATCCGAGCTATCACGCACTTTGACCTGAACGTCTGAATTGGCTTCGATTGCAGCCGACGGGACCGCCATCAGTGATCGACTGCTTGGGGACGGAAGTTACCTCACAGCAGGTTAGTTCATCAGCGCCGCGCTCCAAAGTGCTGCGGCACGGTCGAACCTTTTGGTTGCGCTTTCTCGCGCTATTGTTTGGACACGTTCAACGTGATCCGGATATGCTACNGCCCCTCAGCCGCTTCGCCGGCTTGAGCGTACAAACAGCAACTTTGGGGACGAGATGGTTGGACTTGAAGTTTCTCGCATANCCTGCGCCAGGGTAAGCCTGCCNATGTACAACCTGCCGGAGATGCGGCCGCAGAATGCCGCCTTCTGGAATGCGCTGCAGACTGAGCTCGAAAGGTTTGGCGTCAGGGAGCNGCCCGATAGGCTCGACTTCGAACGTCGCCCGGTGCCCTCTGAGATCGAATCGGATACGCTTTTCACGCAGGTTTGCGGATACCCGTTGCAGACCATCTATCGAGGGCAAGCCGTGCTGCTTGCGGCTCCAGTCTATGCGAACGAATATTGCGATGGGCCAACGCATCGCGGTGTGTTCATTGTCGGCAAGGATGCCCCCTTCAGCGGACTCGAAGATCTCCGCGGCCGCCGGTTCGCGTTCAACAGCCGACACTCGAACTCGGGCATGAACCTGCCGCGCCGGGCGATTGCCGACATCGCCGGCGGCAAACCCTTTTTCGGCTCGATTGCGGAAACGCACAGCCATCCAGGCAACGTTGAGCGCGTTGCAAAAGGCGAAATCGATGCGACCTGCGTCGACTGCGTTACTTACGCCTTCATGATGCGCCATCGTCCATCGGTGACAGCGGCAACGCGCATTCTGGCGGCAACGCCGCCCAGCCCCTCCATACCCTTTGTAACGGCGGGCAGTGCTCCGGCGGAGCTTCAGGAAGCGCTGCGAGAAGCAATTTTTCGCATAGCCCGAGCTGATGAGTGGGCAAATGTGCGCGCAGGGCTTCTGTTGAAGGATATCGTTCCCATTCCAGACCAATCGGCCTACGTGAATCTGCTAAGCTACGAGACGGAGGCCCGCGATCTCGGATACCCGAAGCTGCGCTAACGCATGTCCCGCAAAAGTGGGAACCGGTTTTGCGAAAAAGGACATGCGCAAACAAGCCCCCGCAAGTTTTGCAACCATCATGCCTTAAAGGCGGGCATTCCCGTTTCTTGACTCGGGCCAAACACGCCCGCAAGCTTATGGCGAGCGGAATGACTCGGTCCTGCTCGCCCGGCGTTGCGTCCGTGCCGACCAGGACACCAGTGAGGGACGTTTCTAACATGCATCGACGTGCTTTCCTCCAGGTTGCCGGCATCGGGGCCACCTCGACCCTCTTCAACGCGCGGGTGCTGGCCCAAGGATCGAATGATCGGGTCCTTATCGTCTCCGAGATGAACGCGAACAGTCTCGACACGCACACGGTTGGTGCCAATCGCGCCGCCTACGGCCTCGTCTGGATGACCTACGACCGGCTCATTACGTTCGGAACCAAAATGCTTCCCAACGGCGTCAGCAGTTACGACTACTTCAAGCTCGAGCCTCAGCTTGCGGAAAGCTGGGAGTTCGCGCCTGACAACAGCTCCGTGACCTTCAAACTGCGCCGCGACGCAACCTTCCATGACGGCACGCCCGTGCGCGCCAACGACGTGAAGTGGTCGTTCGACCGCTTCGTCAAGGTCGGAGGCTTCCCGCAGCGACAGATGGAGCAGGGCTCACTGTCATCCGTCGATCAGTTCGAGATGGTCGACGACTACACCTTCCGTGTGAAATTCCTGCGCCCCGACAAGCTCACGATGCCATCGCTCGCGATCGTTGTGCCAAGCATCTATAATAGCGAATTGTGTAAGAAGAACGCGACCGCGTCCGATCCATGGGCGCTGGAATGGACAAAGAACAACAGCGCGGGCTCGGGTGCCTTCAAGGTTGAATCCTTCAAGTCCAGCGAGCAGGTGGTGCTCGCCCGGTTCGACGGGTGGAAGGGCGGTAAGCTGCCTAAGATTCAGCGGGCGATGTACCGCAACGTTTCGGCCGCCGGCACGCGGAGAGCGCTCATCGAGAAGGGCGATGCCGACATTTCGCCGGACCTGCCGCCGCGTGAGATCGCGGACATAGAAGCGACGAAGAAATTCAAGCTGCAGTCAGCACCGATGGCGAACACGCTCAAGTATCTGGCGCTCTCTACTGTCATCAAGCCCTTCGACGACGTCCGCGTGCGCCAAGCGATCGCCTTCAGCATCCCGTACCAGAAAGTGATCGACAGCGCCGTTTTTGGGCGCGCGCAACCCATGTTCGGCGCCAAGACCGACACGCCTGTGAATGCCTCCTGGCCTCAGCCGTTTCCCTACACGCACGATCCCGACAAGGCGAAGGCGCTGCTGAAGGATGCCGGTTTGAGCTCCGGCTTCGAGACAAAGCTCTTCTTCGATGCGCAGGTAGCCACCACCGACGAGCCGGCCGCGCTCGTGATCCAGGACGAGCTCGGCAAGCTCGGCATCAGACTCACCATCGAGAAGCTTCCCGATTTTCCGGCCCGACGCAATCAGAAGGTCTGGCCGATGGCCATCGACCTGTTCGGGGCGTGGTTCGACGATCCCGACTTCTTCTTCCGTTGGGTCTGGCACGGGCAGAACACGGTATGGAACCTTTCGAGCTACAAGAGCGCGGAGATGGACAAGCTGCTCGATGCCGCCCGCCAGGAGCGTGACGGAGCTGCCTATGCGTCCCTCGTCAAGCAGTTCGTAAGGGTCGCCATCACGGACGTGCCGGTGATCCCGCTCTACCAGCCGCTGCTCGAGGTGGTCATGCAGCCCGACATTTCGGGGTATACCTACATGTTCCATCGACAGGTGGATGCCACGACACTGGTTCGAGGCTAAGCGGAGGGTTGCGCGCGGTTTCTCCACATTATGACGTCTGTGGTCTGGACAATGCTCTCGCGGCTCGTGCTGCGGATGCCGGCGCTTGCGGGTGTGATCCTCGTATCGTTCGCGTTGACGCGTCTTCTTCCGGGTGATCCTGCCGTTTATTTCGCTGGCGCTGCCCCGACGCCCGAAGCAATTGCGGATTTGCGCCGGACACTGCTGCTCGATCAGCCCCTCTATGCGCAGTTCTTAGCCTATCTTGGCGATCTCGCGCACGGCAACTTCGGGCGTTCGCTCGTCACGGGCCAATCGGTTGCTCAGGACCTCTCCACGCGACTGCCGGCAACGCTCGAGCTTACGATCGCTTCGACAACGTTGGCGCTGCTGATTGCGGTGCCCCTGGGGATTGTTGGGGCGCGGCAAAAGGGCAGCGCCATGGACCACGTCTGCCGCCTGGTCTCGACGAGCGCGCTGGCCATGCCCGCCTTTTTCACTGCGCTATTGCTGGTGTTCCTTTTCTACTACCTGCTGGGGCTTGCTCCCGCCCCTCTGGGGCGGCTCGCACCGATGGCATTCCCGCCGCCCGAGCGCACCGGCTTCATGATCATCGATGCCTCGCTTGCCCGCGACTGGGCCGTTCTGCGCGATGCTGCCGCCCACCTCATGCTGCCTGCACTGGCACTGGCGATCGCGGGTATCGGTCCGCTGACCCGCGTCACGCGCGGGGCGATGCTGGCCGTGCTGTCGAGCGATTTCATCCGGGCGGCCCGGGGGTTCGATCTGCCGCGTTGGAAGCTCATCTACGTCTATGCGTTGCGCAACGCGATGCTGCCGGTGCTGACTACGGCAGGGTTTGTGTTCTCGTTCCTGATCAGTGCCAACGTCGTCATCGAAAAGGTTTTCTCTTGGCCGGGCATCGGCTCCTATGCGCTCGAAGCGCTGGTCGCTTCCGATTATGCCGCCGTGCAAGGTTTCGTGCTGGCCGTTGCGACACTCTATGTCCTTATCAACATCGCCATCGATATTCTGTATGGAGTAATCGACGTGCGCGTGCGGCTTGGCGACTGAAATGGCATTCGCCGAGGCACTGCGCGACGGCTTTCGGCGCGACCCGTTGACAACAGCGACCGCGGGCTTCCTTGCAGCATTCTGCTTGCTGGCATTGGTGGGCCCCTCACTCGCGGTGCAGGACCCTCTCGCAACGGACGCGGCGCGCTCGCTGCGTCCGCCGATGTGGCAAATCCCGTGCGGGACCGATCAGGTCGGACGGGACATCTGCACGCGGATCATCTATGCGGCGCGTCTTGATCTCTTCATTGCGATCAGTGCCGTGGCAATCGCGCTCGTTGTCGGCAGCGCGCTCGGAAGTTTCGCCGGCTACTTCGGCGGCTGGGTGGACCGCATCGCCATGTGGGTCGTCGACACGATCATGGCTTTCCCGCTGTTCATCCTCGCGATGGGAATTGTTGCGGCGCTTGGCAGCAGCATGGAGAACATCATCTACGCAACTGCCATCGTGAACGTTCCATTCTATGCCCGCACGGTGCGAGCTGAGATCAATCAGCGCCGGGAGGCTGGCTTCGTTGAAGCAGCGCGCATTGCCGGAAATGGGCCGCTCCGGGTGCTGGCCTATCACCTCTTCCCCACCGCCATACCCCAGCTCGCCGTGCAGATGACGCTGACCATGGGCTGGGCGATGCTCAATGCGGCGTCGCTCTCCTTCATCGGTCTCGGCATCCGTCCGCCGACGCCTGAATGGGGTATCATGGTCGCGGAAGGGGCGAGCTTCATCATAACCGGCGAGTGGTGGGTGGCGCTGTTCCCGGGTCTCGCCCTGGTGGTGGTGGTGCTGTCGCTGAACCTTCTCGGCGACGGTTTGCGCGACATGATCGATGCGCGAGAGCGGCGCTGAGCGTGCTGACGGTCGAGAACCTGTCGATCCACTTCCCGTCTCGGCGCGGGGAAGTGCAGGCGCTGGATCGCGTCAATCTCTCGGTGAAGCCCGGGGAGATTGTCGGGCTCGTGGGGGAAAGCGGGTCGGGCAAATCCGTGCTCTCTTATGCCATCAGTGGCTTGCTCGATCCTGCCGCCCGCATCGTCGGCGGACAGATCCTCTGGCACGGCACGGCGATCGCCCCAATTCGCGAGCACCGCACGATCCGCGCTGCCGTCGCCCAGATATTCCAGAACCCGCGTGCAAGCCTCAACCCGATCCGGACGGTGGGCCGCCAGCTGCAGGACCTCGCCGGCAAGGAGCAGGTGCGGCCATTGCTCGAAAGCGTGCGTCTCGCAGCTGGCATCGCGCAGAGATACCCGTTTGAGCTTTCGGGCGGCCAATGCCAGCGTATCGGCATTGCGCTCGCGCTCGCATGCAAACCGGATCTGCTCATCGCCGACGAACCGACAACCGGGCTCGACGTGACCACGGAAGCGGCCATCATGTCCCTGATTGCGGAGCTGTCGCGCACGCAGGGCAGAGCGACACTGCTCGTGACCCACAATCTGCCGCTGGCTGCCACGCATTGCCATCGCATCGCGGTGATGCATGCGGGACAGATCGTCGAGACGGCATCTGTTGCGCGGCTGATCGCGGGCGCACAACATCCCTATTCCGCGGAGCTGTTGGCGGCAACGCCGCAGCATGCGGCGCGCGCAGAGGATCTCCACGTCATCCAGGGGCTGCTGCCGGACCTGTCAGGGCCGCTGCCGCCCTGCCGCTTCGCCATGCGCTGCAAGCGGCATGAGAGCGACTGCGACGTCGCGCCGCCGCAACTCGCCTCGGCCGGTCACGATCATCTCGTCGCCTGCCGTCACCCGCTATGTTGACCGTCTCCTCGCTCCGCAAGGTCTACAATGGGCGCGGCTGGAAGCCGGTCCCGGTGGTGGCGCTCGACAATGTCAGCCTGGAGCTCAGCAAGGGGGAAAGCCTGGGCGTGCTCGGTGAAAGTGGCTCCGGCAAGACGACGCTCGGGCGGCTCATTTCGCGCCTGATCGAGCCCACCGCCGGTCGCATTCTTTTCGAAGGGNGCGACATAGGCGCCGTCTCGCCGGCATCCTTCGTTCATGCCCCGCAACGCCGCCTCATCCAGCACATCTTCCAGGACGCCGCGGAGAACCTCACCCCGCACATGACGGCGTACGCGGCAATCGCTGATCCGCTGCGGCGGCTCATGGGGCTTTCCGACGTCGAAAGCCGCGTGCACGAGCTCGCCGACAGCGTTGCGCTGAGCCGTGACCTGCTGGCGCGCTACCCACATCAATTGTCCGGAGGGCAGAAGGCTCGCGTCGGCATCGCGCGCGGATTAGCCTCCTATCCCCGCCTGCTCGTGCTCGATGAGCCGACGGCCGCCCTTGATGTCTCGGTGCAGGCCGCGGTTCTGAAGCTCCTGCACCGGCTGCGGCAAGATCTCGGCATGTCTTATCTCGTGATTACCCACGACATGGAAGTCGTGCGGCTGATGTGCGAACGCGTTATCATCCTGCGCCACGGCCATGTGATCGAGGCGGGAGAGACAAGGGCCGTGCTCAAGAGCCCGCAAAGCGACTACGGGCGCACACTGCTCGCCTCCGTGCCCCGGCTCCATGCGCCGGTAGCAGAAAGCAAGATGCCGCAGGACTAATCTAGCTTAGGCGCAGCAGCTGAGCGCCGCCGTCTTCATCCGGCACAGGCACGAGGAGGTGATCGGGACGTCCGCAAGCTTCTGGGCGCGGATGAGCTTCCACTGCATGATCGACAACTCCACCTTGTCGCCGCGCCGCTCGAGGCACTCGACCAGACCATGCAGCGCCCAGACGTTGTCAGGGTGCTGAGCGCAACGCTGAATCCTGCTGCTCAACCCCAAATCATCGCGATAAATCTGCTCGGCCTCCTCGTAATGTCCCTGCTCCATCAGCAGGCCCGCGAGCGCATGCCGTGGCGGGTGCATCCAGGCCCAGGGCTCGATGTACTCGAGATTATCGTCGGACTAATCTAGCTTAGTCGCAGCAGCTGAGCACCGCTGTCTTCATCCGGCACAGGCAGGACGAGGTGATCGGGACGTCCGCAAGCTTCAGTGCGCGCGTCAGCTTCTGCTGCATGACAGGCAACTCCACCTTGTCACCGCGCCTCTCGAGGCACTCGACGAGACCATGCAGCGCCCAGACGTTGTCGGGGTGCTGAGTGCAACGCTGGATCTTGCTGCTCAGCCCCAAATCATCGCGATAAACCTGCTCGGCCTCCTGGTAATGTCCCTGCTCCATCAGCAGGCCCGCGAGCGCATGCCGTGGGGGGTGCATCCAGGCCCAGGGCTCGATGTACTCGAGATTATCGTCGCGACGGACGCTCTCTCGCAGGTGCTCGTAGGCCACCTCGTGATTGCCGAGGTGATACTGGAGTTCGCCGTCGAGCATCTTTTCGGCGACACCGAGCACATCATGGGCCATATTGTTGAAGAAACGCCACTCGCGGGGCATGCGATCGAGGCTTTTGAAGAACAGCCGCCGCTGCTCGCGGGCCTCGGGAAACTGCTTCAGAGCGGCGTGCGCGATGCCCTTGGCATAGTGCTGCATTGAAGTCGTGACGAGATATATGCTCGGATCGGGCGGGAGTGGCTCCTCGATGATGTCATGCCATCGCCCGAAA
>JGI12630J15595_10000174_pt1 | contig 11708 bp, 13 predicted proteins | sample JacPinW_OM2H0_M1_FD_15595 | JGI IMG/M metagenome (IMG submission 15595) | reverse complement strand
GTTCACCGATCTGCAGCCGAGACGGCCGCCGCCACAGTTATTTCGGCGGCGGTGGTGGAAATAAAAACCGCAATGCGGGATCGACCCGCATGGCCCACGAACCTTCGCTATGATCGCCGCCTTCGATTTCGTGGTACTCAAGATCGTCGAACAAATGCCAGCCTTTTTCGACAAGAGCCACGCATAAGTCGCGCGCGCGTTCCCATCCCGGTTCATGCGTGCCAGTATCGAGCCAGATCTTGAGCGGTAGTTTTTTGTCGAGCCTTTCCACCATTTTCACAATCACCTGATCGTCCCACCAGACCGAAGGCGACATGACGATGAGTCGCGTGAAAACGTTTGGGAACGAAAGACCGAGCCAAAGGGTCAATAGTGCACCAAGCGACGAACCACCCAGTCCGGTAAATTCAGCCTCGGGTTTGCTTCGATATTTCTTGTCGATGTAAGGCTTGAGCTCTTCGATCAGGAAACGCGCGTAATGTTTAGCCAGACCGCGGCTGCGCTTCTTTCGCTTTGCATTTGTATCGATCACCCCGCGTGTCGGCGCGTATTCATGGATGCGCTCTTCACCTGTGTTCGCGATCGCGACGATTATGGTCGGCTCGATCAGATTATTTCGAATTAATCGCTGCGCTGTTTCATCGACGCCCCATTCGACGCCGGCAAACGACGTCGCCGCATCGAAAACATTCTGGCCGTCCTGCAAATACAAAACAGGATAACGCTGCCGCGAGAAGCGACTGTACCCACGCGGCAAATAGACCAGTACGTCGCGCCGATTCGCGAGAATTTTCGATCGAAAGCCGCGATGTTTCTGAATATTTCCGGTGAGCGTGTGCGGAGGCATGAAAGCGAGATGCTTCGTTGAAGATGTCGATCTTGTCCAACATTCCAGATCGTGGTAGGAACGCACCTCCGGGGCGTCCTTCGATTTCTCTCTTGTAGAGATTTCTATCCCGCAATAAGTCGGACGACTCGGAGATCCGTCCCTACCGAAAATGAACGAACGCTATGTCAAATGGCACACGCAGTATCTGAGCCGCGATTTCGAGATGCTCGTCTTTGGAGACGGCGGCGGGCTTCCGTTGATTCTGTTTCCAACTTCGTTCGGCAATTTTCGCCAAAACAAAGATTTCAAGCTGGTCGATTCCGTCGCCGGTTATGTCGATGCCGGAAAACTCACTGTCTATTGTCCGGATGCGATCGATCTCGAGAGCTTTTACAACAAAGGAATTCATCCGGCCGATCGGATGCGCACGCATAACGCCTACGAAAACGTGATCGTGGGCGACGTTTTCGATCTGGCGCGGCGGGAATGCAATTGTCACCGCGTCGCCGTGAGCGGCGCCAGTCTCGGCGCGTATCACGCCGGGAACATCGCGTTCCGTCATCCTGATTTGGTTAGCCACTTCATCAGCTTGAGTGGCTCATTCGACATCAGCTCATTTTTCGACGGCTACCACGACGACAACATTTATTTCAACAGTCCGTACGAGTATCTGCCGAACACAACCGACCCGTGGAAATACGGCCACATGGGCATCATTCTCGGCACCGGCGAATGGGACAACACTCGCCATGAAACGTTTCGCCTTTCTGAGATTTTGAATTCGAAAGGGATCCAGCATTGGCTCGATGACCGGAAATGGTGCGGCCACGATTGGAACTACTGGCGCGACATGCTGCCGTACTATTTGTCGAAGATCTGAATTTATTTATCCGCAGATTTCGCAGATTTACGCAGATTAGGAGAGAAGGATTTTTGAAAAATCTGCGAAAATCTGCGTAATCTGCGGACAACATCTTTATGAAAAAAATCGGAATCCTTTTTGGCCAGGAACACAGCTTTCCGCCGGCGTTTGTCGATCGAGTGAATCAGAAAACCGGCGGCAAAGACATTTCCGCCGAGTTCGTCAAGATCGACAAAGTGATCCAGGGCGAGCCGTGCGGTTACGACGTCGTGATCGATCGCATCTCGCAAGACGTGCCGTTCTATCGCGCGTGGCTCAAGAACGCCGCGCTCACCGGCACCGCGGTCGTGAACAATCCTTTCTGGTGGAGCGCGGACGAAAAGTTTTTCAATAACGCGCTCGCCACGAAGATTGGCGTGGCCGTGCCGCGGACGGTGTTGTTGCCATCGAACCAGCCGCCGACGGATACGAACGACAAATCATTTCGGAACCTGGGATATCCGCTCGATTGGGAAGGAATCTTCAACTACGTCGGCTGGCCGGCGTTCTTCAAACCCTTCGCCGGTGGCGGTTGGAAAAACGTTTATAAGCTGCACAATCGCGACGAATTTTTCCGCGCTTACAACGAGACCGGGCAGCTCGTCATGATGTTGCAGGAGGAAGTGAAGTTCGACATGTACTTCCGCTGTTACGCGATCGATCAGCGACACGTGCGCATCATGCCCTACGAGCCGCGGCATCCCTATCATTTGCGTTATCAGACCGAGTGGCAGACGCCGCCGGAAGTTTTGAAAAAAGTGGAGCAAGGTGTGCTGACTTTGAATCATTTTCTCGGCTACGACTTGAACACGGTCGAGTTCGCCATTCGCGACGGCGTCCCGGTGGCGATCGACTTTTGCAATCCCGCTCCGGATGCGGAAGCCGCGTCAGTGGGTCAGGCGAATTTCGAGTGGGTGGTCGAAGCGGTTTCCGAAATGGCGATCCGCAAGGCGCGCGAGCACGTGCCCGGACGCAACAATTGCAGCTGGGGCAAGTTTCTCCAGGCCGCGGTGAACATGCAGCGGCTGGAAGATCTCGCCTAAGATCGACAATTCATTTCACGTGTCATCCTGAGCGCAAGCGAAGGACCTCACCTACCGCCGAACTATTACGCAACTCAGTTTGTGTAATCGATCACCCTATGTGAGGTCCCTCCTCGTCTGCGCGACTCGGGATGACAGCTTGTTGTTTTTGAGGGAAACTTGGAACCCGCCATGAGCGCCAAAACCCACCGCTACACTCTGGGCATCGAAGAGGAGTTCGCGATCGTCGATCCGGAGACACGCGAATTGCGCTCGCATATCCAGGAAATTTTGGAAGGCGGCAAGGTCACGCTCAAGGAGCAGATCAAGCCGGAGATGCACCAATCGGTCGTCGAGCTCGGGACGGAAATTTGCCAGTCGATTGTCGATGCGCGCGAACATGTCACCGACCTGCGCAGCAAACTGGCGCAACTCGCGGCCAGCCGCGGACTAAAGATCGCATCGGCTGGGACGCATCCCTTCTCCCATTGGCACGACCAACTCATCACCGAAGGCGAGCGTTACGAGACGATCGTGAAAGACATGCAATTGCTCGCGCGCGCGAATCTGATTTTCGGATTGCACGTCCACGTCGGCATTCCCGATCGCGAATCAGCCATCCACGTCATGAACCAGGCGCGCTATTTTCTGCCGCACATTTATGCGCTCTCAGTCAATTCGCCGTTTTGGGTCGGTCGCAATACCGGGCTGAAAGGTTATCGCCTGAAAGTGTTCGAACGTTTTCCGCGCACGGGCATCCCGGACGCGTTCGAGTCTCTCTCCGAGTACGAAGATTATTGCAAGCTGCTGGTCAAGACCGGCTGCGTCGACAACCCGAAGAAAATTTGGTGGGACATCCGGCTCCACCCGTTCTTCGACACGCTCGAGCTGCGCGTGTGCGATGCGCAATCGCGCGTGGAAGATACTCTCGCCATCGCGGGGCTGATCCAGGCGGTCATCGCCAAGCTCTACAAATTATTTCGCCAAAACACGACGTTCCGCGTTTACCGGCGCCGGTTGCTCGACGAGAATCGCTGGCGCGCGTCGCGCTACGGCATCGATGGCAAGCTGATCGATTTTGGTCGCGAAGCGGAAGTCGAAACGCGCAGTTTGCTCAACGAGCTGCTCACGTTCGTTTCGACCGAAGTGAACGAGCTCGGCAGCGAAAGGGAGATGGCGCACATCGAGCGCATCATGCGCGAAGGCACGGGCGCGGATCGACAACTGGCCGCATGGGAGCGCACTCATGACATGAAGGCGGTCGTCGATCAGATCGTAGACGAAACCTACGAAGGATTAACTGTAAACTGAATTGTCGCTCGACATGACAAAGGGGAAATTCCGCGTAAAACTCAACACTTCGCAAAATGCCTGACCGACTTGCTACTGCTAACATCGACATCGACCCGCAACTCATCCCCGGTGCGCGCAACGCGGTTCGAGTTTGTCTCCAACTCAAACCAACTGAGCGCATCACGATCATCACCGACGAAGCGACCTGCGACATCGCGGCCGCATTGCAGGCGGAAGTGGAAGAGGTTGGTTCGGAGCACGCGGTCTTCGTGATTGAAAATTACGCGAAGCGGCCGCTCACCGGTATGCCGCAGGTAATCCTCGACGATCTGGCGCAATCGCAAGTGTCGATCTTCGCGGCCCAATCGCAGCGGGGCGAGCTTGGTTCGCGCATGCAAGTCAGCGACGTCGTGAATAAGAAACACATTCGGCATGGGCACATGGTCAACATCACACGCCAGATCATGATGGAAGGAATGCGCGCTGATTTTCGTGCGGTCGACGCGCTCAGCCAGCGCTTGGTCGAACGCGCGCGCCATGCCGAGAGCATCGCGTGCAAGACGCCGCACGGGACCGATTTTGAAGCAGAGTTTTCACCGAAACTGAAATGGCTGAAAACGAGCGGCATCATTACACCGGAAAAATGGGGCAACCTTCCCGGCGGCGAGATTTTCACGTCACCAAAGAACACCAACGGCACCTTCGTGGTCGACGGCGTGGTCGGCGATTATCTTTGCAGCAAGTACGGCGATCTGCGCGCCGCGCCCCTTACGATCGAGGTGAAGAACAATCGCATTGTCGATCTTCGCTGCGATCACAGGGAGTTGCTCGAAGATTTCCGCGCTTACACGAGCACGGACGAAAACAGCAACCGCGTTGGCGAATTCGCCATCGGCACCAACACTGCCTGCACGCACGTTATCGGAAATATTTTGCAGGATGAAAAAATTCCCGGCGTTCACATCGCCTTCGGTCATCCCTACGCCGAGCATACCGGCGCGGATTGGAAATCGAAAACGCACATCGACTGTGTCGGCCGCGACTTCGACATCTGGTTCGACGGCGAGCAGGTGATGAAACGCGGCAAATTCCTGGTGTAATTCATGGAGCCGGCGCTCCGCTCACGATTTAACGCCGACTTTACGCCGGAGAAGTATGCGGCGCTGTTGCGTTGCGTGAATGAAACCGAAAAATGGCCGGCGGATTTTCGCGTCTCGGAAACGCCGATTTTTTTGACGAATGAATTCACCGATGAAGCGACGCGCGGGGCCAATGCGATTGTCGATCTGACGCGCACACCTAAGTTCGTGCGCAATGCGCAGTCAGCGATTCCGAAAGGCCTGGAAGTTCCGAACGAATCGGCGCATCCGAACTTTCTCGTGGTCGATTTCGGGATTTGCGCGGAAGGCGATCGGCTTGTCCCGCGCTTGATCGAGCTGCAGGCTTTTCCCAGCTTGTTCGGATTTCAATTTTTGATTCTGCATTGCATGCGCCAGGCCTATCCGGCCATTCCGCGTAACTGGACTTCATCTTTCGGAGGGATAAAAGATAACGAATACATCGAACTGTTGCGGCGGACGATTGTTGCCGATTCCAATCCGGAAAATGTTGTTCTGCTCGAGATCGAGCCGGACAAACAAAAGACACGAATCGATTTTGCCGCGACAGAAACATTGCTCGGGATCCGCTCGGTTTGTCTGACGAAACTCAAGAAACGCGGCCGGCAATTACTTTACGATCGTGACGGCCGCGAAGTGCGGATCGAGCGGATTTACAATCGCGTCATTTTCGACGAACTGATTCGCCGTCCCGATCTGAAGCCGCCTTTTCGATTTCAGGATGATCTCGATGTCACGTGGGTCGGCCACCCGAACTGGTATTTCCGGATCAGCAAACATTCGCTGCCGTTTCTGAAAACGGAGCACACGTCGCCAGCGTTTTTCGCGGACGACTTTCCAGTGGACGAGAAGATCGACAATTACGTTTTGAAACCGCTCTACTCCTTCGCCGGCCTGGGCGTTGAGATGGAGCCGACGCGGGAAAAGCTGGCGGCGTTGAAAAATCCTCGAGAATGGATTCTGCAAAAGAAGGTCCGGTATGCCGAATTTGTTCCGACGCCGGACGGTCCGAAATCAAAAGCGGAAATCCGAATGATGTTCGTCTGGCCGGAAAACGAGAGTAATCCGACGCTGGTGAACAATCTTGTCCGAATGAGTCAGGGCAAAATGATGGGCGTGGATTTCAACAAAGACAAAACCTGGGTCGGTTCCAGCATTGCGCTGCACGAAGGCTGAACCTCGCGAGCTGAAACTATTGCTTCAGTCTGTCTAAATTCGCCGGAAGCCGACCAGGCTTCAGCGGTCCTTGGTTCGCGCCCGGCAAATGTCCGATTAGGACGCGATAAAAAGCGGCGGGGCTGGTCGCAGTTGAATCGGTAAAGGTGAGAGTACCTCCAGTGCCACTCTGCGAACTTCCGATATTAGTAAATGTCCCCGGAAGCAGTGTGTTAGAGCGCTGAAGTTGATAAGTGTAGCCGGGAAGCGAGTCGATGGTGAGCGTTGCAGTGGAATCAACCTTACTAATGATCCTAAACTGTTTCCTCGTCCCAGGGTCGAACGCCATCGCATCGATATTTGTCGGCAGGTTGCTCGGAGTCGGGCCAATCTGCGTAACGACACCGTTAACCAGATTGATCATGACAAGGTAGTTGTCGTTAGTACTAGACGATTGGTTGATCGCGAACAATGTTCCGTTCGCGTTAAAATCCATTGCGTTTAACACACCGGTCTGAAATGGCGCACCCGACATTGGAGTGGCAGGTGACCTGGCGCCAGTGGTTGGATCAAGTGTATCGAGCGAGCCCTGCAGGCCAGTGGCGGAAAGATAAAGCGTTCCGCTTGGACTAAAGGCGAGCCCACCGCCGAAAGTCAAACTACCACTAGGCAACGCGGTTCCCACTTTGGTCGCGGCGCCCGTAGTTAAATTGATCGTAGTCATGGAACGCGTGCCGCCAGTGTTACCACCGGCTTCAAATCCATACAGAGTACCATCCGACCGGAACGAGATGTCGGAATTAGCGAAGCCTAAACTTCCGATGACAGTCGCGACTGCGGTAACGGTATTGATCGTCACGAGACTGCTCTGGACGGTATTGCCGCCGCTCGGCGGCACCTTATTGCCAGTGATGCCGTAAAGCTTGCCGTTCACCGGATTGAAAGCGAGGCCGGTGAGACCGATGGCGCCGCCGGCGGACGCATTGGTGATTGGACCGATGAGCGTGGTCACGGCCGTTGCTGGATCGACCCGGTAGAGACTTCCTGCGATGCCACCCGAACCAGACGCTACATAAAGGACTTCCTGTGCCCGAACCGGCGACAAAGCGAGCAGCCCAGCGCCCAAAATCAATAGCAGAGTGCGTGATCTCCTAAACATGAAAGGGAGGTTTTTCTACGCCCTTTGATTAGGAACGTCAAACATCAACCGACAATAAATTCGGCAAACCGGTCAGTTTCTGTCTGCCATTATCTGTACGACCTCGGCCGAAGTGTGGACTGGAACGATTTCGACTTCGAAGAGATCTTTCCAGGCGTCTACCCAAAGAGGGAAGAGCATCGCGTCTTCGGTCTCCATCAATTGGTAGCAGACCCTGAGATCGAGATTGATCCAGCTTGAGACGTATTCGAGCCCCTTCGGCATCATCCGCCCTTTTTCGCGCAGCCGGCGATAGACTTCCGGCATCGCGCCTTCCTTGAAACGTTCGACGACCATGTAAAGCATGTGCGCGCCTTATTGGAGCTCCGAGTTGGTTTCGGCGAAGGCCTTGACCGCGAATTCCAAATCTTCGCGCGAATGCGCGGCGCTCACTTGAGTGCGGACACGCGCAGTGCCATGCGGCACGACGGGATAAAAAAAGCCGATGACGTAAACGCCTTTCTCAAGCATGCGCGCGGCGAACTTCTGCGATTTGGCGGCGTCGCCGATCATGATCGGAACGATCGGATGTGTGCCGGGCTTGATCGTGAGGCCGCGCTCTGTCAGAGAGGCGCGGAAATATTTCGTGTTCTCCTCGAGTTTATCGCGCAGTTCTGTCGATGCGCTGAGTAACTCAAGCGCCTTTAGTGAGGCGGCGACTACCGGCGGCGCGATCGTGTTGGAAAATAAATATGGCCGCGAACGTTGCCGTAAAAGATCGACAATAACTTTTCGCGCGCTGGTAAAACCGCCGCTCGCACCGCCGAGCGCTTTGCCGAGCGTGCCGGTGATGATGTCGATCTTGCCCATGACACCGCGGTATTCGTGGGTGCCGCGGCCGGTCTTGCCGAGAAATCCCGTCGCATGCGCGTCGTCAATCATGGTGACCGCCTTGTACTTTTCGGCAAGATCGACGATCGTTTTCAGGTCCGCGATCGTGCCATCCATGGAAAAGCAACCGTCGGTGGCGATGAGGCGCACGCGCGCACTACTCGCTTCCTTCAGTTTCGCTTCGAGATCGGCCATGTCGTTGTGCTTGTAACGAAAGCGTTGTGCTTTGCAGAGGCGGATGCCGTCGATGATCGAAGCGTGATTGAGTTCGTCGCTGATGATCGCGTCTTTGTCGCTCAGCAAGGTTTCGAAGAGTCCGCCGTTCGCATCGAAGCACGACGGATAGAGAATCGTGTCCTCGGTCCCGAGAAATTTTGTCAGCGCGGCTTCGAGTTCCTTATGAATGTCCTGCGTGCCGCAAATGAAACGCACACTGGCCATGCCGAAGCCGCGGGTGTCGAGCGCTTCCTTCGCGGCTTTGAGCAACGCCGAATGATCGGCCAGTCCGAGATAATTGTTCGCGCACATATTGAGCACGCGTTTGCCACCGGCGATCTCGATCTTCGCATCCTGCGGGCTGGTGATAATGCGCTCGGTCTTGTAGAGGCCCTGCGCCTTTATTTCCTCGAGTGTCTGCAAAAGCTGCTTTTCGAATTCGGCGAGCATTGGGCAAGTTTCCGGCAAACCGCACCGGAAGCATGCGAAAAAAATCAGAAAATAGTGGGGCGTTGCATTAGGGCCGCTAGACGCATAATTGGAAACAGACTTCGCTATGTGAAGTTGACCGGCAAAATCGGTGATAACGGGCTTCCGAAAACGCCGACACCGAGTAGGAAGTCAGGGGTTCGAATCCTCCCTGCTGCGCGCGCTTTTTGCTTTTATGCATAAGCGGCTTACGCTAAAGACGCGAGGCGGCGACGAACTATGAACTTCCCTGTAGACCACACAAAAGCTACCGAGGCTGTTGCGCGCTTGCTCGAAAAATCGAAGGGCAAAGCCGATTACTTGCGGATTATCAAACTGATTTACTTGGCGGACCGTGATTCGCTTATTCGGAGGGGCGTGCCAATCGTGGGAGGCCATTATTTTTCAATGAGAAAGGGGCCCGCTGTTGGCGAGGTAATGGATTTTGTTTGTCAACGCAACGCCCCAAAATGGCAAGATCACATCGACGTGCTTCGCGGCCATTCACTCGCCCTCTTAGCGATTCCCCAATATCAGCATCTTTCTCAATCGGAGATTGAGATTTTAGATGCCGTTGTTGAGGAACATGAAGCGCGAACAACCGACGATCTTGTAAGGTGGTGTCATCAATATTGTCCCGAATACGAGAGTGTATGGTTTAATGGTCGGCGCGACATTTCAGTAGAATCAGTTTTGCGGGCTGGCGGCAAGACCGCCGAACGCATTAGCCGCCTCGTCAAGCAAGCGACAGAGCAGATCGAACTTAGCCAAGCACTGGCATAAGGTCGGCGCGGCCTGCCGCCATGGTTAGTCAAGGTGACGCATTCTACAGAAGCGGACACCCGTGGATCGTCTTAACAGACCCAAATCACGTTTCGGGAAAGGTATTGTGTGCCAATCTGACGACGTTCGATGACGAATGTCCTGACGACGAATGCGTATTAAATGAGCAGGATTATGCATGGATCGAAGTTGGGCATCCAACCTCTGTGGCATTTTCCCGCGCAATAGTAATAGATGTCGCAAAGCTCGATGCGTGGTTAACGAATGGCACGCTCCAGCGCGTTAATCCTGCGCAAGTTCCTGCGCACACGGTGATAAAAATCATTGCTATAGCGCAACACTCCCGCGAATTGAGCCCCGAAAAAAAGACGTTCCTTTAGGTTATTTGCGCTGAAACACCACAACTGTATTTTCTCTCAATGCCAGAACCAGCAGAGAAAAGTCTGTTCGACAACTTTCGGAACCTCACAAAGAAAGTGATGGCGGTTCCGAAATCAAAGATCGACGCGCGTGAAGTGAAATATCAGGCCGCGCGCAAGACTAAGAATCGGAAGCGGCATCGTTAGGGGACAGGGCTATTTACTGACTCGCTAAGTATCCCAAGGAATACGTGCGTGTCGGCGAGGTAATTGGGGTACACGCGCTTCAATTCGTCCAAAGAAGTAGCAGACACCAAAACAGCGTCCGCTCCGGGCTGGTTGGCGTTTCTCTTTTCCGCTTCTGCATACCGACTCATCGCCAACTCAAGTTGATTGCCCTTGAATCCGTAGATGTTTACCGTCCAAGCTTTCGAATCCAGTTCTAATAAATAGTATCGCGCGCCCTTAACGTGCTGTTCCAGTTGCAGCAGGGTCGCTCGATATGCTTGCAAATGCGCGTCAACTTCAAGCGTTCGCGCACGATACATTATCTGTGCTCGAAGACCGATTTCATCAACGGGCGTGTTCGGAACGAGCGTCGTTTTTTCTTTCCTTGCGATGTAGGTGCTCATAAGCGCGAAGAAATGTTGCCATTCGCTCTCCCCTTTGCCGCCCTTTAAGGCTTGCCCGGTGAACGTGTCGATTGTCTCTACCGCTGTGGCCCAAGCGTGCTGCAATCTAGTCCTAAGCTGGACTTCTATTTTTAGGCCATTAAACGTCGGCTTTCGGTCGCTGTAGTAGCTATAAATGATGTGGACGCCGCGATAGCCGCTCTCGCGAGGTTCTTTAATGTAATCAACAATCCTCAATCGCTTATGCTTGATGTCGCTGTTGACATACGAAGTAGTGAGTCGTCTCACCATCGCGACAGTTCGCACAACGGCGCGGCAACCGCCGATATCTTGCATATGTGTGAGCCGCATCGTGGGAAAGCGGCGAAGTTTATTCTCAAGAGAAGGAAGGCGTTTTATCCTCTGCGCAACGACAAAATTTGGATCTATCTTTTTCGCTTTCAGCGAAAGTCCCATTCGAAAAACCAAAAGTGGAAAGCTGTGGGCGGCTCGATGGTTTTCAACGATGTCCAGGGCGTTCTCAAAATCCTTCTGATCTAGCCAAGCCTTGGGCTTGACCAGACGTGCACCCGCCTTATCGACGACGGTGTTCGAATACTGAGGAATGATCCAATTCACGCCACGAAACCATACCCGCCCGCTTGAGAAGCCCAACCCCCTCAGGTGAGTCAAATATATTGGACCAAAATAATTGTTGCAGTAGCTTGTGAATAACTGTTAATAACTCCGGCGATCCCCCGGTGACCCAAGCTCAACTTCGCAACCTCGCTCTCGCCGTTCTCGCGGCGTTTATAGTGCTCCTTCTCGCCGCGTGCGAAACCGGTACGAGAGCGTTGCCCGCTTACGAACGGCCGCTTGGCAAAACAGATTTTCAGAATGTGCGCACGACCGCTTACACCCATA
>JGI12630J15595_10000173_pt1 | contig 11713 bp, 11 predicted proteins | sample JacPinW_OM2H0_M1_FD_15595 | JGI IMG/M metagenome (IMG submission 15595) | reverse complement strand
GCTGGCCCCGCCCATTCCAGGCCTCGGACTTCGCAACGTGCGCGCCTTTCGCGACATTGGGGATGTCGAGGCGATGATCGCCGCGGCGAGCACTTGCCGCCGCGCGGTGGTGATCGGCGGTGGCCTGCTTGGTCTCGAGGCAGCATGGGGTTTGAAGCGCCGCGGCATGTCGGTTGCGCTGGTGCATCTCATGCCCACGCTGATGGAGCGCCAGCTCGATGCCGCCGCCGGCGAGCTGTTGCGTCGAGATCTCGAAGCGCGGGGATCGATTTCTTCACCAGCAGTCAGACCGAAGAGATCCTCGGCACCGAGCGGGCGGAAGGGGTACTACTCGACGATGGCAACCGGCTTGCTGCCGATCTCGTCGTGCTCGCCGTCGGGATCCGCCCCGACATCGATCTGGCCTCTCGTGCCCGGCTCGACATCAACCGCGGCATCCTGGTCGGCGACGACATGGCGACCAGCGATCCGGATATCCATGCCGTGGGTGAATGCATCGAGCATAACGGCCAGGTGTTTGGCTTGGTCGCGCCGATCTGGGAACAGGCGCGCGTATGCGGCGCCCGGCTCGCCGGTGACGATGCTGCGGTTTACTTACCCCAGCCCGTCTTCACCAGCCTCAAGATCACCGGGATCGACGTCTTCTCGGCCGGGGCGCTTGCCGCCGCCGACGATGGCGACGAGGAGATTACCCTGCATGATGCAAAAGGCGGTCTCTACAAGAAGCTGATCCTGCGCAACAACAGAGTCGTTGGAAGCGTGTTGTACGGCGGCGTGACCGATGGCCCCTGGTACGTGGAATTGATGCGCGGAAGGGTCGACGTCTCTCCGTTCCGCGACCAGATCATTTTCGGCCGAGCCTTTGCCGAGCAGGCCAGCGCCAGCGTGCCGCAGACCGCGCTTGCGGTCCTGCCGGACCGTGATGGCGCCGAAGCGGCCACGGGGCTGCAGTGGCAGACGGCGTAGTCCGCACCACCTGTCCGTATTGCGGGGTCGGTTGCGGGCTGCGCGTTACCGCGGGAGATGTGTCCGGTGACCCGGACCATCCCGCCAACATAGGGCGACTTTGCTCGAAGGGCGCAGCGCTCGGAGATACGCTTTCCGCCGACGGACGACTGCTGTATCCGCAGATCGGCGGCCGAACCGCAAGCTGGGAGGCAGCCCTCGATCAAGTCGCGGCCAATTTCACGCGCACCGTCGCCGAACACGGGCCGGATGCGGTCGCCCTCTACGTCTCCGGCCAGTTCCTCACAGAGGATTATTACGTCGCCAACAAGCTGATGAAAGGCTTCATCGGCACCGCCAATATCGACACGAATTCCCGACTCTGCATGGCGTCCTCGGTCGCCGGCCACATCCGGGCGTTCGGGGAGGACATCGTGCCGGGCTGCTACGACGATATCGATGCGGCCGATCTAGTTGTGCTCGTCGGCAGCAATACCGCATGGTGCCATCCGGTGCTGTACCAGCGTCTTGCCGCTGCCAAGGAGATGCGCGGCACCAANGTCGTTGCGATTGATCCCCGGCATACCCCGACCTGTGACATTTCCGACCTTCACCTTCCTGTACGTCCCGGTTCGGATGTGGCGGTGTTTGNAGGTCTGCTGCTGCATCTCGCAGCAAGCGGTGTTTGCAACGAGGCATGGACGTCGGAGCTCGCCACCGGCTTTGCGCCCGCGCTCAAAGCTGCGCAGAGCTGCGCACCTTCGCTCGCCGCTGTGGCGGAGATCGCAGATGTGCGGAAACTCGATCTCGCCCGCTTCTACCGTTGGTTTGCTGCGACCGAGCGCACCGTGACCCTCTACTCACAAGGCGTGAACCAGTCCTCCGCGGGGACCGACAAGGTGAACGCAATCATCAATTGCCATCTCGCAACCGGCCGCTTGGGGCGGCCCGGGATGGGGCCGTTTTCGCTCACGGGCCAGCCGAATGCGATGGGCGGCCGCGAGGTCGGCGGGCTCGCCAACCAGCTCGTCGCGCACATGAGCTTTACCGATCCGGGAGACGTCGATCGCGTGCGTCGTTTCTGGAAGGCCCATCGAATGGCCACGCGACCAGGTCTCAAGGCGGTCGATCTGTTCGATGCGGTGCTGGATCGCAAGGTCAAGGCGCTGTGGATTCTCGGCACGAATCCGGCTGCCAGCATGCCGCGGGCAGCGCGTGTACGCGCAGGGCTCGCTGCATGCCCCTTTGTCGTCGTCAGCGATTGCTGGCCGACCGACACGACGCGTTTGGCCGACATCGTGCTCCCGGCCGCCGGTTGGGGCGAGAAGGACGGCACGGTCACCAATTCGGAGCGATGCATTTCCCGCCAGCGCGCCTTTCGCTCGCCTCCCGGCGAAGCTCGGCCGGATTGGTGGATGCTGGCCGAAATGGCGCGACGCATAGGTTGGCAAACCGAGTTTGCCTACCGCAGCCCGGCTGAAATCTTTCGGGAGCACGCAGCCTTGTCGGGTTTCGAGAACGCTGAGCCGCACCGGCGCATTTTCGACATCGGCGCGCTTTCGGATCTGAACGATGAAGAATACGACCGGCTGCCCCCGATCCATTGGCCTCTGCCGCGAGGCACCGCGCAACCGTGGTCGAGCCCCAAGCGGCTGTTTGGAGATGGAACAGGGTTTGCCACCGCGGACGGCCGGGCGCGTTTCGTGCCGACAGCGTATAGGCCGCCGGCGGTGGCGGCCGATGAGCGTTGGCCCATGCTTCTGAATACGGGCCGGGNGCGNGACCAGTGGCATACGATGACGCGCAGCGGGAGATCGCTGCGGCTGATGGCGCACCAGTGCGAGCCCCTGCTCGACGTCCATCCCNCCGATTCCGCGCGACTGCATCTCNTCGACGGTGCNCTCGCCCGTGTGGAAAGTCCCCATGGCGCGACCGTGCTCCCGGTCCGCGTCTCCAATGATCAACGCCAGGGCGAGGTCTTCGCACCGATGCACTGGACCGATCGGTTCACTTCCGCCGGGCCGATCGATGCAATCGTCGGCGCAGCGACGGATCCCATTTCCGGCCAGCCCGAATTGAAGGCAACTGCAGTGCGGATCGCGCCGGTAGCGGCGCAATGGTGGGGTCTCCTCTTGCGCGGGTCCGAACACGTCCCGCATGGGCCCTACTACTGGGCGCGCTTACCGTTGGAACGGGGACATGCGTTCACGCTCATCGGCTGGGAAGCCCTGCCCAATGGCCGAGGCACGGAGCTATGGATTACGGCGCTCCTCGATGCTCCGCCGGGAGCAGAGCTGGTGCTCTACACCGATCCCAGCCGTGGCACCTTCCGTTTTGCGAGCGTGGTCGGAAGCCGCCTGGACGCGTGCGTATTTCTTGCGAGCAGAAAATCCGGGCTGCCATCGCGGGATGCGGTGGCGGCGCTCTTGGGGACAAAGATCGAGCCCGAGATGCGCACGTTGCTCCTCGCCGGCAACCCTGATGGTCCCTGCGCAGCGCGCTCCCCTGGTCGGACCATCTGCGCCTGCTTTGGCGTCGGCCTGAATGCGCTGCACGATGCGATTGCGAGCCGGCGAGCGACCAGCATCGCTGAGATTGGGACCACCTTGCGCGCTGGAACGAATTGCGGATCCTGCATTCCGGAGCTCAAGGCCATGCTGAGTTGGGTGGGCAAAGGCGCGCAGCTCCCCGCGACGTAGTCGTCCACAACCTCGGGCGCCGTGCCCACGCGGTTCGGCATGACCGCAGCGCCCCTTCGCGTGCGCACGTCGCGCAAAAGCGCGCCTTTGGGCACCCTACGAACTCCGAGTGCTTTACCCGCCATCCCACGTCTTTCCAAGAATCGAGACGTCCGAGCCGTCGCGATACATGGAATGACGCCAACCGTCCTCGTCGTAATCGGCCATGCATTGCTCCGCGAGCGCTTCCATCTGTTTGAGCGCACCGGAGGCGTGCGCCTGCTGCAGCGGGAAAATGCGCACCAGCTCGTGGCTGCCGGAATAGTTCATCTCATAGAGCTCGTGCCGCGCTCCGAACTCGGTGCCGACCGCATCCCAAAGGAGCTTCATGGTCTTGATGCGCTCCTTGTAGTCGATGCCGTTCGAGCCGCGCACGTAGCGTGCAAGATACCGGTCGATGTCCGGGTTCTTGAAGTCGCGTGAGTGCGAAGGAAGATAGATGAGCCCCGACGCGATGACTTTTTCCACGATCGCGCGCACCGCCGGGTAAGCTTCCGTCATGAACAGACGATAGGTGCTCGACGCCCTCCCATTGGGTAGCACGGCCCCGTTTACCCACGGCTCGGGATTGAACACCATCGCATCGGAGAGCGACCAGAACAAATTTCTCCAGCCGATCACCTCCCCGATCTGCGCCTGCACTCCGCGGAATCCCTCCACCCCCGTCGCGCGCGCCGCCTTGTGCAGGAGCCCCACGATGAAATCGAGCTTCACCGCAAGGCGGGTGCAGCCTTGCAGGGTAAAGCCATTGAAGAATCCGGAGCGCGGATAAAAGTTCTTGAGGCGCTCTACGTCGCGATGAATGAACACATTCTCCCAGGGGATGAAGGCGTTATCGAACACGAAAATCGCGTCATTCTCGTCAAAGCGCGAGGTGAGCGGATAATCCCAGGGCGAGCCGGTCGCGGCGGCTGCAAGCTCGTAGGACGGGCGGCAGATCAGCTTGATCCCAGGGGTGTTCATCGGCGCAATGAACATCACCACCATGCTGGGATCGGTAATCTCCTGGCCCATGTTCTGGCCGAGAAAGTTGTAGTGGGTAAGTGCAGAGTTGGTAGCGACCACCTTGGCGCCCGAAACGAAGATGCCGGCGTCGGTCTCCTTCTGGATGGTGATGTAGACGTCTTTGACTTGCTCGACCGGCTTGTTGCGGTCGATCGGCGGATTGACGAGGGCGTGGTTGAGATAGAGCACCGCCTCCTGGGCCCGCCTGTGCCATGCGCGGGCATTGGCGGCGAACTTGCCGTAGAACTCCGCATTGGCACCCAGCGTGTTGAGAAAAGCAGCCTTGTAGTCGGGGCTGCGCCCCATCCAGCCGTAGCTGATACGCGCCCAGGCAGCGATCGCGTCGCGTTGCGCGATCACGTCTTCGCGGGAGAAGGCCGCCTTGAAAAACTTGTGCGTATAGCCGCCCGAACCGGTATCGGTCGGCGCAGTCAGCACGTCCTTGGACTTGGCACAATGCAGAGCATCATACAGCCGGGCCACGGACACGGCGGCGTTGCGGAACGCCGGATGCGTCGTGACATCCTTCACCCGGTCGCCGTAGATGTAGACCTCGCGCCCGTCCCGCAGGCTTTCCAGAAACTCAGGCCCCGTGAACGGGCGTTTCTTGCCGTCGAGAATTGCTTCTGGGTGTTGCGGCATACAGTGCTCCGTCATGACTTCTTATATGGGGGACCGCGGCATGGGGCAGCTCGTCTCTATCGATAGGCCGCAGAAAATGAAAACCCCGCCTCGGGGAAAGGCGGGGTTCTCGAAACTGGACGGCCGGGGATCGGGGGGCCTGGGGTGGCCGTCCTACAGCATTAGTCGCGCCGCATCGCCGATTGGTTCAAGCGCCCCGATAATGCCTCAATTTCCCGCGCGCGTCGCACTTGTGTGTGTATTGCAAGGAGTTACGCCAAGCTGCTCTAGTCTCCGACGAGCTGCTGGGTTTCGGGGAAATACATCTCCTTCCACGACTGCGGCTTGGTCTTGAGCGTGCCCGTCTTGTACATCATCTTCATTGCCGCCCCGATGCCGTGCGGCGTCTTCCCGAAGATGTAGTCGGGCGCCATGAGGATCTGGGTGAGATCGTCGAGCGACATCTTGTCCTTCGACATTTCGAGATAGAACTGCGCAGCACGGCGTTTATCAGAATTGATCCAATCGATCGCCTCATCGAAGGCCGCCACCACCGCGTCATAGGTGATCGGATTGGCTTTGCGGAACTGCTCTGTCGAGACGAAATTGAGCCCGGTCACCGCGCCCCCTTCGACGGCATAAAGATCGGTGATGGCGTGCAGCCCGGCCTTGCGTTCGAGATCCGCATAGGGCGAAGTGGCGGCGTGCACGGTGATCTCGCCATTAGGGTTGAGCACCGCGGCCATCGCGTCGGGATGCGGCAGCGAGACGGTGAGGTGGTCGAGCTTGCCCCATTGCCCCGGGCCAAATTGCTTTTCTGCTGCGGTCCAGAGGAACAACGCCTGCGCCGAGGTCTTGATCGAGGGCAGGGCGATGCGGTCCTGCTCGGTAAGATCACGCAGGGATTTGAGCTCAGGCTTGCGGGTCATCAGCCAGATGTTCGACGCAACCATCGCGGATACCGCCTTGGCGCCGATGCCGTTGCGCGTGCGATCCCAGATGAGGGCCGTCGAGGGAACACCCTGCCCGGAAAAGTGAACAGCGCCGGCCAGGAACGAATCAATGATTGCGGAAGGACCGGCAAGCTTGCTCCAGACGACACCGGTAGAGCCGAGACCCTTCGCGGCCAGGTGCTTCTCGACCAGCTTGTGGCCCTGCATCACGTAGAGCGGCAGATAGTTGGAGCCGTTCTGTGCGACGATCCTGACCTCGGATAATTCCGCGCCGGCGCGGCCGGGACCCGCGAGCGCCAGGGCCAAACCCGCGATAATAACGACATAAGTTCCACGCATGCTCACCTCCCGTTGTTCTCTCGCTTATGGCTCGACGAGTTTGATGACCAACATGCCCGCCGTTTCGCGTGCATGTGCTCGATGTGTATAAGTCGCATTTTAGTGGATGGAGCATTCTTGCCACTCATTTTATGCCGTGTTTCGTGACACTGTCGCCATCCATTTCGGGGGGACCCCATGTTGGAACGATATTTGAACCAAAACGAACAAGGCTCCAGCGGTGAACCGCTTGCGCCTGCGGAGCTTGGTCACCGGCCCGCGCCAATTGCCATCTTATCCCCGGCCAAAAGAGCAGCTTTGATCGCTTTTCTGCAAGGGGACGGCACACTGCATAAGAGCCGCGGAGTGTGGATCGCGCAACCTGCGACCCTCTCTGATAGGCGCATCTACGGCATGACCATCGCTGACCTTGCCCGTGACGGCATGTTGACGGTCACTGTGATCCGCAAGAACGCCTCCGCGCGGCTCACGCCCCGCGGCACCTGGTTTGCACAGACCCTGGCCGCCGACATGCGCGCAGATGAGCGGGGCGGGGATCCCCAAGAATAATGCGCTGGCGCAGCGACATGCGCGCCGATGCCGCCAAAAACTTGAGCCCGCGCATTGATCCTACAGCCCGGGCCGCCTCCATTCTGGACCGTCGGTCTTCGCCTCGCGCGCCCCTACGCAAATCCGGTAAGCTTGAGCATGGCGGCCGGCACAACCGACGTCCCGTGGAGCTTGCACGCGATCATCGCAACGATCGTCGACAAGCTGGTTTGGTTCTGTGCGCTGCTCCCGTACGGCGTGATTGCGCTCCTCGTGCGGATCGTCATGGCGCGGGTCTTCTTCCTGGCCGGACAGGATAAGATCAGGGGTCCGCGCATCCCGCTGCATGTGAGCCTTCCTGGATCCGATCTCACCCTTCTCGATCTGACCGTCATCTTGCCTGCGGAGATCAAAGACTCGACGTTGCAGCTGTTCGAAACCCAATACGCCTATTCCCCGGTGCCGGGCGCTGTCGCGGCCTATCTCGTCACTTACGCCGAGTTTGTCACGCCGATATGCCTGGTCATCGGTTTTGGGACGCGTTTTGCCGCATTCGCGTTGCTTGCGATCACGGTGCTGCTGCAAGTCTATGTTGCACCCGTCCTGTGGTGGTCACACCACGTCTATTGGGTCTGTCTTCTGCTGGTCCTTATTGCGCTCGGACCGGGCGCCGCCTCCATCGACGCGCTGCTGCGCTATCTCTACAAGCGCGGATAGGGCACCATGAATTTTGCGAGCGACAATGCGGCCGGCATTGCGCCCGAAATTCTCGCCGCGATCGCAAGAGCGAATGACGGCCAAGCGCTCGCCTACGGGCGGGATGACTGGACCCAACGCCTGGAGCACAGGCTTGCGGAGATGTTTGAGCATGAGCTCGCGGTCTTCCTCGTCGGAACGGGGACGGCGGCCAATGCGCTTGCGCTTGCGCATCTGACGCCGCCGTGGGGCGCCGTCGTCTGCCACAGCGAGTCGCATATCGCCACCGACGAATGCGGGGCGCCCGAATTCTTCGGCGGCGGCATCAAGCTCCTGGGGATCGAGGGAACGGGATGCAAGATCGAACCGGATGTCCTCAAGCGGACCCTGTCGGGCCGCTGGGGCGGCCCGCACCATGTCCGTCCCACAGTGCTGTCGATCTCACAGGCAACGGAGGCGGGGACGATCTACCGGTCGCATGAGATTCGCCAACTCGCCGACATTGCGCACGCGTACGGCCTGACCTTGCATGTGGACGGGGCACGGTTCGGCAATGCGCTCGTCCGCGTGAATGCCTCCCTGGCAGAAGCAACGTGGAAGGCCGGCGTCGATGTGCTGTCCTTCGGCGCCACCAAAGGCGGTGCGCTCGCAGCCGAAGCGGTGGTGTTCTTCGATCCCGCCCGCGCCGCGTATATGGCGGAGCGACGCAAGCGCGCGGGACATCTCCTCTCCAAGCATCGCTTCGTTGCCGTTCAGCTCGAGGCCTACTGCGCGGACGGCCTTTGGCTGCGGCTTGCGCGCCATGCGAATGCCATGGCGGACCGTCTTGCCGCGGGCCTTGCCGGCCTTGGCATTGAGCCGGTCTGGCCCGTGGAAGCCAACGAAGTCTTTGTTGCCTTGCCGGTTGCGACGGACGCGTGCCTGAGATCAGCAGGCGCGGTTTACTACCCCTGGAGCAGCAATGCGCTCTCTGATCCAATCTCTGCGGAAACCGTGCTGGTCCGGCTCGTGACCTCGTTCGCGACCACAGCAGAGGAAGTGGATCGGTTCATCGCAACCGTAGCTTCCCGATGACGGCTTTGACCCTCACGCGAGCGCCCTGCTAAAGGCAGCATTGCTGAGGTGCCCGCGCGGGTCGAGAGCTATCCATCGGGTCGGCACGAGCGCCGGGGTTGTCGCCCGGCAAGCCGGAGGCGCACCTATTCGACTGAGCACCGAGCGGCCGCATGCAGGGCAAAACGGTAGTCATCACAGGGGGCACGTCCGGGATCGGCGAAGTTGCTGCCAAAGAGCTCGCCCGGATGGGAGCCCGCATCGTCGTTGTCGCGCGAGACAAATCGCGCGCGGACGCGACGCTGGCACGGCTGCGGGTGTGCGGGCCCGGGCTTGCCCACCGCGCGCACGTGGCAGACCTCACGCGGGTCGCAGAGATGAAGCGGGTGGCGGCAGAGATTGCCGCCGAGGAGCCGCGCATTGACGTGTTGATCAACAACGCCGGCGCGCTGTTCGGGAGCCGGCAGCTCACGCCGGACGGGCTTGAGTACACATTCGCGCTAAACCACCTGGCCTATTTCGTCGTGACGGAGCTTCTGCGCGACCGGCTTGTCGTGTCGGCACCGGCACGCATCGTCAGCACGGCATCGGGTGCGCATGAGGGCGCAGTGCTGGATTTCGACGATTTGCAATCGGAAAAAAACTATGGGGCGACGAAAGCGTATGGCCGCTCGAAGCTCTGTAACATCCTGTTCACGCGGGAATTGGCGCGGCGCCTTAAGGATACGGCAGTCACTGCGAATTGCCTGCATCCCGGCTTTGTCGCCACGCGGTTTGGAGACCAGAGCGGCGGCATAATCTCGCCCTTCGTCCGGCTGGCCAAGTTTTTCGCGATATCCCCCGAGGAAGGCGCCAAGACCATCGTCTATCTGGCATCCTCGCCCGAGGTCGCCGGCATCACGGGCCAATACTTCTATAAATGCCGCGCGACGCAGCCTTCCCTGGCTGCGCGCGACGACAAGGCCGCCCTGCTCTTGTGGGAGCGCAGCGCAGCACTGGCGGGGATGAAGGCGTAACGCCAACCTTGCCGCGCAGAGCCAGGCTCAGGGCAGCGTCTGCGCTTTCGCGTGCGCCTCCTCGCCGATCGCCTTGTAGTCGTAGGTCGGGTAGAACTCGGTGCGATAGCCGCCCCAGGCGGTTTGCTCGATCGCCCTATTGACCTCTCGGAGCTTTTCCGGCGGCAGCTGCAGCGTCACCACTTGGCCGATGCCCATCATCACGTACCAGCTGACGACCTTTGTGCCCGCTGGCGGAAATGCCTTATAGAATCCTTGCGAGCGTAGCTGCGCGTTGATCTGCTCCAGCGTCTTCGATTGGTCGTGCTTGAGAAAGATGGTGAGAAGGATCGTCCCTTGCGACGATTCAGGGGATGCGGGCGGCGGGTTCGGCTGTTGAGCGCCCGCAGAGCTTACGCCAAAAGCGATGGCGAGAAGCATTGATCCGAGCCCGCAGGCAATACCGCGAACGTAAAAGCCTCGAAAGAGGGCCATGACGAAGGTCTCCTGTTGGAATACGGCTTGTTCTTCAGGAGCCCTGTAGACCCGATCTGTTGGGCGGGCAACGTTTGATGAGGCCCCATGCCGTCGATATCAGAATGACTGCTGCGATGGTCAGAAGAATAAGTTGCTCCGCGCTGGCACCCCCGAGCCTCGCTACGAAACCAAGCAAAGCACCGGGAAACACGTGGGCCGGCGCCCACACGAGGGCAGATAGAATGTTGGCCACATAGAACTGGCCGCCCGGCATGTTGAGAATGCCGGCAAGCAACGGCACGAAGGCGCGCACGACCGCTGTAAAGCGCGCCAAGAACACGCTCGCGATGCCAAATCGCGCAATGAACGCCTCGCTGCGAGCGACCAGCTGGGGGTAGTTATTGAGCGGCCATCCACTCAGAATTTCCCTGTGGTATCGCCGTCCCAGCCAGAACGATATGCCGTCGCCGCAGATCGCGCCGACCGTCGCAGCAATCAGCAGAGACCAAAGATCGACGTCGGCTCGTGTGGCCAGAGCACTGATGCCGATGATGCTCGTCGAGCCTGGCACTACGGTGCCGATCACGGGAATGGCTTCCGACAGAGCCAGGATAAAAACCGCAACGAAGGCGAAAGTCGGATGCGCTCCGATCCACTCGATGAGCGCGTGGAAAAACGATGTCATCTGTCCATTCGTCCGAGGCGGCTCGTAGCGCCTTGGATAATGCCCCAGACAGCCCCGCGTTCCCGATATCATCTTTCCATGGCATATCAAAGACTTCGGATTTCGCTGTTGCGAGATCCGGTTCCCCGGAGCGAGCACCATCTAGGGCGTACCTTGTCGCCAATTCCGCTGGTTTGGGATGATGCGCCAGCCCAGCTACAAACACCGGAGGATGTCCATGGCGGCGCACTGGTCGAGAGGGCTTTCAAGAGCTGACGCGCAAACTGTTGCGGAAATTGCGCCGCGCGGGGCGTGAGCCCGGCGCCGAGCCGCGCCCCTCGGCAGAATAATCGATGTGACTCGGAACGCGGAGGGTGCGAGAGCCGTTCCCGTCGGCANTCATTCGTCGGCCCTCCCCAGGCCCGTTTGGGTCGCGCCCCAGATCGAGGCACCGTCCCGATGCTGAAAGTCGAACATGCTAATCCGAGGCGAGCCCATGCCATGCCGTTCGGAGCGCAGTTGCAGCCCGATGGCACGGTTCGCTTTCGGCTCTGGGCTCCGTCTCACCGCAAGATCCAGATCCAGCTGGATGGCACGACAAACCTTGATATGCGGGCGGAGCACGGCGGCTGGCACGAGCTTGCGACCGATCGCGCGCGCGCAGGCACGCTGTATCAGCTTGTTCTTCCTGATGGCTTG
>JGI12630J15595_10000170_pt1 | contig 11783 bp, 10 predicted proteins | sample JacPinW_OM2H0_M1_FD_15595 | JGI IMG/M metagenome (IMG submission 15595) | reverse complement strand
TGGCCGGCGCGGAGATCATTCCTCGACGGCTGCCGCTTTAAGGTGAGAACGAGCCGAGGCCCAGGGCGCTTCCAGGCCGAGTGATCGCGGCCTTCCGAAAGGGAAAATGCTCCGGTTGAACATGTTGGGGCGCGTGGGAGCGCGCTCCAACTGCCTCGGCGCAATGGGCTGGTCCGAGGATCACGTCATGCGTGGAGCGCTCGGCGGTCCGCGCGTGCTGTTGCGCCGCCTCCGCGAAGTCATGGCGGAGCAGGTCAGCGCGCAGGAACGCCTGGACAAGATTGTGGTGCTGATCGCCGCCAACATGGTGGCGGAAGTCTGCTCGGTCTATGTGCTGCGCGTCGACGGCACGCTCGAGCTTTACGCCACGGAAGGACTGAACAAGGCTGCGGTGCACCAAACCGTGCTCCGCTCGGACGAGGGCCTCGTTGGTCTGGTCGCGAGCGAGGCGAATCCCATCAATCTCTCCGACGCGCAGAATCATCCCGCCTTTTCCTACCGCCCGGAGACCGGCGAGGAAATCTATCACTCGTTCCTGGGTGTCCCGGTCTTGCGGGCGGGCAACACGCTAGGCGTACTCGTCGTACAGAACCGGGCTCGTCGCACATACACCGAGGAGGAGGAAGAAGCACTGCAGACGACGGCGATGGTGCTCGCCGAGATGATCGCCTCGGGAGAGCTCTCGGCCATCGCGCGGCCCGGCGCGGAACCCGCCGCTCGCCGACCGCTTCAGCTCCCAGGCCTGGCCCTCAACGACGGAATCGCGCTGGGTCACGTTGTGCTGCACGAGCCGCGCGTCGTTATCACCAATTTCATTGCCGATGACGTTCCAAAAGAGCTCAAGCGGCTGGAGGCTGCCGTCGAGACCATGCGCTCCGATCTCGATCTGCTCCTGGAGCGGGGCGAAGCGGTCGATGGCGGCGAGCACCGCGAGGTGCTGGAAGCCTATCGCATGTTTGCATATGACCGCGGCTGGGTGCATCGGCTGGAGGAAGCGGTGGCCACAGGGCTCACCGCGGAAGCAGCCGTTGAACGCGTCCAGTCGGACACACGCGCACGCATGTTGCGCGCCACCGATCCGTATCTGCGCGAACGCCTGCATGATCTTGACGAGCTTGCCAACCGTTTAATGCATCAGCTCGTCGGCAAGGACTACGCGCCGGCACGCGACCGCCTGCCGGAAAACGCGGTTCTCGTCGCACGCTCGATGGGGCCAGCTGCCCTGCTTGATTACGATCGCAAGCGATTGCGGGGGCTGGTCTTGGAGGAAAGCGGGCCTCATTCACACGTGGCGATCGTCGCACGCGCCCTCGGTATTCCGGCAGTCGGGAGGATCGACAACGCCACGGGAGTGGTGGATCCGGGAGACCCCATAATCGTCGACGGCTCGGCCGGCGATGTGCATGTTCGGCCCACCCCGGAGATGGAGCGCGCATACGTCGAACGGGTGCGGCTCCGGGCCCGCCGGCAATCGCAGTATCAGGAGCTGCGGGACAAGCCTTGCATCACAACCGACAATGAGAAGATTGCGTTACTGATAAACGCCGGGCTTGCCGTCGATCTTCCTCACGTGCAGGAGACCGGCGCTGCGGGTATCGGACTCTTCCGCACCGAGTTGCAGTTCATGGTGGCGGCGAGCTTCCCGCGCTCCGCCGAGCAGTTCTCGCTTTATCGAGCTGTCCTGGATGCCGCCGGCGAGAAGCCCGTGACCTTCCGCACCCTCGATATCGGCGGAGACAAGGTGCTCCCCTTCATGCGCAATTTCGAGGAGGAGAATCCTGCCCTGGGCTGGCGCGCCATACGGCTCGGGCTTGATCGGCCCGGTTTGCTGCGCAGCCAGATCCGGGCCTTGCTGCGCGCGGCCGGCGGACGCGACCTGCATGTGATGTTTCCGATGATTGCCACGATCGAGGAATTCGATGAAGCCAAGTCGCTTGTGGAACGCGAGCTGACCCACTTGCGTCGCCACGGACACAAGTTGCCCGAGCATGTCGAAGTGGGCACTATGGTCGAGGTGCCGTCATTACTTTATCAGCTCGACGAATTGCTGGCGCGGGTGGATTTTCTCTCCGTCGGCACCAATGATCTCGTCCAATTCTTTTATGCCGCGGATCGCGGAAATGCGCGGGTAGCCGATCGCTTCGACAGCATATCGGCTCCCGTGCTGCGGGCGCTCAGAGTGATCGCGGACAAGAGCCGGGAGCATGGCAAGCCGGTCACGGTTTGCGGCGAGATCGCATCGCAACCGCTCGGCGCGCTCGCCCTGGTCGGTATCGGGTATCGCTCGCTCTCGCTGACACCCTCCTCTATCGGTCCGGTCAAGGCGATGCTGCTTGGTGTTCATGCCGGCAAGGCGGCTGGCTTCATTGCACCCCTGATCGACCGTCCCGCGGGCACCGTATCCATCCGGCAACAGCTTACGAAATTCGCAGAGCAGGAAGGGCTGCAGATTTGATGCGTATTGATTATTTCAATGCGGCGGCAATCCGTTAGACTCGTGCATGCTTCCTGAGCAGAAACTCGACGCGCTCCTGGCCCGCCACGACGCCGTGGAAGCAAATCTGGCGCGCGAGGTGGCGCCGGACACCTATGTGAAGCTTTCNCGTGAATTTGCCGAGCTCGCGCCCATCGTCGAGACGGTCAAACGCTATCGCAGTCTGGTNGGCGAGATAGAAGGGCTCAACGCCCTCATCGCCGATGCAGGCACCGATGNGGAAATGCGGGCAATGGCGAGCGCCGAGAAGCCGGAACTGGAGCAGCGCCGTGCGGCGCTCGAGCAGGAAATCAAGCTCGCTCTTGTGCCCAAGGATGCCGTAGACGAGCGCAACGTCATTCTGGAAATCCGCGCCGGCACCGGCGGCGATGAAGCCGCGCTGTTTGCCGGCGATCTTTTCCGCATGTACGAGCGCTACGCGGCAAAGCAAGGCTGGAAGGTCGAGATCATCTCCGCCAGCGAAGGCAGTATGGGGGGCTACAAGGAGGTGATCGCCGAGATTCGAGGTCGCGGCGCGTTTGCCAAGCTCAAGTTCGAATCGGGTGTGCATCGCGTACAGCGGGTGCCGGATACCGAATCCTCCGGACGCATCCACACTTCTACCGCGACCGTGGCCGTCCTACCCGAAGCTGCCGATATCGATGTGATGATCAACGAGACGGACCTGAAGATCGATACTCTGCGATCGGGCGGCGCGGGCGGCCAGCACGTCAACAAGACTGAATCAGCAGTGCGGGTGACTCACATCCCGACCGGCATCGTTGTGATGATGCAGGAAGACCGCTCGCAGCACCGAAACCGTGCCAAGGCAATGGCGGTCCTGCGAGCGAGACTTTACGACTTCGAGCGGCAAAAGCGCGAGAGTGAACGTGCGGCTGAGCGCCGGGGGCAGGTCGGATCCGGCGACCGTTCCGAGCGTATCCGCACCTACAATTTCCCGCAGGGACGCGTGAGCGACCATCGCATCAATCTTACCCTCTACAAGCTTCCGCAGATTATCGAGGGCGAATCACTCGGTGAAATCATCGATGCGTTGGTAACGGAACATCAGGCAGCCGTGCTGGCGGCCGAGGGGCAGCCATCGTGACCATGTTTCTTTCGGGTCTGCTCGCGTCAGAGTTTCCATGCTGACGAGTTATACCCGATTGCCGCCGCGGCAGGCGTCCATTTGCCTCCAGACCAATCAGCTCGCGGGCAATTCCGTCGAGGCTGCACGGCGACTCGTTGCGCTGAGCTTCCGCGACCGGGGTCTCGACACTCCGGAACTCGACGCACGTCTTCTCATCGCATACGCCCTGGGGCTCGATCACACGGCGCTTGCAGGTCAGGCAAAGCGCAGCCTGATGCCAGAGGAGGCGGCCAGAATTACTGGCCTTGCCAACCGTCGCCTGCGCCGTGAACCCATTGCGCGCATCCTCGGAACGAAGGAATTCTGGGGGCTGCCTTTCAAGATCAATGCGCAAACCTTCGTGCCGCGTCCGGAAACCGAAGCTGTCGTCGAGGCTGCATTGCAGGCGCTGGGTCAGCGCAGGCATTGCTCGCAAGGATTGCGCATCGCCGATCTGGGGACCGGGCCGGGTACGCTCGTCTTATCGCTGCTGTCCGAACTGCGGGAAGCGTGGGGAGTTGGCACCGACATAAGCGCGNCGGCACTGGATTGTGCCCGTTGCAATNCCGCCGCGCATGGCGTGCGCGCGGCGTTCGTCGCTTGCGAGTATGGAGCAGCGCTCCAGGGACCCATCGACCTCGTGGTGTCCAATCCGCCCTATATACCGCGCAGCGAGATCGCGATGCTTGAGCCCGAGGTGAGCGCATTCGATCCTCGCATCGCGCTCGACGGCGGGTTGGACGGCCTCGACGGATATCGGGCCATCGTCACGGAGGCGCGGCGCCTGCTTTCGCCGGGGGGCATCCTCGTGGTGGAACTCGGGGCGCGGCAGGCATCCGCCGTTCGAGCGTTGGTTTCGGCTGCAGGGCTTGCATCCGACCGCCCGCGATCCGATCTTTCGGGTACCCCCCGAGCCTTGGTGGCGCGGCGGCTGGCATGAATGCCGTACATCCCAGGTAGCGAAAAAAGCTCTTGGATTGTGCATCAGGAAAGAATAGGTTCCTTGGAGGGAATCGACCAAGATGCGTGCGCGCCGTATGTGAGCCCCGTACAGGGATGACGGAGAGCCGGCGGGGCGGACAGAGCGAGCCAAGATCGCCGCAGGAGTTGGCGGAGGGTTTGCCCAATCGGGACGAGATGCTTCATTATTGTGCGCCTGCTCACCAGCCAGGGCTCGCGCGCTGACGAAGAGGTGAGCAACGCCGTGGCAGACGGCGGGGGGTTGCTGCTTCACAAGGCGCAAGCCGTGATAGCGGCGTAGGAGCCGCTCTTTATTTTCCGCTTGGGACGCGAATGGGCGGATGCCACTGCGGTTGCTTGCTCAAGAAGAAGGCAGGCCCAGGCTGAGTGCAGGCGAGATCAACNGAAGGGATGAGCACAGGCACATCATGAGAAACGGTCAGAATAAGCGGATGCGCGGGCGGAATAATCACCGGAAGAGCCACAATCCGATGGTCCGCGTGTTCGAATCCAACGGACCAGATGTGAAAATCCGGGGCAATCCGTCCCATATCGCAGAGAAATATATCCAACTTGCACGCGATGCGCAGGCCTCCGGTGATCACATAGCGGCCGAAAATTACTATCAGCATGCCGAGCACTACTACCGCGTCATCGCGGCGGCGCAGGAGCAGTACCGGCAGAACAATCCTTACTCCCCACGCCCTGAAGGCGAGTTCTCAGGCCCGCGCGAGGAACCCTTCGAAGAAGGTGACGACAGCGGGCAACCCTCGATGGACGCCTTTGGGGAACCACGTTACGGCACGCGTGAACCGCAGCCCTACATTCCCCGCGACGTTCAACCCTATCAGCAAGCTCAACCACCGCAGCATCAGCCTTTCCGGCCGTCGCAAGAGGACACGGAGGCGCAGGGCGAGCCCGATCACCTGCCATCCTTCATCACCGGCTCCCAGCAACCCATGCATCAGTCCCCGCCGAACTCCGGCCCGGCACAGAACGGCCATGACGGTCATCGCGACCGTTTCCCATTGCATCGCCGCCGGCGGCGGCACCGCGGTCCGCGCCATGACCTGCAGGGCGGAGGCGGGCCCGGCAGTGGCGGCGGAGGCATGGACGACTCGTCGCGCCAGGACGACTGAACCCCTCCTACGCACCGCGCGGCCAAGGGGCGAGCGCAGGCTCCAGGGCAGGCACCAGTCCCGTGCGCCGTGCGGGCACCGCGCGATAAACCTGCTTNGTTGCCTCGACGATGTGCACGCCGGCAAACGGTGCCGCGATCGTCGAGCCCACCCGCTCCCATGCTGTGGCCGATCGCAAGAACCAGCCCCGCGCAACCGGCGGGACGTGTAACGCTTCCCCCCATCCCGTCGGCGTGAACCATGCCTCGCGCAAGAGCTGGGTGATCTGCGAGCGAGAATATGGACGCCCATGGCCGAAGGGTGTCGTGTCCGTTCGTGCCCACACACCGCGCCGATTCGGCACTATAAGGAGCAGGCGTCCGCCGCCGGCCAGCACGCGCCAGACCTCACGCAGCAATGCAGTCGGGTCGTGCGCCATTTCGAGTGCATGCACGAGGAGCATGCGGTCAATGCTGGAGTCGGGAAGCGGCATCTCAAGCTCGTCCACAAGGGCTGCTAATCCGGGCCGGTGGGTAGGCCATTTCACCACGCCCTGAGCCGCAGGCATAAAGGCGAGGCACCGTTCCGCCTCCTCTCGGAACAGACCGAGATAGGGTGTAGGGTAGCCTACGCCAACAACGCTCATCCCCCGGGTATCCGCAAATCTCCGGCGAATACCCCGACCGATAAGGCGCCGCGCCACAACACCGAGATGCATGGCGTAAAAATTACGCAGGTCAACAACGTCAATGGACATGGGACGAAGCTAGCATGATCTGGCGCGCCCCGGTCTGCGGCCATCTGGACCGGGACATTGTTGCGGCAGTTCCCCCCTCCAAGCTGTCCGCGCGGAGGGATATGCGGAGATGGTGGTCCCGGTGCTAAAAGGCTTAATATAATTCAACGCAACCCTGAGAATGGCATCAATGTCAGCGCAACCCTACTTGTTTCCTTGCCTTCAGGACAACTACGGCGTTCTCCTGCACGACGACCAGACCGGGGCCACTGCCGCTATCGATGCGCCGGAAGCAGGCGCCGTCGAGGCAGCCTTGCAGCGCACAGGCTGGCGCCTGAGCGATATTCTGGTGACGCACCATCATGCGGATCACACAGGGGGCATCTCGGCACTCAAGGAGCGTCATCGCTGCCGCGTCACCGCACCCTTCCGGGAAGCGAGCCGCATTCCCCTTGTCGATACAACCGTGCGCGAGGGCGACCGTGTGAAACTCGGTTCGCTGGAGGCGGACGTCCTGGAGACACCGGGGCATACCGCCGGGCACATCAGCTATTTCTTTGCACCGGAGAAACTGGCGTTCGTGGGCGATACGCTGTTTTCCATAGGATGCGGCCGGGTCATCGAGGGCACGCCCGAAATGATGTGGCAGTCCCTGTTGAAGCTGCGGGCTCTGCCGGACGATACCCGCATTTATTGCGGACACGAGTACACGCAGGCCAATATCCGCTTCGCCAGGACGATTGAGCCGGACAACCCGGTGCTCATCGAGCGAGCGCGTGAGGTGGACAAATTGCGGGGGGAGAGCAAACCCACCATTCCCTCGACGCTTGCTCAGGAGAAGGCAGCAAACCCGTTCTTGCGTGCCGACCTTCCGGAGCTGGCGAAGGCGGTCAGCCTGGCTGGCCAGCCGGCCTGGAAGGTTTTTGCGGAGATACGGGAGCGCAAGAATCGGTCTTGAGCGTCCGATGGCGGACCTTTCTGCGGCCGAGGTGATTGAGCTGCTCGATCTCAAGCCGCATCCCGAAGGCGGCCATTTTCGTGAAACCTTTCGCGATCGGCTCAAGATCAGCAATACGAGGGCGGCATCGAGCGCCATTTATTTCCTGCTGGCGCGAGGTCAGCGCTCCTGCTGGCACAAGATCGATGCTGTGGAGATCTGGCACTATCATGCCGGCGCCGCTCTTGAGCTGCAGGTTGCCCTGCGTGATACGGGCCCGACAACACGGTTGACTCTCGGACCCGACCTCATGAGGGGCGCAAGACCGCAGGTCATTGTCCCAGCGCGGGCTTGGCAGTCGGCTCACAGTCTGGGCGACTGGACCTTGGTCGGCTGCACCGTTGCGCCGGCATTCGAGTTTGCGGCCTTTGAGGTGGCCCCCGAAGGATGGACCCCGCCCTGCCCGCAGCGCATCAGACCATGAACTGCCCGCCATTGGCGGAGAGTGTCGAGCCGGTGATCAGCCCCGCTTCGTCGGCCGCGAGAAACACCACGCAACGGGCAATCTCCTCGGGCTCGCCCAGGCGACCGATTGGAATATATGGTAGAATGCTCTTTTCCAGCACATCTGCGGGGACGGCTTTGACCATCTCAGTCGCGATATAGCCGGGGCAGATCGCGTTCACGGTGATGCCGCTCTTCGCGCTCTCCTGGGCGAGCGCCTTGGTGAACCCGATCTCGCCCGCCTTCGCGGCGGAATAGTTTGTCTGGCCAAGCTGTCCTTTCTGGCCGTTGATCGACGAGATGTTGATGATGCGCCCAAATTTGCGCGCCCGCATTCCCTCGATCACCGGACGGCACATGTTGAAAAGCGAGCTCAGATTGGTGTTGATCACCGTTGTCCATTGCTCCGGGGTCATCCGGTGGAACATGGTGTCTCGCGTGACACCCGCGTTGTTGACCAACACTTCGATGGGGCCAAGCTCGGCTTCGACCGCCTTGATCCCCGCGGCNCACGAATCGTAAGAGGACACGTCCCATTTGTAGACCGGAATTCCGGTCGCAGCCTTGAATTTTTGCGCGGCCTCGTCGTTGCCTNCNTAATTCGCGNCCACTTTGTAGCCGGCTTGCTTGAGTCCCNGCGATATCGCCTCACCGATGCCGCGCGTTCCACCGGTCACCACCGCAACGCGTGCCATGAGCCCTTCCTCCCACTGAGCTGGCGAAGAGCAGCTTCGCCGTTTTTTTTGGAGACGTCCGGATCTCCTTGCTGGAGAGATCTAGCGCTCAACGCACATGGCGATTCCCATGCCGCCGCCGATACAAAGAGTTGCGAGGCCTTTCTTGGCATTACGCTTCTGCATTTCGTAGAGCAGCGTGACCAGCACTCGGCCGCCGGAAGCGCCAATCGGATGCCCGATCGCAATGGCACCGCCGTTGACGTTGACCTTCGATGTGTCCCACCCAAGGTCCTTGTTGACCGCGCAGGCCTGCGCAGCGAAGGCCTCATTGGCTTCGACCAGATCAAGGTCGCCCACATTCCAGCCGGCTCTCTTCAGCGCCGCACGGGAGGAGGGAATGGGTCCGGTACCCATGATTGCGGGATCCACCCCTGCATGCGCCCACGAGACAATGCGGGCGAGCGGCGTCTTCCCGCGCTTTGCTGCCTCGCTCGCCTTCATCAACACTATNGCCGCCGCACCGTCGTTGATTCCTGAAGCATTACCCGCGGTCACAGTGCCGTCCTTGGCGAAAGCCGGACGCAGCTTGGCAATGGNATCAAGCGTCGTGCCATGCTTGGGATACTCGTCGGCGTCCACGACGACGTCGCCCTTGCGCGTCTTCATCGTCACTGGCGCGATCTCGTCCTTGAACTTCCCGCTCTTCTGCGCGGCTTCCGCTTTGTTCTGAGAAGCGACTGCGAACTCATCCTGTTGCGAACGCGTAATCTGCCATTGCCGAGCAACGTTCTCCGCGGTGTTGCCCATGTGATAGCCATTGAATGCATCCCACAGGCCATCCTTGATCATGGTATCCACCATTTCGAGGTTGCCCATTTTTACGCCGCTGCGCAGATGTGCGCAGTGCGGAGCCTGGCTCATGGATTCTTGTCCGCCGGCGACAACGATTTCGGAATCCCCGTTGAGAATGGCCTGATACCCGAGCGCGACCGCGCGCAGGCCCGACCCGCAAAGCTGATTGACGCCCCAGGCAGGGATTTCGACCGGGACGCCGGCCGCAATGGAGGCTTGGCGTGCAGGATTTTGCCCCTGACCGGCGGTGAGGATCTGGCCCAGAATGACTTCGGATACATCCGCTGGCTCCACACCTGCACGTTTGAGCGATTCCTGGACCGCCACCTTGCCCAGCTCGTGAGCCGGGAGGGTCGCCAAGGCCCCGTTGAATGCTCCAACAGGCGTGCGAACCGCACTGACGATGACGATATCGTCCTTCATCTGGTAACTCCTTTCAAATCGGGCTTGCAGGTCGTGAGCCCGGCCTCGCTGTTGCCGCCAAGCCCAGGAACGCTATTTTTCGGTTGCATCCTTGGGGCTTGGGTGCAGCCCTGTCAATTGCACAGACCGGAACAGGTCGGAGCGTGGAGGTCTCTCGGAGCCTGACTATCATCCGAGTACGCATAAAGTGGTGGCCGAGGTGCAGAAAAAGGATATGCTGTGCAGGAATAGTAGCCAATCGAGTTCACCATGGCCAAATCGGACCAGCCGGTCACAATCAAAAAATACGCCAACCGGCGGCTCTACAATACCGGCACCAGCACTTACGTGACGCTCGAAGATCTCGCCGCCATGGTCAAGGGTGGAGAGGACTTCATTGTGCACGACGCCAAAACCGGAGAGGACATCACCAGACAAGTATTGGCCCAGATCATCTTTGAGCAGGAGAACAAGGAGGGACAGAGCATGTTACCGATCGCCTTCCTGCGCCAGCTCATCCGTTTTTACGGCGACAGCATGCAAATGCTGGTGCCGCGATATCTCGAGGTGTCGATCGATTCCTTCACCCGAGAGCAGGAAAAATTCCGGCAACAGATGGCGCAGGCATTTGGGGCGGGACCGTTCGCGCCGATCGAGGACCAGGTGCGGCGCAACATGGAAATGTTTGAGCGCGCCTTTTCCATGTTCACCCCGTTCGCCCGCCGTGAGCAGCAGGCCGTTACCGAGGCCGGCAAAGCGCAACCGAGCGCAATCGAAGGTGAAGAGATTCACGATCTCAAGCGGCAAATGGAAGAGATGCAAAAGCGCCTCGACCGGCTGAGCGAGAAGGGCAAGGATTAGAGCCGGATCGGTATCTCAATAGGCTTGGTATCGCGTAGCCTCGGTATCTCAGTAGCCGATGGCACAGCCGTCCTTGCGCGGATCGGAGCCGCCGATCAGGACCCCACGCTCCCAGTCTATGTGTATGGCTTGAGAACCACCCCAAGGCGCGTGGGCGAAGGTCACATCATGCCCGCGCGCTCGAAGCGCCTCGATTGTTGCTTGCGGCAAATTTCGCTCCACCACCGTTTCTTCGCCGACGAAGAAAACACGCGGCGCATCGATTGCGGTCTGCACGTCCATGCCGTGATCCACAATGTTGGTGACCACCTGGACATGTCCCATGGGCTGATAATGTGCGCCCATCACCCCGAATGCCAGAACGCAACGCTCGCCGCGCAAGGCAAGCGCCGGAATGATGGTGTGCAGGGGCCGCTTGTGCGGTCCGAACGCGTTGGGATGCTCGGGATCGAGCACAAAACATGCGCCACGGTTGGTCAGCATGATCCCGGATTTCTCCGTGCAGATGCCGACGCCGAATATTGAATAGAGCGTGTTGATGAATGAGACCGCCATTCGGTCGCGATCGACCACGCTCAGGTAGACGGTATCGCCGCCGAAGCCGGCCGTTTTCAGATGCGGCACACGGCGCGTGCGATCGATCTGCCCGGCAAGCTTTGCCGCAAACGCCTTGTCGATCAATTTCGCCACCGGGACCCGCATCGCGCTGGGCTCTGCAACGTGAGCGTCACGTACCGCATATGCGAGCCGCGCGCCCTCGAGCATGAGGTGAAAGCGATCGGGGCCGAGCGGATCGAGTGCCGCGAGATCAAACTGCTCCAGGATGTTGAGCAGCACCAGTGCGGTCAGTCCCTGCGTGTTGGGCGGCAGCTCAAGAATGTCGAGGCCGCGATAGTTGGTGGTGATCGGGGCGACGATTTCGCCCCGATGCCGCGCAAAATCTTCGACCGTGAGGAACGAGCCGCGGCTCGCGAGGGTCGCCACCATGTCCTGGGCCACCGCGCCTTCGTAAAAACCCTTTGGGCCCTGCGCTGCGATCGTGCGCAAGGTCTCGGCGAGCGCGGGGAGCTTGACGACATCCCCCTCCGCGGGGGCCTTGCCGTCCCGCAGATAATGGCGGCTGGCGCCGAGATC
>JGI12630J15595_10000169_pt1 | contig 11796 bp, 27 predicted proteins | sample JacPinW_OM2H0_M1_FD_15595 | JGI IMG/M metagenome (IMG submission 15595) | reverse complement strand
TCCTTCGTCCACCTTGGCGAACCTGATAGCGACCCGCGCGAAGATCACGGCCCGCAAGGTCGTTTGGATCGTGCCTATCGACCCAACAGTCGCCGGCATTGTCAGGCAAGTCGGCGCTCAACAGCCCGGCTTGCCGCGAACTGATCGCCACGTTGCATTCGTTCCTGGCCCAGACAACATCCATCCTAGGGACTACCTGGAACTGCGCAGCGATGCTCTAGAAGACAACAAGAACTAGGAGGAACTGGAAATGAAACTAGCAGATTGCGAACCGGAACAATCGCCATACTCGACAAACTCATGGGCCGCTCGCCGCCCGCCATCTATCGCCATGGCCCGGGCCAAACTCAGGATCGAGGCACAAGCTAAGCGCTGCCTGCGTGGGGCGATAAAAGACAGGGCGTGGGCATACGCGCGGCACCCCAGGGATATGGATGCGATCTCAGAGGATCTGTCCAGCCTGCCCCCAAAGATTCTGGTATGTGCCTTGGAGATCATTATCGAGCATAAAACTCGCTGGTTCGGCTTTGGCGGCGAGGTTTCGGCCATTAACCTGCGTGGCGCCACGCTTTATGCGCGCTGGGCCAGGCGTGTGGCCAATAGGAGGAAGTGATGTTCCTGCTTCTCTTTATAGGCTTCTGCATCACCATCGCCGCCGGCTGCAGCCTTCTCTCATGCTTGGATGGGCGCCATGACCATTGAACCGCTTACCTTCGATGACGCCCTAAAAATCTCAGAGCACATGCAAAAGAAAAGCCGAGACCGCATCCTGAGGGTCTTTATGAAGCAAAGCGCTGGGATGCTGGACGTCCGGGGCGCGTTTGTGGAAGCAGTGCAGCAAGAGCGCAACTGGCTTACTATTGAATCTGTTGCACAAGGAACGCGCGATGATTGAAGTCCTTACTCCCAAGTCTCGCGAGGAATGGCTCCATCTCCGCAAGGACACTATCGGCGCCAGCGAAGTCGCAGCAGTCCTAGGCGTCCACCCCTACATGACGCCATTCAAGCTATGGGCACTGAAGAGCGGCAAATGGGGGAACGACGAAACCAAGGCTATGCGGCGCGGCCGCATGCTGGAGGACGACTGTATCGAGATATTGCGGGAGGAACGGCCGGAGTGGACCGTAACGCCGAACGTCATTGGTCATGGTAGCAAATTCTATCGCGATGTTGATGCTGGCCTCTCCGCCACTCCTGACGCTTTGATCCAAAAGCGCTGTTTCGCCCCGCAGGACGCGTCCCAATTCGGCATCTGCCAAATCAAAACCGTGAACGAGCATACATTCCGCAAGGACTGGGCCGATAACAACGGCTCCATCCAGGTCCCAACTTACGTCGCTATCCAAGCGATCCAGGAGGCGGACTTGACCGGCGCGTCTTGGGCCTGCGTAGCGGCATTTGTTGGCATGGACCTTGAGCCGCACATTATGGATGTTGAGCTACATGTCGGCATGATGGGCAAAATCCGCCGCAGAGTGCCGGAATTCCTTCGCCGTGTCCGTGACAATGATCCCCCACCGGTGGACTATGCGCGCGACGCCGAGACAATCCGCGCCCAATATGCCGAGGATGATGGCGGCGAGGTCGATCTGTCCGGGAACGAGCGCGTCCAATCCCTACTCACTCAGCGCGGCGGATTCGCGCATCTCGAGAAGCAAGGTGACGCCGCCAGAGAATGGCGCGCTGGGGTAGACGCCGAGCTAATCCACATCCTCGGCAATGCCACGCGCGGCAACCTAGGCGACGGCCGCTATATCGAGGCCGCGACGGTCCGCAAGAAAGAATGCGTGCACAAGGCCACAACATTCCGGACTGTCAAGATTAAGCAAAGGAGAGAGAAATGACCAAGGACATCACTTCGACATCAGGCGAGGAGCTGACGCAATTCGTCGAGAGAATCGAACGGCTAGAAGAAGAAAAGCAGGCTACGTCAAACGACATTGGCGAAGTCTACGCTGTCGTGAAAGCGCGCGGATACGATGTACGGGCCATCCGTCAAATCGTCAAAATGCGCAAGCTGGACCGCGATGAACGTAAGGAAATGGAGGCCATTATCGAGCTGTACATGGCCGCCCTGAACATGACGTGAGCCACGCGATATGGCAATACGACATACTGTAACTGAGAGGAACCCATGAACGACATCGTAACAGTCGAAGACCGCATCGCATCCAAGATTGACACCAAGATAGCGGGGACCCTCCAGGTCTCTGATAAGGTTGGAGGCATAAGCTTCACTAATGCCGGAGAGGTGATGGAATTCGCCAAAATGCTTAGCATTTCCCAAGGCGCCGTTCCCAAACATTTGCGCGGCAATCCAGGCGCGTGCCTGGGCATCGTAATGCAGGCCATCGAATGGCGTATGTCGCCTTTTGCCGTCGCCAACAAATCGTACGTGGTGAATGACCGGCTTGCCTTCGAGGCCCAGCTTATCCATGCCGTTGCCATCCAGCGGGCGCCAATAGAAGGGCGCATTAGATTCGAATTCTCCGGTGAAGGTGCCACACGCAAGTGCACGGCCTCAGCTAAGCTTGCCGGCCAGCTGAAGAATGGGAAAGGTGAACTAGAGGACCATTGGCTCTCATATACTTCTCCGGCAATCGGCGAAATCAAGGTCAAGAACTCGCCCCTTTGGGTCAGCGACCCAGACCAGCAGCTAACCTATTATTCGGTGCGCGCTCTTTGCCGCAGGCATTTCCCGGACGTACTCATGGGCATCTTTGCCCCGGACGAATTTGACGGCCCGGCGCGGGCACGCGATGTAACACCAAAGCCGACGCTTGGCGAACGGCTTGACGCATTAGTCATCCGTGAACCCACTCCGGAAATCAACGTCCCAGAGGTTCCAGAGCCACCCTCACGCGAAGAAACCGACGAGGCATATCAAGCCACAGGCCTCGGCGTGTGGAAGGAACCGGTCAATTCTCGGGACGAAATCAACGTCCCTAAGGTTACACCGCTGTCGCCAGACGATAAAGAGCCGCTGCTCATAGCCTCAGCCATGGCGCAGGCTGCTTATGGTTCCAAGCCGTTCACCAAATGGCTGGCCAAGCTGTCCATGCCGGACTATGAGAGGATCGCGAAAAGCCTGCCGGAACTTAACAAGGTCGCCGCATCGGCCGACAGGCGAATGCAGAAGGAGATGGCGCCGGTTGTGCCATTCCACCCGCAGCCCGGCGAGGGGAGCGAAGGATGACAAACTTTGATGTAATCGCGGACCGGATCATTTCAGCGGAAGGCGTTAGCTATGCCATTGCCGCCTCGAGCGGCATAGCCGACGATCATTTCCGGGAGGCGCGGGAAGCCCTCAAGCGGGCAATCGTTGAGGCCTTGGAGGACGTCCTCATCGCCGCAACCGGCGCCATGAAAGACCACAATGCCTAAATCCCGCGTCAAGGAGCGCCGCAGGTGGCAGGCCGACATAAAGAAGCAGATGCAGCAGCACGGAGGCCGCCAAAAGCCGCCAGCGGTCTCCGCTGAGCATCCTAAGCCTATCCAAAAACCAAAGGAGGAAACGAAATGAGGCTGCGCCCTAGATTGTTGATCCAGTTTCTATCCTATCTAGGCGGATACTTCTGGCTTCCATGCCCTATCTGCAAACGGCCGTTTTCAGGGTTCGAGGCGCGCAGCGATGCGGTATTGTTAGAACGGCAAAGCGCTGGAATAGTTTTACCGTGCACGACGTTAACGTCAGGCCAATGTGTTTGCCCTGACAAACGCTGCATTGAAACGGCAAAGCGCTGGAATAGTTTTACCGTGCACTAAGGAGGAAACGAAATGAATGACAAATGGATCGGGCTACTCTTAGGCGCGGCGATAGGCTATTTCGCCTGTTATTCCATCGCCCACGCGTCCGAGCACATGCGCTTTGAACCATGCGGTGGCGCCCGCGATTATCATGAGTGTGCCGTGATTACGATCTCAGGCCAAATCTTCCCTGCTGACCTGGCCGAGTTCATTGCCCGCATCAAGGACATCCGCCACGCACGCGTCGACTTGGCCGGGCCCGGCGGCGCCTTGCGCCCGGCGATCAATATCGGCGAGCATATCCACGCCCGTCATTGGGATACCGCCGTGCTGCCAGACTCACAGTGTCTATCCGCCTGCGCCTACATTTGGCTCGCCGGATCGGCCAGGACTATGGGGCCCAAGTCCGTTCTAATGTGGCACTCGGCGTTCCTCGGAGAGGATGACCAGCACGCCGACGGCAATGGCAATGCCCTTATAGGCATGTACCTGGCCCATATGGGGCTCGGCTATGACGCCGTCGATTGGATGGTTGGCAACGACCCAAACGATGAGAAGGCGGCATTTATGGACGCCAATGGCGTGCCGACCGAGAAGCAATTCCGCTTTATCAGGGGAACACAATGAACGAGATGCTGGCTCGGGTGGTCCGGGTTATCGTGGCCACTGATCATACCTACGAAGGGATGCTGACGAAAGACGACGCCGCCAACATAGCCACCGCAGTTGTCGCCTCCATGCGAGTCCCAACACCAGCGATGATGGCAGCCGGAGCTAAGAAAGTAAAAGGCGGCACGCCGGGCGATTGCGCGGCGGCCGCCTGGAGAGCGATGATCGACGAGATACTTAGACCACCGGCGGAACAACCGTCGGCGGGGGAGTCGGGGGAACGCCCATCTTCATAGCCGCAACGATCGCCGCATCATTGTCGCCAATATTAGCGAACAACGTATCGATTTCCTTCTGCATATCCGGAGTCATACCGGGGATTGCCGCGATCTTGGTCTCTAGGCCGTCGATAAACGCCATGAGCGCGCCGATGTCGGTCTTTTCCTGCGCCACCTTGGCGAGGATGTCTGATAGCATAGCCATGATTTGGTCTACCTTATCTTCGAGTTGATACAGATGGCGAGCTTGCTGGTTGAAAAAGTCTCGCGCCGCCTTATCGAGACTGATTGTAAACGGCCAAGTCATTTGTTGCCCCTGTTAAGACGATGACCTGAGGGATGTAGGCTGACGGTATGGCTGCGCTTGGTCCTTCTGCATCGCAAGGGCGAACATGCCGAGCGCCGCCGCAGCCGCGATGCCCGCGAATATCCAGGCTAGCATTTTTCCAGACCCTTCCTCGCGGCCGCCGGATTCGAATATCCTCTTCTTAAGCTCGTCAATATTGTCCTTGAGAGAGTCAAGCTGCTTCGAGAAGCTGGCCTTCATTTCATTCATTATGGCTCCGACACCGGTCTCGATCTTGGCCACCACCTTGTCTGACGCCGCCATGGCGGCATTCAGCGCGGTCTCAGAGCCAGCTAGGCGTGTCTGGACGACCCTGTCCAGCGACTCCGTCCGCTCCACGGAGCTTCGGATCTTCTCTTCGTGTAGCACTTGAAGAGCGTCCACCCAGCCCTTTACCTCGGCGCGTTGCGACGCAATTTCCGAGCGTACCTGCTTGATCTCCTCGGCAAGCCTCTCTTTGGCGACAACCGACGGGTCAGGGTTAGGGATGTTTGACGGAGAAGAACCGGGAATTTCAGCCATGGATGGGGAACACGTGCCAACCGAGGAGGGCGAACAGGATGAATAGAATTATCCAGTTGCCCCATATGCCGGACGGCCCGAACGTGCCGGGATTGCTGTTCCAGACGAAACCGAAAATAAGCCAAATCAGCATCAACACCCAGAACACTATTGAGAACGTCATTTTCCTATCCTTTGTTCAGCGCCGCGACATGCGCGCGCGGTACCACCATATAGCCGGCCGTCCATAGATCCTCTTGCACCTTGCCGGATATCTGCTCAGTGTACGGCGCGGCGTATGATTCCGCCAGGGCGGAAATACCCGCGATTCCAGTGTCTATGGACTTCTTTATAACCGCCCGGACCTTTGCGTGATCAGCGCCTTCGTTTGCCATGGGCGATCGCCTTTACTGGAGAATGTTGAACATGCCCTTGTCTCGGGCTGCCAGCGCGAGCCACGGCCGCGCGATAGGTAGACCATTGCGGCCCGTCGCCTTTCTCGAAACACCAGAGCGAGAAATCAACCTGAGCCTGCCAGGACGAGCTGTCCCAAGCATGTAATTTGGTACTATGTGTGAAACTGTCGCCAAGGCCGCCATGTGGGAAGCGGTGCGAATGACCCCCATAGTGAAGCTGGAACGGCCCAAAGCTGGACCGGTCATCGCCGACCATGTTCTGCCCGGAAGCGCTCTCAAGGCGGCAAACCTCAACCGCGAAGTTAGGGTTGACGCCGTAGTGCGACGCCCGCGCGCGTATATAGCCTTCCAATGTGCCCCAAGTAGGCCAGCTCATGCTTCACCTCGGTTTCTGGACAAACTGCCCAGTCTTAGCATCGTATCTTGAATTGCTACCAGGTACAAAGCCGCCATGTCCGTCAGGAATAATCGTCCCGCCGGCCAGGCCATCCTTCAGCTTCTCAGCCTCTCCAGACACAACCTTCATTATAAATGGGTACGCGAAGCCGAGAGGACCATAGAATAGGGCGCCGAGCTTTAGCAGCTCATTTATGACGGCAACCGCGCCGTCGATCTTTGCGTCGTGACTATCGGCCATTCATATCACGGGATAGGCGCCGAGACCGCGCGCGCTTGGGCTTCCACAGTAGCGGGCACAGAGCCGCCAGTAACATTACCGTCCTTCGCCGCCATCAGACCAGCGCTGGTAAGAGTCGCAACAAGCGAAAGAATTGTCTCACGCCATGGCTGAAGAGCCGGAATGAATGACGCGAGCGTAACCAGCAGGCTGAGAGCCCCAGATAGCGAGGTCTTCCAATTCACGATACCTAACAGTTTTGAAAACCAACTCATTTCATGATTCTCCACATGGGCAAGAGACAGATGATCGCGGGCAGGTCGCTGTATTGGTTAAAATGCCAGAACACCATGAAAAACATAGGCCATCATCCACAGCATGGCAACCGCAAACCACTGCACATTATGCTCCCATTGGGTCATTTTGCGGGCGGCTACGGGCGGACGAAGGCCAATTCCTATGAGGTAGGCCTCGGGGTTCATGGTCAGTGCTGCAACGTTAGAGATAAAACGTTTATTCCCCCATTACTGAAGGTGTTCGCCACCGCGCCCACGCTGCTCTCATTAGATGAAATTACGTGCACGCCAACCCCAGGCTGCCAATAACTTGAAACGGTCTGGCCGGTGGTGAAGACTGCGGCCGTCGGCGCAACGCTACGATACCTGGCGGTACCGTTAAAGCTTGCTGTGGTGTCGAAGCCAAAGCCTACATCGCAGCCTGTATTAGCCGCTGCAGTCGTAGCACATTCAGTCTGAATGCCGACGAACACCGAATCAGCTGCGCTGCAGGACATGAATGAGGCTTGATTGCCTGCCGAGGCCCGCGCTTGGCGGATGGTGGCCGAGCTATAGGTGTAAGCTGTGCCGCTATCAACGACCTGAGTGAAAATCTGCTGGCGGTTGAATGCGTTGCAGACCTCCAGCCGGGCCGCCGTGCCTCCAGACGAAGCCGCGCCAAAAATGTAATCGATCGTCGAGCCGGCATTGGATGCGATTGCCCCGACCCATACACCCATTTTAGCCGGAGGGCCGTTGGTGATCGTATTGGTGTTGACGAACGTCCCATTTATGCGGCCGATAGCCGCCATGCCAGCGCCGCGAGAAGTGCAGTTTGTCCAAGCCGCCCCGCGTGTGGCCCGCAGCGTCCCGGCATCATTCCAAACAAAGATATCATAGCAGGAGCTCGCGGCAACAGCGGCCGGGGATTTGGTCGCGTCCGTGGTTAGCTGAGAGAGCTCGGTGAATATCTGCGAGACCATTCCCCCGGCAACGCCATCCGGGAGCGCGATTTGGTAGCCGTTGTAGGGAGTGTAGTAAACCGTCGTGGCGCCCGCCGTATTGGTCGTCATGACCGGGACGCCGGACTGAAGGGTAAGCCGCCCTAGCGGCTGCGAGAAGGGCAGCGCAAGAGCAGTTGGGGAAGCGCTGGCGTTTGTGCCATTCCCGAGAACGGTTTCGGCTGGCATTGCCGCCAGGTTCGCCGGTGGCATGGCGAACGCGCCGCCAGCTGACATTGTGCCGATATTAAAGCACGCGGCCGAGGTGTAATATAGACAGACGTTCGCCGGACTGACGCCGGTATCAAGCCCCCAAGTTAGAAGACGGGGGGCAGCTTGGGCCTCGCGGTGCTTCAGGGTGTCGAAAAGGCCGAGAAAGCCGACGATCGTCGCCCAAGCGAATAAGCACCCTATGAAAAACTTCCGAAAGTTCATTTGCAGATCCAGAACAGTTTGACCTGGCCGTCTCTAGGATCGACCATATGCTGCCAGCAATTTTCATTGCTCCAGGCTTGCCCGGCGGCGATGAATGGCGTTTCCACCACGTTGCCAACGCCAGCGGCGACGGTACCGACGACCGCCCCAGCGGCATTAAACGGCGCGGCGAGCCACGACCCAAGGCCCCATTCAGGGGCTGGCACTGGCTGCTGAGCCGGCATGACATGCCACCGCGGGGCCGGAGCATGGTGGTGGACAATAACCGGCGCTGGGGTGTGAATGACGACCGGCGCTTGCGCATATGCTGGCGAGATAGACGAGAGCGTCGCAGCTAAAGCCAAATATCTGAGTTTCATTTCTTGCCCTTTTTCTTCCCGCCGCGCTTTTCGGAATAGGCGATCGCGACAGCTTGCTTTTGCGGTTTACCAGCGGCCATCTCCGTCTTGATATTGTCGGAGAAAGCCTTCTTGGATTTGCCCTTAGATAGAGGCATTATTTCTTGCCCTTCTTGTGAAAGCCTTTCAGCGTCTCGGCTAAATTAGCCCGTTTACGCTCCGTAGGATTTTTGGAATGGGTTGCCGCTTCTAGCTTCTTGGCGGGGATCTTCTCGCCCTGCTTGACGCCAAGTTCCTTATGGAGCGCGCCGGGATGCTTAATCGCCCCGGCGATCCATTTGCCGTCTTTTTTCTTAGCCATTAGTAGCAGCCAGTGCTTTTAGCCGCTGGCATTTTCCATGTTGACCGCTTCTGATCGATCTTCGGCTGCCTTGCGACAGCGCTCTCGGATGCACCCGCGCGCCCGCTGCTTATCTTCGGGCTGATTGCCTTCCCCGTTCCCTTGTTGTGAAACGAGCCTTTAGTGCTTGCACCTTTAGCCATTGCCTTATTCCCTATTTCTTGCCGCCCTTTTTCTTCGGCATGCGGCCTTTCTTGCCGTCCTTCGGCCCGTTATGGGCCGCCTTGATATAACTGTCCTTGTCCTTGTGCAGGCCAGCCGTGCCACCGTCCTTAGCCATTTCCGTATCCTTTAGTATGGGAAGAGAGCCGCTGCGGCGATGAATGTCGCTTGCTGCGACGCGTTATAGCCGAGGGTCGCAAAGATTGACGTTAGCAGCGGACCCGCAATCTGCGTGAAGCCGCCGCCTGTCCATATCTCCATTACAGCGCTTTTCGGATCAGCCGGGATCGTCGCCAATATTGTGTCGAATTGGGAGATTGCCACAAGTTGCTGTTTGATTTGGCTTACAGCAAGCTGCGAAACGAGCGCATTGTAACTTATCGTGTAGGTTAGGCCGCTCTTGGTAACGACGATCGGGGCAACGCCTGTCACCTGGGCGGGGAATTGCGGGAGGACCTTTAGCTGAATGTTGCTCATTGCGGGAACACGTTTCCGTCGTACAGCGGCAGCACGCCGACAAACAGCTGCTTTACGGTGTCGCCATTCTTCATGGTACAGCCTACGCCATAATAGCCAGCTAGAAGCTGCGCCATCACGCCCTGCGCTATGTTAATCGAAAGCACGCCATTTACAAGCGAAAGCTGGCCGGAGCCGTCTCCGGTCGTCGCGTTGATCGTCGGATTGAAGTTTATCACATTCCCAATCTGAATCGGCCAATAACCCAAGCGCTGGCTCTGATCGCCATAGCCGCGCGATGACCTCGCCCATACTTGGAGCGTCAGGCTGATCCCGTCGAGGGCGGTGTCGATAGGCGTCAGATCATCCGCGGCAATGATCGCGATATCCTCGCGCCACGCTTCCGAAACTGACACCTGATCGAAGTTTATTACGTACACCTAGCTATCCTAATTGCAGATGTTCTGCGCATGAAACTGCGGCGCGTAGGGCACTGTGCCCTGCGCCGGCATAAACTTTGGCATATTATAAACCGGCCTGGGATCTCCCGCGCATGGGGTAAAGTTGGCATAGACGCTGCCGCTTGCATTGGTGAATACGACGCCTTTCGGGCCGCCCTGGCAGTCTGCCGCTCCCTTCGTGCATGGCCCTACGAACAGATAACCGTCGCCCGACGCCGGCGCGCGGCCTGTCACCGGGTCAGTGCAAATGTTGTCACTTGCATGGACATTCTTGAATGTGTTTCCTTTTCCGCCAGTGCCGTACGCACAGAATGCGCCGTCGATCGCATGAAACACATTGACATTGCTGACGTTCATGTTGCTCGTATACTGATCGTTCTGAATGCCGCACGAGACGACCGTTGGGTTAATATCGTCGCTCGGATACCCTCCGTACACGCCGTCTATCAGACCGTTTTTTACGGTAATGCCGGTGCTGCGATAGCCATTGACTACATCGCCGCCTGTCTTTGCAGGGCCGTTAGGGGCACGGTAATTATAGAAATCATCCAATAAACCGTTGTTTGAATTTATCCATTGCACAAATGCGCCTGCACCATTCGGATCAAGGATTCCTGTCTGATTCGACCCTTCAATGCCCTGCAAGACTGACGGGCTGCATGAGCTAATTTCGATGCCTAGCGAGCCGCCGTCGACCTTGGTGTTCGTAACCCAAAACCCGGAGGCATTACGACACGCGATGTTCGAGCCAGGACTGGAGTACCCGACAACATGGGCGTTATGAACCTCTGCGCCGCCGCTTCCTTGCTGGAGAATGCCGACCGCGCCGTTTGAATGGTACACGAGCACGGTGTCAATCTTCACTCCAGAATGACCGTTCGTATTTATCCCAGCCACGCCGTTGCCGCTTACGGAAATCGTCATGTGAGTAAAATACTGCCCGTCAAAGGTCGCCGTTTGCGGCCCGACATAATTGCCGTTCGAAGTGCAATCTATCGCGAGGGCAAGCCCTGGCCACAGGCCGAAAAGAGCAAATGCAATCAGGTATCTCATTTCACCTCACAGTTTCATATACCAAGTCCCAACCATTGTCGGCTGCAGAATAGTCAGAGGATTGCCCGTGCCACCACTCGCTACTGAGATTCCAGTTGTCGCGGCCTGGGTCTGTTGTCCGAATAGGGTGCCCGCAGTTTGGAGGCCGCCGCCAGCCGCCTGTACGCCATTTACTGATTGATCATATCCATGGGTATGCGACGGGTCTGTTACCGCGTGCGTGTGAGCGGCAAGATTATCAGCGGTTTGTACGATATTCTGAACGCCGCCGGTATTGCCGGCCACCGTCGCGTCTGGGAACCTGGAGGACCGGAACGATATTCCGGACGCCGAGCCAGCCGCTACGCTTGTTAATACCACAGTCAGGCCGGAAATGGAAACGATTGGCCCGACGGAGACTCCGTTGACAATCGCGCTATCGCCAACAGCAATCCCGGCCGCGCTAACCACTACGACAGTAGTTGTCCCGTTCGTGGTGCATGTCGTGACCGCCTGGAGAACCCCGGCAGCTGTCGCCCCCATATCGTCGAGCCCGGCAGGCACAATGCCGCGCATGGAAAGAATGCCGATTGCCTTATTGGCCGAGAAATCGGCGGTTGCGCTGGCGCCGCGCCCGCCCCCAACTGGACAAAGCGCATTAGAGTAATTGTTCCACAGGAAGGAAAACAGCCCGGTCGTCGCGGTTCCGGCCAATTCGCTCGC
>JGI12630J15595_10000167_pt1 | contig 11828 bp, 10 predicted proteins | sample JacPinW_OM2H0_M1_FD_15595 | JGI IMG/M metagenome (IMG submission 15595) | reverse complement strand
ACAGTGCCGGTGTGGGGCGCGTAGGGGGCGATGGCGAAGGTCGTCGGGTCAGGCACGAGGCGGATCTCGCCAACCGGACCCATCCCTTCGACGCTGGCCAGGTGGTCGAGCATGGTGAAGGCCTGCATCGCGACCGTCAGGCCGATGCCGGTTTCGAGTCGCTCTCTCAGGTTGACGATGCCGGCACTCTTGCCGCGAATGATGCCGTCGTTGTCGCAGTAGAGGAAGCGGACGAGGCGGAGGCCCGATGCCTCCGCCTGTGCGACGAGCTCTGCGCGTTTTGCGTCGAGGTCGACGGCTGTCGCGGTGTCGGTGAGGGTGGTCGCCATTCAAATCACGCTCAGCTCGGGGAACCGCCACTTGTTGCTGCAGCGACGGCGCGGCGCGCCGTATTCAACCCCAGGACATAGACGACGATCGCGACTAGCAGCGACGCAATGCCGACGCCACCCACGATCAGGATCCAGGGACCGTTGTCGATGACGGCTGGGTTCCACGAGCCCTGGAGCTGGCCGGTAAAGACCCAACCACCGGTAAGCGTCACGACGACGCCAACTGCGCTGGCGATCGCGCCGGCGATCGACGCTGCCCAGAAAACCCAGATCGGCACGAGTTGCTCGCGCTTGAACTCCTCCGGGTACCGCGACCGGATGATCAAGACATCCGCGAAGAGGAACACCATCGACAGGCACCAGATGACCGTGACCGCGGCCTGCAGCGCGATGTAAATACCGACTGAGAGGTTGGCGTTGCCGTTGAAGAGAAAGTAGGCGATCGCCGTGATGATGGTGGTGATCACAGCCTGGACNAGCACGGCGTTCTGCGGCACCTTGTTGCGGTTGACGCGGCCGACGAATGCCGGAAGTCGGCGGTCGAGCCCACTGACGAACAGCAGGCGTGCGAACGAATAGTTGTAGACGGTGGTGTTGAAGATGAAGAACGCGATCATCACCAGCGTGACGAGCGCGGCGACGAAGGCGCCCAGCGATGTTTGGACGGCCGAGAGGATCGCCGTCGTCGAGTTGAAGGTCGGCCCGCTGTTCTTTTGGACCGCCATGGCGCCGAAGGTCAGGACGAGATAGCCGACCATGACGACGATCGAGCCCCACACCAGGTAGCTCGTGATCGCCCGACGATCACGGATCTCCACGCCCATGTTCAGCGGTACCTCGATGCCTAGCAGGGCGAGGATGACCAGGCCGTAGAAGGTGGCGTTGTTGCCGGTCAGACTGAAGGCATTGCGCGAGAAGTCGTTGGCTGCCGGATGGCCGCCGAGCAGCCAGGCGAGGCCGGCGATGCCGACCGTCAGGATGGCGGCGCCGTAGATGACGAAGACGCCGTTAACGAGGTTCTGGGTCACGCGGAATCGCAAGATCGATAGGGCCGATGACGCCCAGATGACCGCCAGGATGATGATGCCCTGCTGCCAGAGTGCGCTCAGCGGGTTCTGGAGATTGAAGGGCGGCAGCATCAGAAGGAACTGAAGCAAATTCACGACCAGGACGGCGGTCGCGACCATGACGAGGGTTCCCGGCCACCAGGCGCAGAAGCCGGCGAAGAAGCCCCAGAAAGAGCCGAGCGCCTTGTTGGTCCAGACGTAAATCGAACCCTCACCAGGGAACATGAGACCGAGCTGGCCGGTGACGATGGCGCCAGGAATAAGGAACGTGACGAAGCCGAGGATCCAATAAACGAAGGCCGAGGCGCCGGCCGGCTGGACGACCGAGCCCTGGACGGCGAAAAGGACGATGGCGACGAAGATCGCAATCATGTCGAATCGACCTAAAACTTTGGGTAAGATGCCGGGCGCGATCCGCTCCGAGAGCAGCTCGCCCGATTTCGCGGGTGCGCTGGCGCTGGTAGTGGTTGCCATATCCCCTCCTTAGGGCGGCGTTATTGGTTGTGAACAAATGTCTATCGTGCCGGACATTCGGTGTCAAGGCCGCTCTTGACGCCGCGTCGCGGACGGGGCTCACCGGCCGCACCACGCGAGGCGGGCACAACATCTAGGGGCCATTTTTCTATGCGGCCACAAGCCCACAAGATTTAGTTCGAATTTGTTGACAGGCACCTGTCGCAGTGGTAGCGTTCGGCGTGCTGGTGGCACAAGGTGGGGAAAAGTGGGGAGAGTGAGACAGCCGGTGACGACTCCTGATGTTCCTCGGCACGTACCGGCACTCGGTCGACGCCAAGGGACGGGTCGCGATCCCCGCCCGTTTTCGGGAACAACTTCCGAGTGGGACCGTCATCTCCAAGGGCGCCGAGGGCTGCCTGCAGGTCTATCCGCCCCAGGAATGGGCGCAGGAGCAGGGCTTGCGGCTGGGCTCGACGACGCCGGCGGAGGAGCGTCGACTCGCCCGCATGATGTTCGGCGCCGCCCGAGAGTGCGAATTCGACGCCCAGGGCCGGATCGTCCTGTCCGCCGACCAGCGGCAGTACGCCGACATCACCGGGGTGGCCTGGATTGTTGGCGTCAACAACCTGATCGAGATCTGGAACGACGAGGGGTGGCGCCGGATCGGCGAGGCGACGCCCGAGGAATACACGCGCATTCAGGACCAGGTGGCCGAGCGGCGACGTGCCCCGCGCACGTGACCGACGCGGCCGCCCTCGACTCGATCGACCGTCCGGGCCGACCGGACACCGACCCGTACTTTTACAAGAGCTAATAACGAGCCTTCAACCAACTCCCGGGCAGGCGTTCGTCGACGCCACGCTAGGGGGTGGGGGATATGCGCGGGCGCTGATGGAGCGCCTTTCGCCGGGCGGCGTGCTGCTCGGCCTCGATCGTGATGCCTCCGCCCTCGAGCGCTTTAGCCGGGAACCGGTGCCTCCGGACATCACCGTGATGCTGGAGCACACCAACTTCGCGCAGCTCGATCGGGCGGCCGAGCGGATCGGCCGCCCACCAAACGGCATCGTCTTCGACCTCGGTCTTTCCTCGGTGCAGCTCGATGACCCTGAGCGGGGTTTCAGCTTTCAGAGGGAGGGACCACTGGACATGCGCCTGGATCGCAGCGAACCATGGACCGCCGCCAACCTGCTCAACCGCGAATCGGAGAGCGAGTTGCGGCGCATCCTGAAGGACTACGGCCAGGAGCGATGGGCGGCGCGGATCGCACAGCGGATCGTAGAGCGGCGACGCAAAACGCCGTTCGAGACCACAACGGACCTCGTCGACGTGGTGGCCGGAGCCATCCCGCGGGGCGCCTGGCCCCGCGACATTCACGTCGCGACCCGAACCTTCCAGGCATTCCGCATCGCGGTCAACCGCGAGCTCGAGGCGATCGAAAAAGGGTTGAAGGCTGCCATTCAAGTGCTTGCAAGCGGTGGGCGAGTTGGGGTCGTCTCCTTCCACTCCCTCGAGGACAAAATTGCAAAGAACCTTTTCAACGTCGAAGCAACAGACTGTATTTGTCCGCCCCAAGCGCCCGTCTGCATCTGCGGGCACCAGCGTTCGGTGCGCGTCGTGACACGCAAACCGATCACTCCCTCTGAGGCCGAGGTGCGGGAAAATCCCCGCGCCCGGTCAGCGAAATTACGAGTCGCGGAGAAGTTATGAACCCGATCCATGTCATTCCACAAGTCAATACCTGAGCGGCCGCATGGTGGAACCCCTCCCTCCTGGGCATCTACTAGTCTTGCGGCCCCGCCGGCCCGATCCGACCCCTCCGGCGCGCGCGTTCCCCCCTTCGCGCGCGCGCCGGAGTCGCGGCCGGCCATCGATCTCGCCGCTCGTCGGCGCGACCGTGCTGATCGCGGCGGCCCTGCTGTTGGTGGGCCAATCAGCTGCCGCCACCCAGGCGAGCTACCAGATCGCGACGCTCAAGCAGGAACAAGCCCGCCTCTCCGCCGAACACGACCAGCTCCTGGCGCAGCTCGCCGGCGACCGCGCCGCCAACCGCGTCGCCACAGCGGCCGTGCAACTCGGCCTCTCGCACCCCAGCCGGTGGCAGTACGTTCATTCGACGCAATCACCGATTGCGCTCGGGCCCCGTCCAGCCAACCAGGGCCGGTCTGGCGTTTGGGACGGCGTGCTGGCGGTGCTGGGCGCCGTGATCGGCCGCCCACTCAACTCCGAAGCAGCTCACTAACCGGGCGGCAACGGTGAGGGGCGTCCAGGAACTCGAGCCCCGCAGCCGCATCCTTACATTGATGGCGCTCATCCTGAGCGCCTACCTGGTGCTGCTCGGCCGGTTGACCTATTGGCAGGTCTGGCGGCACGACGACATGGCCCGGCTGGCCTCCGCCTACCACGACGACACGATCACCTTGCCCGCCGTGCGCGGCAACATCCTGGATCGCAACGGCGCGCTGCTTGTGACCAACACGCCCGTCTTCTCGATCTTCGCCTCGCCGGACCAGATTTCGGCGCGGGAGCGCCAGGATATCGCCGGCAAGCTTGCTACCCTGCTGGAGCTAACCCCGGACGCGATCCAGGCCAAACTGGCCACGACTCGAAAGTTCGTCTACCTGGCGAGGCGCGTGCCCGCGTCGGTCGCGCAGCAACTGGACAAGCTTCGCCTGCCGGGCATCGGCAAGGTGGCCGAAACGCAGCGGTCCTATGTCGATGGTGGGGTGGCGGGCACCACGCTGGCCGCCAACCTCCTCGGCTTCGCCAACGATGCGGGCGTCGGCAACTACGGGGTCGAGGGCTACTACGACAAGCTCTTGCACGGCCAGGATGGCTTCGAGGCGACCGTGAAGGATCTGGCAAACCAGCCGATCGTGCTCAGCGACCGCCAGCGTCGTGATCCGGTCGACGGTGCCTCGCTGCAACTGTCGCTGGACGGCACCATCCAGGTGGTCGCCGAGCGCGCGCTCGCCGACGGGGTCCAGAAGTACCAGGCGGAGAGCGGCTCGCTCATCATCATGGAGCCGACCACCGGCCGGATCGTCGCCTGGGCCGATGTACCCAGCTACAACGCCAACCAGTTTGCGACGACGCCGACCTCGCAATTCATCGACCCGATCGTCTCCAACCTGTACGAGCCTGGCTCGGTCATGAAGGTCGTGACCCTGGGCGGCGCGCTCGACGACCACGCCATCACGCCCGACACGCGCTTCAACGAGACTGGCGTCGCCGTCGTCGGTGGGGTGGCCATTCGCAACTGGGACAACCGGGCGCACGGGAACGTCACCATGACGCAGGTCCTGGAGAACTCGCTCAACGTCGGCGCCATCAAGGCGCAGCAGCTCGAGGGGGCGGGGCCCTTCTATCAATATCTGCAGAAGTTCGGCATCGGCTCCCCAACCGGGGTCGACGTCGCGGCCGAGACGTCGGCGCCGCTCCGTGATCTCGCCAAGTGGAAACCGGTCGAGCTGGCCACCGCCTCCTTCGGCCAGGGTGTCGACACCACCGCCCTCGAGATGCTGACCGCCGTCAACGTGGTGGCCACCGGCGGCAACCTGGTCTGGCCGCACGTCGTCGACCAGGTGATCGACAGCAACGGGACTCGCCACCCGGTACAGCCACGGGTCGTGCGGCAGGTCATCAGCGCCAAAGCGGCGCAGCAGATGCAGCAGATGATGATCGGCGTGGTCGAGCACGGCTCCGGTTTTGCGGCCAGGATCGATGGCTTCAAGAACCGGATCGCGGGCAAAACCGGGACCGCCAGCATTCCGGAAAACGGGAGCTATGCGAAGGACCAGACGATCGGCTCCTTCGTCGGCTTCGTGCCCGCCGACCACCCACAGTTCATCATGCTGGTGATCACCCGCAAGCCAAAAGTGCTCTTCGAGGGCGCCTATGTGGCCGCCCCGATTTGGAAAACCGTCGCCAGCGCGCTGATCACCCAGTGGCAGATCGCGCCATGACGTGGGGGCCAGTACCGCCAGCGACAATAGTGGTGCTGTGACGATGTCGGTAAGAGACGTGGTGGACGCGACGGGTGGCCGCTTGCTCAGCGGTTCGCAAGACGTCTCCTTGAGCGCGCTGTTCACCGATTCGCGCGAGGTGAAGCCCGGCGGCCTTTTCGTGGCCCTGCGCGGCGAAGAGCAAGACGGCCATGGTTTCATTCCCCAGGCGATCGAGCGCGGCGCCGCCGGCATCCTGTGCGAGCGACCGCCGCCGATGACCGACCACGCCGCGGTGATCGTGGTCGCGGACACCCGGCAAGCCCTGTTCGACATCACCGCCGATCGCTTGCGCCGCCAGGCGCTGCCGATTGTCGCGATCACCGGCAGCGCCGGAAAGACGACGACCAAGGACCTGATCGCCCATGTGCTCGGGCGCCGGCTGCGGGTGCACAAGAGCGAAGGCAACCTGAATACCTACACCGGGATCCCGATGACGATCTTTCAGATGGACCCGCGCGATCGAGCTCTGGTCGTCGAGTACGCGATGTCGCGGGCAGGGGAAATCCGCGAGCTGGCCACGGTGGCCCCGCCGACGATCGGGGTCGTCCTCAACGTCGGACTGGCCCACGTCGGGTTCCTGGGATCGATCGACGCGGTGGCCGCCGCCAAACGCGAGCTGGTGGAGGGACTGGCCCCCGGCGGGTCGGCGGTGCTCAATGCCGACGATCCGAGGGTGCGGGCGATGTCGGCGGTGGCGCGACGCTTCACGCTGTTTGGCTCGTCGAGCGATGCCGGCGTGCGCGCCGAGCGCATCCGGCTCCATGGCATCGAAGGCAGCGCTTTCACGCTGGTCACGCCCCGAGGCAAAGCCGAGGTCTATCTCCGCCTCCCAGGCGAGCACAGCATCTCCAATGCGCTTGCGGCCGCGGCCGTCGCCCTGGAATTCGAGTTCGACGCTCCCGCGATCGCGGCGGCGCTCCACGGCTTCACACCGCCCGCCCGGCGAATGAACATCGTGACCGGGCGCAACGGCGCCACCGTGATCGACGATTCCTACAACGCCAGTCCTGGTTCGATGCAGGCCGCGCTCCGTGTTCTCGAACTGGCGCCCAAAGGCTCGCTGAAGGTAGCCGTACTGGGCGACATGCTGGAGCTGGGCGACCATGCGGGGCGCGCCCATGACGAAATCGGGTCGCTGGCCGGTAAAACCGCCGACATCGTGATCGCGGTCGGGGAGTACGCCCCGCGGGTGGTGGAGTCCGCGCGACGCGCGGGCCTGGCCAAGGAGCGGGCGTACGTTGTCGAGGGGGCCGACCAGGTTGTGGCCGCGCTGGGTCCGCTGCTGACGCCGCAGACCCAGATCCTCGTGAAAGGTTCCCGCGGCATGCGTCTGGAGCGGGTGGTCGAGCAAATTCGCGAGGCGCCATGACGCCCGTCATCGTTTTCCTCGCGGCCCTCGTCGTCAGCGCTCTGGTGTTTCCGGCCGCGATCGGCTGGCTGGCGCGCGCCCGGATGGGCCAGACGATTCGTGAGGAAGGCCCGGCGGCCCACCACGCCAAGGCAGGAACGCCGACCGCGGGCGGGCTCGTCTTCCTGGCGGTGGCGCTCGTCCTCTACCTGGTCGCGGATCGCTCACTCGCCGGCGGATTCGTGCTGATCGCGCTCGGGCTCGGCGGAGCGCTCGGCTTCGTCGACGACTACGCGGCGATCCGTGGCGGTCGTAACCTCGGGCTCAAGGCGCGCTACAAGATCGTCATCCAGCTCGCGACCGGGGCGCTGCTCGGCGTCGTCGCGCTGCGATGGGGCTTGACCTCGCAACTGGTTCCCTTCGACGGACGGCATGCGATCGGCGGCTGGGTGATCCTGGTCAGCGCGCTGGCGGTCGCCGCCGGATCCAACGCCTTCAACCTGACGGACGGGAGCGACGGCCTCGCCGCCGGGGCCGGTGCCATCAGCTTCGGCGCCCTGGCCCTGGTCGCGGTCCTGCAGCATCACCCGAGCGTCGGGCTGTTGCCGGCGATCCTGGCCGGCTGCCTCGTCGGCTTCCTTTTCTACAACCTCTTTCCGGCGCGGATCTTCATGGGTGACACCGGGAGCCTCGCGCTGGGGACGGCGATGGTGGCGGCGGCCATCACCACCGGTTTTCTCTGGTATCTTCCGCTGCTCGCGCTGGTCTTCGTGGTGGAGACGGTTTCGGTGATCGCCCAGGTGGCGAGCTTCAAACTGACCGGGAAGCGTCTCATCCGGATGTCGCCGCTCCACAACCACTTCATCGTCTCGGGATGGCGCGAGATGCCGATCGCGCTCTATTTCTGGGCCGGCTCGCTGGTGGCCGCCGCCCTGGCCGTGGCGTTGGCCCGACCTGGGTCCGCGGCGTGACCGAGACGAGAGGCCGGCATGCCCTCGTCATCGGCTACGGGCGCAGCGGTCGCGCGGCGGCGTCCTTCATCACGCAACGAGGCGGATCGGTGCGCGTCGTGGACCGCGCCGACACACCGGAGCTGCGAGCGGAACTGGCGAAGGCAGGCATTCCGGCGCGACTCGGCGGTTATGGAACCGAAGATTTGAATGGGACCGATCTTCTCGTCGTCAGCCCCGGCGTGGCCTGGGACGAGCCGCTGGTCGAGAGCGCGCGACAACGTGGCATCGAGGTGACGAGCGAGATCGACCTGTTCTTTAAGGCCTGCCCCAGCCGGATCGCAGGTATCACCGGGACCAACGGCAAAACGACGACCACGGCGCTGACCGCCGAGGTGCTGCGGGCCGGCGGGCTCCGCGTAATGCGCGGCGGCAACATCGGGGAGCCGGTGCTCGACCGTATCGACCAGCTTCGCCCGGACGACTGGGTCGTCTTGGAGCTCAGCAGCTTTCAGCTGGAGTCGATCACGACGCCGCGATTGCACATCGGCGTCGTGCTCAACGTCACGCCGGATCATCTCGACCGCCATAAATCGTTCGCACACTACGTCGAGATCAAGGCACGCGCGGTTGCCTTCATGCAGCCGGAGGACCACGCGGTCCTCAACATCGATGACCCGGCCTGCGCCGCGATGCAAGAGCGAGGCAAAGGCCAGGTCATCGCCTTCGGTCTTCACCAACCGGTCCACCGAGGCGTCACCCTGGTGGACGGCTGGATCACGATCGCGCACGCGGCGGTGAAGCGCCGGGTGCTGCCGGCTGCCGATGTCCCGCTCCCCGGTGAGCACAACCTGAGCAACGTGATGGCTGCCGTGGGTGCCGGCGATGCCGCCGGTGTCGAGCCCGAGCGGATCGCCGAGGCGGTGCGGCAATTCAAGGCGGTCGAGCATCGTCTGGAGCCGATCGGCACCTTCAACGGCGTCCGCTGGTACAACGACTCGAAAGCGACCAACCCTGATTCGACCTACAAGGCCCTGGCCGCGTTTGGCGAGCCGATCGTTCTGATCGCCGGCGGCCGCAATAAGGGGATCGACATCGAGCCGCTGGCGCAGGCCATCGCCCACCGGGTGGCGGCGCTGGTGGCGATGGGGGAGACCGGCGAGGAGCTGGCCCGCCGAACCCGTGATGCGGGGCTGGCGCGCGTCGAGCGCGCCACGGACCTCAGGGATGCGGTGCGCAAGGCCGCGGCCCTGGCCGTGCCAGGGTCGGTGGTGCTGCTGTCGCCCGCCTTCACCAGTTACGACATGTTCCGCGACTACGAGGACCGGGGGCGACGCTTCAAGGCGACGGTCCTCGAGGAGCTGCAGCGATGAGGGCGCGGGCCGCGCTCGAGCTGCCAGCCGCGCCGCGCACGCTGGCATCGAGCCGGTTGTGGCGTCGCGGCGACCGGGCGCTCTTGCTCGCGGTCGCAGCGCTGACGGCCTTCGGGTTGGTCATGGTCTTCTCGGCCTCCGAGGTGCAGGGGTGGTTGTGGTTCCACAATGCCGCCTACTACTTCGAGCGGCAGCTCATGTGGCTGGCGCTCGGCGTCATCCTGCTCTTTGCTGGTGCCACCCTCGACTACCACCGCCTTCGGCCGCTCGCCATGCCGCTTGGCCTGGTGACGGTGGCCCTGATGGTGCTGGTGTTGCTACCGCACTTCGGTGTCGAGGTCAACGGCGCCCGCCGCTGGCTGCGCCTCGGACCCCTGCAGATGCAGCCCGCCGAGCTGGCGAAGATTGCCGCCATCATCTTTATGGCCCTCTGGCTGGAGCGTCACCGCGATCGGCTGTCCTCGCTGGAAAACGGCGTCGTGCCCTTTCTCGCGCTGCTCGGATTCACGATCCTGCTGGTCATCCTGGAGCGCGACCTGGGCACCACCCTGATCATCGCCGGCATCCTGTTGGCGCAGTTTCTGGTGGCCGGCGGGCGCAAGCGCCATGTCCTCCTGCTGGCGCTGATCATGGCGCTCTGTGTCTACCTCTTCATTCGGATGGAGCCGTATCGACTGCATCGCATCCTGGCCTTCGTGGATCCCTGGTCGGATCCGCTCAACACCGGCTTCCAGGCGATCCAGTCGGTGGTGGCGCTCGGTTCGGGGGGCTTCGCCGGCCTTGGCCTGGGCCACAGCATCCAGAAGTACCAGTGGCTACCTTTCGCGCACACGGACTTCATCTTCGCCATCGTCGGCGAGGAGACTGGGCTGATCGGCACCAGCGCGGTGCTCGCCCTGTTTGGGCTCTTTGCCTATCGGGGCTACCGCGTCGCGCTGAAAGCACCGGACGCCTTCGGGTCTCTGCTGGCCTGCGGCGTCACCACCTGGATTGCGTTGCAGGCCATGATCAACATCGCCGCCGTCACCGTGACCCTACCCACAACCGGGATCCCGCTGCCCTTCATCAGCTATGGTGGCTCATCGCTGGCGATCAACCTGCTGGCGGTCGGCATACTGATCAACGTTTCGACCCAGAGCGAGAAGGTGGGATGGATTCGGCATGCGAGTATTGATCTCGGGCGGCGGAACGGGCGGACACTTGTTCCCGGCGATCGCCGTCGCGCAGGCGCTCTCGCGGAACGCGCCTGACACGCAGCTTCTCTATGTCGGGCGGCGCGGTGGCATGGAGGAGCAGGTCGTGCCGCGCTACGGGATCCCGCTGCAGACGATCGTTGCGGCCAAGCTCGATATGGAGAAGCTGTGGCGCAACTGGTCGGTCCCCTTTGTTTTGCCCCAGGCGCTCCTGCAGTCGGCCGGCATCGTGCGCCGGTTTCGCCCGGACGTCGTGCTCGGCACGGGCGGCTACGTCAGCGCCCCGGTCGTTCTCGCAGCCGCTGCGGTCCGCGTGCCGGTTGTGCTCCAGGAACAAAACGCCATGCCCGGCCGGGCCACCCGGCTGCTGTCTCGGTTTGCGAGAGTGGTCGCGACCGCGTACCCGGAATCGGCCCACCATCTCCACGCGAAGGCGGTCGTCACCGGTACGCCGGTCCGCAGCGAGTTCTGGAAACCGCGTGAGGACTTTCCGGCGCGCCCGCAGCGATTGTTGATCCTGGGTGGTAGCCAGGGGGCCCATCGGATCAACGAGGCGGTGGCGGCCGCCGTCCCGGACCTCACGAGGCGATTAGCTCTCGAAGTCTGGCATCAAACCGGCGAGCGCGACTTCGCCTGGTTGGGGAGCCTCGGATCGTCGTCGGGTGGACGCTACCATCCGTTCGCTTTTGCGGATGACCTGGCCGAGAAGGTGTACGCGGCCGATCTCGTGGTGAGCCGCGCCGGCGCCGGGAGCATCAGCGAGGTCAGTGCCGCGGGCATACCGATGCTGCTCGTCCCTGGGCCGTTTGCCGGCGGTCATCAACGACTCAACGCGCAGCCGTTCGAACGCGCGGGGGCGGCCCGCGTGATCGCAAACGAGGACTGTGACGGCCCCCGCCTGGTTCGCGAAATCGCGGCGATCGCCGACGACCCAGCCGGGTATAGCAAGATGGTGATCGCCATGCGCGGATTGGGTCGACCGCGGGCCGCCGAGGAGGTGGCGGGCTTGCTCCAAGCCGCCGCTAACTACTGATGCGCATCCATTTCATCGGCATCTGCGGCTACGCCGTGTCGGGGCTCGCACTGGTCGCCAAGCAATTGGGTC
>JGI12630J15595_10000166_pt1 | contig 11838 bp, 12 predicted proteins | sample JacPinW_OM2H0_M1_FD_15595 | JGI IMG/M metagenome (IMG submission 15595) | reverse complement strand
ATTCCGTCTACTTTGGAATTTTTCGACAGATAATCGTTCACAGCCCGCTGACACTTCCCGAAATCGATCGTAACCGGCAGAACCTGCGCATGATGGAAAGGGCCCTCGAATCCATCCTTAAAGCCTCTGATTCGTTGGTCCAACCCTGAATTGCCGACCTCCTGATTAAGGATGAGGGCGTTTTTTACTCCCGTCGCTTTCATGCGCTCGCCGGCTTTCCTGCCGGTTAATTCATCCTCTTGCCGATGTGCATCAAGCACCCGAGCTGTTTTGAAACGTCCAATCCCGAGTTAATCGAAATCACCGGAATACCCGCCGCCACCGCCGCTCGAATTGAGGGACCCAATATCGCAACATCCGGTATCGACACAATCAATCGATCCGGCTTCGATGCGACGGCTTCATCGATCAAATGCGGCATCGCTGCAAGGTCGAAATGATCGGGAGAACGATAATCCAGGTCGCAGTTGGTTTCTCGGGCAGCCGTCTCAGCGGCGTTTCGGACTACCAACCAAAATGGGTCGCCCAATTGACCGTGAGTGACCATGGCAATCTTCGGCTTGACCTGGGCAACAATCGTAAACGGGAAAAGACAAAACGCGATGCACTCGAGCAACGGGAGGAACTTCATACTGATCATAGAATCATCCTTCATGCGCCTCATGAGCGCTATTCGGCAGACTCATACGATCCACAAATCGCCGCCTAAATTTGCTAGAATAAATATTTTTAGTCAGGATGCACCATCGCGGCTGCAACCCCGAGATTAACATGGACCAGACCGGAGAAAAGCTACAAGACCCCCACCCGCTCATCCGCACGCTGCTAAGATTAAAACTCTCGCTGTCGAACGTTTTCGTGTTGGCGAACGCCAGTTCATGCTTGTTTGGGCCGCGCTAATCGGGCTTTCTCGGACACAAGAGCGTCAAAGAAATCCCGTGCGCTGCGCAGGTGTAAGGGTACTAGGCAGATTCATGTAAATTTATACGCTAAGGGCGCCCTTTTTTGCGGGGACGGCGCCAGCGGACGAGCTTTCGGTCGAGGATATACTGGCCATAGAGCACGACGTTATCCCACTCGATGGGGCTGACGTGTTCCAGCAGGGAGAGATCGATTCCATTGGCGACCGGGTCGCACTGATTGAGGACCCGGGAGATTTCCGACGCCTGCCAGTAGACGATGCACGCCAGGATCAGGTTCAGGCAGCTGCAGGTGTTCATCTCCTCCCACAGCTCGCGGGCGTATTCCTGCTCCCCTTGCACTCATTCAACTCGACAACGAGGACGTTGATAGCGAGCAGAAAGCCGATCATCAAAACGCAAACGAGTAGCAGCAACAGCTTGAGAGAGGCGAATGATTAAATATGAGAAACCTCATAGCAAGACCCTGTTAGTTCTGGATACCCGAAAAGAGGTACTTGCGTTCATGAGCGTACTCCTCGCTCATTGTCGAACGCCGTGCGTAAGCATTCGATTAGTTGATCCGTTCCAACTGATTCCGCTATTGTCTCAAGGGTTTCTTTTGGTATTTCCATTGTGCCGTGGTTTGGGTTGCTTTTTTCGTGATGTTCTGACCGTCGCATGATTTCATGCGGTTTCTTGCCATTCGTAGGACTAAAACTGCTTGAAGGGCGCACCTCACACATTAAGTTGACAATACCGCAGGCGTGAAGCAACGCTGCATCTCTAAACGCTAAAGGAGCCATATATGCCTCTCGTCGACATCCATCTGATCAAGGGCGCCTGGACACTGGATCAGAAGCAGGAGATGATTCGGGCAACGACAGATGCGTTAGTAAAGATTTGGGGCGAGCCGCTGCGGGAACTGACCTGGGTCCGCGTTTTGGAAGTCGAGGATGGCCAGTGGGGAGTGGCTGGAGAGCCCTTCACGCTTGAAGACGTTAAGAAGCGTCGAGGGAGCTAGGCGGTACCTCCGATCGTGCGACAAGGGAATGATCATTGGCAAACTGGTTGCTAGTTTCGACGCTGAGAAACGCTTCAGCGTGCCTTGGGGTGACCTCTACTTAGGCGGTTTCCTGAGCTATTACCGCGGAAGCAATGCCCTCTAACGAATCCGCTTATGACCGAACTTGATAAAGACGAGCAATTTTACCGCGATACAGAGAGCATCGCCTTCCCGAAACTCGATGACCGGCAGCTCGCCATGCTGGAACCCCTCGGCGCGCGCCGCATCGTGCGGCGCGGCGAACTGGTATACAAAGCGGGCCAGCGTAATCTTGGGTTGACGGCGGTCCTGCGCGGCGTGCTGGAAGTCTTTGAGTCGCGCGACGGGCAAGAGCAAATCCTCGTGACTGCAGGCCCGCGCCGTTTCATCGGGGACGGGGCGATGCTCTTGGGCACCGCGGCGCTGGCCAATGCGCGAGGCAAAGCGGATGAGAGCGAAATTCTGGAAGTGCCCGCAGATCGGCTTCGCCAGGCGCTCGCGGAGCTGCCCGGTGTCGGCGCGCCGATCGTGCGCGCGTTCATGATGCGTCGGCAACGGTTGAAGCGGGATCGCGAGTTTGCCGGACTGCGCATTCTCGCGCCGGATGGTTCGCGAGACGGCCAGCAACTCGACGATTTTCTCGACAAAAATCATGTCCCGCACCGATTGATCGACTTTCAAAGCGAATACGGGCGCGCCTTATGCGAACGCTTGCACCTGGCGAGTCGCGATTTGCCTGCCCTGATCACGGCGAGTGGCATGCCATTGCGACGCCCGTCGTTGCGNGAAGTCGCNCGGGTTGCTGGGCTGCTCCGGCCGCTGGCGAGTGAGGAGGAGAGNGAAATCACGTGCGATCTCGCCATCGTCGGCGCCGGTCCGGCTGGTCTCGCCGCCGCGGTTTATGCCGCCTCCGAAGGTCTCAAAACTGTGGTTTTGGAAAGCTACGCACCGGGTGGACAAGCCGGATCCTCTTCGCTGATCGAGAATTTTTTCGGCTTTCCCACCGGCATCAGCGGCGGCGAGCTGACTTACGGCGCGCAAATTCAGGCCTATCGTTTTGGCGCGAGGTTTTCGACGCCCGCGCAGGCGCTCTCCCTCGCACTTACCGACGGCGAGCACCGCGCGAGCCTGCAGGTGGAGGGTTGCAACGCCACCCTGCTGGCGAAGTGCGTCATCATTGCGACGGGCGCGGATTACCATCGTCTGGAGGCCGACGGCCGCGAAACCTTCGACGGTTGCGGCGTTTACTACGCTGCCACGGCGCGCGAAGGGCAACTCTGCAGCGGCTCGACGGTGATCGTCGCCGGCGGCGGTAACTCGGCGGGCCAGGCTGCAATGTTTCTTTCCGAAGGCGCGGAGAAAGTGCTGCTGCTGATCCGCGGCGAAAGTCTTGCCAAGAGCATGTCGAGCTACCTCTCGCGCCGCGTTGAGGGGAGGGAGAATATCGAAATTCTAGCGCACACCGAGATCCGGAAAATGATAGGCGGGAAGGTTCTCGAAGCCGTCGAGTTGGAGAACGCGAAGACGCACGAACGACGAACCGTGCAGACGCCGGCCGTCTTTTCTATGATTGGTGCTAAGCCACGCACCGCTTGGCTGCCGCCCGAGATCGAGCGCGATCAAAATGGTTTCATCAAAACCGGCCACGCAGTCGTCGACGCGGCCGCGTGGAAGGGCATAGGCCGTTCTCCAGGGCCTCTGGAGACGAGCTTGCCAGGCATCTTTGCTGCGGGCGACGTGCGCTCCGGCTCGGTGAAGCGCTGCGCCGCGGCGGTGGGCGAGGGTGGAATGGCGGTCGAGGGCGTGCACGAGACCCTCAGAACTTACGCCTGAACGCGCATCGGCCTCGCAATCAAGGCAGCGAGCTGGAATGGCGCTTCGCGTTCTGTCTTATCAAACTGCACTTGCGCCAAATCCCTCTTTGACATGCTGATGGTTAAGGGGGACACGACACGGGTGCGTCGCGCGCTAACCTCGCGCAGCTGCGCGAAGGTGTCGAACAAGGCTTGGTGTAAATAGCTATCGGCTCGGGATTCAGGATGCTGTTAGGGGGGTCCATTTGACGGGCAGGTAAAATTATCGTTGTAATTGTACCACCACACAGGAATCGAACTTAGTTGGCAACCTGAAGCCTATTTATGTTGCCAGAGTCGATCGGCCAGTTTTCCCAGCTCCAGAAGCTCGATCTTTCCAGAAACCGACTGAGCACATTGCCAGAGTCGATTGGCCAGCTCTCCCAGCTCCAGGCGCTCCATCTTTTCGAGAACGAACTGAGCACGCAGCGCCGTGATCTACTCTATCATTGAGAGCTGCCGTCGACACGGCGTCGAGCCCTACATCTACCTGCGCGATGTCCTAACACGGTTACCATCGATGACTAACCGCCAGATCAAAGACGTCGTTCCCAAAGCTTGGGCCGCTACCCAAAAAACCGCTGCTGCGCGCAAAGCGGCGTTAGTGGTGTAAATGTCGTAACCGGGACCTACGACATTTACGACTTCGACCAGTCAAGAGGAAAGCTACCGGTCCTATATATGTCGCTTACTTTAATTAGTTGTCAGCGATCAGTCAAAACCAACCAGGAATAATCGAAATTTAGGGGCTCAAAACCAGCCACTTTAAGGAAAGCAAAACAGCTCCATTGGACCTAAGATAGATTTCGAATCACCCAGGGTGAGCATGTCTATTTCTAGGCCATGATAGCTCACTCCTATTTCTCCGGTTCCCAGTCCACAGCCTTTTCGTCGGTTACGCTTAGGAATTGGACAAACAGCTCACGGGCATAGAGCACGGCGAAACGATGCATTCGCAGTAAAGCCAAGGCCAACCCCAGAAGAAGCGGAAGCCACCAAACGGACAGCATTCATTCTTTTCAGGCGGAAGGATTCTCCACTAAGAAGCGGCGCTTGGGAAGCTGCGCCGCTCATTTGATATAGAGATCCTTGTGGCTCCTGGCCGACCGAGAGGGCGGAGGCGCGCCTGGGAGTAGTTTATGGCCGAGAATTCTGCGAATGAAGATGTCATCAGAGAGAGTTTGTCTACTCCATCGAATATTTTCGCGGTTTCTGGCGATCCAGCTTTTTGGCTATGTCTGACGCACATACCCTCTCTGGCTCTCTGACGGTTGTTGTTAGACCTTCGCGCTGCAATCTGGTGGCCAACAAACAGGGACTTTCGAGCCGGGCAGGGAGAGGACTGCAAAAGCGGGCATAACGCTTGATGTGTGCCTTTGTGCTTCAGCTCCCACTCTAAACGGCGGTCACCGCCTGGCCATATCCTGACCAATAGGAGGTCCGCTCCGTGGCGAAGCGCACCCATTGTGAACTTCGCACCTTTTCCTTCTTTGTGACGAGAGACGCGTCTATTGATGTCTGGCGACCAACCAATGTAATGCCTCGCTCGCCCGAACGGTTTCGTGAAATGGAGTTCCCGGGATTTTTCACCGAGGCAACACCTTCGATTATCCAATTGTCACCTTGTTTAAGGACAAAGGTCACTTCGACGTCCACATCAACTTTATGCGCCGATTCGCGGTTGAGGACGAAACGCCAGTAAGCCCAGACTCCTCCACCAACCAAAGCCACCGATGTAATTATGGACTGGATCGACGCAGTAAAGTTTTTAAATGACTCGTAATGCACGCGGCAGGTTTTATCAGCTAGCCGTTATCCAGCGTGCGTAATTTCCCTTTCTTAAGTTCTCCCCAGATTGCCGGTAGTAATCGTGACAAGTCGGCGATAGGTGACCTCGAGCTCACGATGGAGTTGAACCATGTCCCCCTCAACGTGGAGAACCGAGAAAGCCTCGGACTAATGCAGCAATCTCATCTGCAGCCGTGTCCAACGCAAAATGACCCGCATTGAGGACATGGACTTCGGCTTTCGGCACGTCGCGGCGATAGGCCTCCGGTTCCGAAAGCTCGAAAGACAGATCGTATTTGCCCCAGAGAACGAGAAGTCGAGGCTGCTTCTCGCGCATCCAGGCCTGCCATTTCGGGTAGGCGTCCACATTCGTGCGGTAATCGTAGAAGAGGTCGCTTTGAATGTCGGCCTGGCCTGGCTGATTCAGAAAAGCAAATTCATCGGTCCAGAGATCTGGGTCATAACGTTCTACGTTGGGATCGTTCCCGATATGGCGCGTCCGGGTCGTCGCCAGCGACAGGAGATTTGTGCGAAGCGTGCTTTCGTTGCCAGCGCGATCGGCCCAAAAGGCCCGCCGTGTTTTCCAATTCGCCCCCAGACCTTCGTTGTGCGCCACAGCGTCCTGGATGATGAGAGCCTCGATCCGGTCCGGATGGGCCAAGGCCATGCGAAAACCCACGGGGCCTCCGTAATCCTGCATGTAAAGCGTGTAGCGCGAGAGCCCGAGAGCTTCGGTGAAGTGATTCATGATCTCGGCATAGTGATCGAAGGTATACGCGAATATTTTCGGGTCCGGCCAGTCGCTGTGGCCGAAGCCCGGGTAATCGGGCGCGACAAGGTGATACTGATCGGAAAGCCGGGCGAACAAACTCTCGAACATCCGCGATGACGAGGGAAGTCCGTGCAGAAGGAGAAGCGTCGGCGCGTCTTTCGGCCCGGCCTCTCTGTAAAAGATGGAGAGCCCATCGATCTGTTTCGTGCGATAAAAAGTCTGGTGTTCCATGGGAGGTTCCTTTCCTTGGGTTTGAGCCAGCAGTTGAAATGATGCGAGCATGACAGAGAACTCTAAAGCCATGTGGGTTACCTGCGAGCATCGGATCCAACGGGGCGATCTGAAAAAGGGCATAGCCCCTAAGCCGCCTTCCGCGCGAGTACCTTCAGAAGCGCTTGGGCTGCGGCGGTCGACGATGCGGGATTTTGTCCCGTGATGAGACGACCATCGACGATCGCAAGGCTTTGCCAATCGGCTGCTTTTTCATAGAGGCCGCCCAGTCTCTTAAGCTCATCCTCGACCAGGAACGGCACAACATCGGTGAGGTGAACTGCTTCCTCTTCACCGTTGGTGAAACCGGTCACGCGCTTCCCCTTCACAATCGGAGCGCCTTGGTAAGTAACCCGATGGAGTACAGCGGGTGAATGGCAGACCGCAGCGACCGGCTTGCCGGAATTATAGAAAGACTCGATCAAGGCGATTGAATCGGTATTATCGACAAGGTCCCACATGGGGCCGTGCCCGCCCACATAGAATACGGTGTCGAAATCTTCCGCCTTCATCTCGGCAAGCCTGACCGTGTGGGCAAGCGTCTTTTGCGCTACCTGGTCCTGCTTGAATCGCGACATCGCGGGGGTCTGATTTTCCGGCAAATCGCTCTTTGGATCGATCGGGGGCTGCCCGCCTTTCGGTGAGGCCAGCGTCAGCTCGACGCCAGCGTCCCTGAACACAAAGTAGGGGGCGGCGAATTCCTCAAGCCAGAAGCCGGTCTTGCGGCCAGTGTTGCCCAGTTGATCGTGGGATGTCAGTACCATTAGTATTTTCATGCTCTTTTTCCTTTGTCTTTTATTGGACTCTCGTTCGTGTTTCTAACTTTCGGAGCCTCAGCTAGCCAACTGACCCACATGGTATCCGAGCCGATTTTCAACATCACCTGGCTTATGGAAACCGCGCTCTATCAATGCCTTTATCCTGGCCTGGCTGGCGGGACGCCCGAGCGAAGCGAGGCACGCATCCCACCCGGCACCGAGCTCGACGTCCGGCGGCAGGCTGGTGTTGACGAAGCGCTTGGTGTTGGCGATCGCCCATTTGTCGAACCTGGAGATCCGGGTTGCGAGCGCCTCAACGAACGCGTCTAGATCGGCGTCTGGCAAGGCGCGATTAACGTACCCGTAGGCCTCGGCCTGGTCTGCCCTGATGTCTTCCGAGCTCAAGAGCACCTCGAGGGCGCGGTTTCGGCCGATGAGCTCGGGCAACCGGGCCATGGGGCCACCGCCGGGGACCATCCCCACGCCCACCTCCCATTGCGAGATGATGGCCTTTTCGCGGCTGGCGAAACTCATGTCGCAAGCGAGCGTGATCTCGCTACCGTTGCCCGTCGCCCGGCCGCGGATGAGGGCAATGGAGGCGACTGGCAAGCGGGTCAGACGCACGAGAAAGTCCGGCCAGGGCGGCAAGCCTGTGGGACCGGGCGGGAGCGCGGTCAGGTCATCCAGCTTGGCCAGGAAATCGGAGTGATTCAGGAAGTAGTCGTCGACCGCGCTGTCGAAGACCACGACCCTGACATTCTCGTCGGCCTCCAGAGCGTTGATGACTTCCTGAAACTGCCGGACCATTTCCGGTCCCATAACGTTGATCGGTGGGTTGTCGATTGTGACACGCCAATAGGCGGGCGACTGCCGGGTCAGGCGAAGCTGTTCGGGTTTCATAGATGCATTCACTGTTGTCATTGGATTCTCGTTTGTATTGGATAGTGTCCGGAATGGGTTGATTGCCCTTAACGCTTTCTTGAGGTCTGACTTATTTGTTTGTCGCCTGGAGCTGGTTAATTACGGCCACGCCGGCCTTGCTGACGATCTCGTCCTGGGAATCCGTGCCTCCCGAACAGCCGATTGCGCCGATAATCGCTCCCTGGTCGATCAGTGGAATGCCACCGCGAGACGCGATAACTCCATCGAACGCGAGCAGATAGTTGAGATGCATCCGCTGGATACCGTCCTCGAAGATCCTGGTTGGGCGCCGAAAGGTCGTGGCTGCTCGCGCCTTGTGTTCCGCTATCTGAATTGAGGCAAGCATCGCGCCATCCATTCGCTGGAAGGCAACTAAGTTCCCCCCGGAATCGGCAACTGCTACGCTCATCTTCCAATTCCGCCCGCGTCGCCTCTGCCACGGCGGCGTGAATAATTGCTTGAGCTCGGGCTAGTGATATCGGGAGCCCATAGGGCACATCGAATGGTATTTCGTCTGGGACGACATCAAGAGGACTCGACGCCGCGAGCCTTGATTCATTGGCGAGTTCTGTTTTATCGCTTGACATATTATTTTCCTCCGACGGGTTAGAAAGTTATCAATCAAAATGACATGCACTGGCAGTGCATGGCCTAGCGCGGGATTTGACTCAGGTAGTATCCGAGCCGATTTTCGACATCCCGGCTTTTGGAGAATTCTTTATGATTCGATCTCAAATACCGTCTCAACCATGACCGGTGTGCCAATGGGCGCGCTGTACACGCCGTACACGAGACGGACATGTCCCGCCTGAGTGCCGAAAAGTTGGACAAAGAGGTTCGAGGCGCCGTCCGCGACCGCGGCGTGCTCAACAAATTCCTCCGTTGTCGTTACGAGAACGGAGAGTTTAACTAACTTTTTGAGCCGGTCTAAATCGCCGACATGTTCTTGGGCTGCTGCCAAGGCATTTAATGCAGCCAAGCGGGCAGCCTCTTGGCCCTGCTTAACCGAAAGGTTCGCACCGAGGCGCCCAGAGATCGCCAGCTTGCGATCAACGAGCGGCAATGTGCCGCTTAAAAAGAGCAAGGATCCAACCTGAGACACCTCGACATAAGCTCCCAAAGGGGATGGTGGCGTCGGCAGAACCACGCCTAATTCGCGCAAACGCGAACCCGGCTTAGCAACCGTAGAATTATTACCGGCCGGCATGGATCCCTCCATCCACTCGGATGTTTTCGCCCGTTACGAACGTAGCGTTCTGAAGATAGAGCACTGCGTCGATGTTAACTAACAGGTCGATACGGCGGAAATGCCCAATTGCCGCTGCCGCTACTGTGACGGTGGTTTCCTTCTTACTGATATCACCATCGATCAGCACGAGATCGGAAGACGCTTTTAGCTCCTTAGACTTGCTGATGCTCAGGGACGTTCCCCCCACGTCGTAGCCGTGTTTGATCAGCGCTTGCGTAACTCCGAGGCCAATTCCACTGGAAGCGCCCGTTACAATTGCGACCGGCTTTTGCGTGTTGTTCATACTGTTTTCGTTCTAATGGCGATATTTTCGAGAGAATCAAGCTCAAATCCGGCATAAACAGAGCTCCCTACGGGCTACCCCCATTTATTCCGTCTTTGAGCTTGAGCTCGCCTCCGCTCCGCACTGAATGGTAACCGTATTTTGCTTTTGATTAATGCTTGCTCGTTCCTCGCTCTCAAAAATCGAAACCAAAAAAAGGATTTGCAAGATTAGAAGGTTGTACCTGATGGACGAGCTTTCATTTTCTGGCCAAACGACCTTGGCCGGAAAGATGGTAGTGCGGCGGCAATGCGTGGTGTTAGGAGCACCCGGGTTCACTTAGAGGCCAGCTCAAAGAACCGTTCTAATATGATAACTCCGAAGCTTCTCTGCAGCCCCGCTTTTGAATGTCGTCACAAGTTCGGCGCGCATTGAGGTGACACCAAAGTGATACTGCGGCTCGATTACTTTGCGATCTATTCAATTCACGATAGCAAGTCCCAGCTCCCTAGCCGCTCGCAACAGCGGACGGTCTCGCGTCCAGAGTCTGGCAGGCGACAACAGGGTAGAACCGATAAGCAGGACGTCTGTCCAGCCAAGGCCTTTTCCCCATAGCCGCCTGTCTTCTATTAGCCGTAGCGCTTCAGCAGGCGACACCTCCGCTGCGGGAGGTAGTGCAGACCAAAGTGAAAGCAATTCTCGACGATTCGGCAGAGTTCCGCAGGCCAACTCACCTAGAACGGCTGAGTGCATGACCACTTCCGAGGATTGCAGCAGCCTGACGAGGCCTAAGTCCGAGCGGTGCAAGTGATCGATCCACACAGAGGCATCGACCAACACGTTCATCTCTGACTTCTTTCGATGCTCCGTCGTCTCCGGCCTGCTTTGGCCGACCGCGCTGTGCCGCCGAGCGCGGCTAAACGGAGCGCAGCTTCGCGTTGAATCAGTGCTTCGAGTCCCAAATGAAGCAAGCGCGTCTTCTCGTTGATCCCGGTATATTCCCGGGCTTTAGCAACCAGATCGTCGTCGAGAATCACTGTCGTCCGCATGCATATGACTATGCATCATGTATATGCATGTCAACCCTAAACGTCACAACACTGGTTCGGGAATGAGACGCCCAGGGGCCGCAGAGGAGCTGCGCCCCGCGCAGACTAGCTGAAACGGCGGGTTGGGTCGACAAGGAGGTGCTTCGAGCCTATTCGAAGCACCGGTTTGTTGATCCATGACAGTCTACTTTCTTCATTGTTTTGTTTTTCTGATGAAGTTGTTCAGATAGCAATCCGCTCAATCTCATCGAGCGAAATTTCATCCTGCCGGCGGTCATAAAGCTTGGTCGTCCGCGGCGATTCATGGTTGGCGATTTGCTGCGCGATTTCCAACTTGCCGCTGTTCTTTAGATACGCCGTGATGCCGGTCGCGCGGAAGGTGTGATTGCCAATCCGCGTTTCGATGCCAGCCGCTTTCGCGCGCCGGCGGATGATGCGGTGGGCGTCCTGCTGGAAGAGGGGATTGGTTGTAAGCTGACCGGTCTTGCGGCGGGCGGTGCGGAAGAGATAGCCGTCGACGTCATCGGCGATGCCGGCCGCTTCGATATAATCGTGCAGACACTGATCGAGACTATGATGACAGGGAACGTCGTGCTCCTTCCCGCCTTTTTCGTGTAAACGCACCCAACGGCGGCGGCCCTGCACAAAATAGTCGCCGACCTTCATCTGAATGACGGCGCCGATCCGGGCGAAGCTGTAGACCATAATCGCGATCAAAGCGCGGTCGCGCAGCCCGAGAAGATCAGGCTGATCGGCCGCCTCTGTATCATTGGCTGGTTTCTTGGTAATGGGGATGCTTTCGAGCAGCGCATGGGCCTCCTCAGGCGTCAGAACCGGCGTCTTGCCTTTCTTGACTGTGTAGCGCGGACCCCGGACGGAATGGGCTGGATTAGTCTCAATAACATGGCCGGTCACAAGCCAGTCGAAGAGCATGCGAATCGCAGCCAGGTGCTGTTTTACGGAGGGCGGCGA
>JGI12630J15595_10000165_pt1 | contig 11862 bp, 10 predicted proteins | sample JacPinW_OM2H0_M1_FD_15595 | JGI IMG/M metagenome (IMG submission 15595) | reverse complement strand
TTCGCGAGAATGCACAAAACCTATTCGACGGTCGCCCGCGGCAATGCAGGTGAGCCAGGAGCGGTCGGTCATCTCCACTTCTTGTGGTTTTCCCGAACAGGACAGAGGATACTTGCGCTGGTCAGCGGCGCTTGGCCATTTGCGACAGAATGGAGCGCAGCACGACCGCCTGATTGTGTTTTTCGTCCTTGGCGCCGTAGACCAGGGTGAGTGGGCGCTTGCCCGCTGACATCACCACGCTGCCGCGGATCGAGGCTCCGTCCATCGCGCCTGTGAGCCGAGAGGGCGTGCCGGCGCGCGACAGTGTGCGCACGTAGACTGCTCTCACTCAATGGACGTGAACTGTTTAGGCGGTCTCTCGAATGTAGTCGTTGCCATCGCCTGGGGATGGACTCGTTACAGATCTCTCAGCGATGCCTGCAATTCACCTTGCATCCGTGTGAAATCGCCATTGGGCGCGCCGCGTCGAACGAGAGCGTCGACCATTGCGTGCCCGACTATCGCTTCAGCCGAACCACGCGTAAGCGTGGTCTTCCTCTCGCCTAGCAGCAAAGGCCGTTTACTTGGGTCAGAAGCGCAGTCTTAGCGCGAATATGCGAATTATGCCCTCTTTGGTTGCGTTGTTCATGTTGTAACATTGTTTTTGTTATACTTTTCCCCGTTGGCTTTGTTTGTGCAACCCGTTGGCTTTGTTTGCGCAAAATGTCGAAAACGGTTTGTATATGGCTCACTTGGCAAAACCGGCGATAGTTCTCGCGGAAGAGGCCATTCCAGGCCTGCAGTTCCTCGTTTGTTCTAAGCAGGCCGGAGCCGATTTGCAAGGAAAATTTCAGGGAGCGCTGGCTCGGTCTCGCTTGTCGCCGTCCTTCGAGACGCGCGCAATCCTTCGAGGCGCGCGCCCCAAGTGGGGCACGCGCGCCTCAGGATGACGTGCGCGCTCCTCAGGACGAGGTTACGCCGATATGATTCGAAATCTCGGAAACGCAGTACTAATCGCGCGCCCGGCTGCTGCGCGTGCCGTGCGCGCCTCGTCGCATCACGGCGCGGCAGCCCGCGCTGACGAGTCGCTGCCTCTGGACCATGCAGGAGGTGATGCAATCGATATCCGGAATACAGTGGCCGCAGAGCCGCTGGGCGTCGCCCTCGCAGGCGGACCGCTGCTCCGGGGTGCCCTGGGCAACGGCAGGAATGGATGACGCGAGCGCGACAATGCACAGCGCAGCGAATCCAAATACGGTCGCGGGAATCCGAGCTCGCATGGTTTTCCTTGTAGGGATTGCGAGTTAAGAAAGTCACAAGGCCGAGCTTGCGCTCCCTTGCAGCCGCGGACGATCGAGCGCGCTCCGACGAGCTCGCAAAATCGACGCCGTCTCTGCCGGCAACGGCCGATAAGCAGGCAAGGTCATGCCTCAGTCGTACGTTCGATCGACCTGAGGCAGGGCTCTCGCCCGCCGAGCAGCACGGAATTTCCGGTCAGCGACGCCTATTTCACTTAAGGCCGGCCGACTTCGCTGGAAACAACAGTGTGTAGCACGCCTCTACGAGCGCGGAGCTCGGATACGAGTCGCCCGGGAGCGTCACGAACTCCTTGGGAAATTCGTCCCGCCGCTTCCATGAATCCACCTTTGACAGCGCGACTTTCTTGGCCGCCGAGTCGGGCAGTGCGATGAACTTTTCTGCGCACACCGGTGCCAGCGCCGCCACGACCGCCACTTCTGAGCGTTCTTTTGCGAGCTTGTCGGCGGTGCTGCGCAGCGACCAGCCACCCCAGTAAAAGCCGACCACCATTGTTGCGACAGCGCCAACCGCGGCGCCTTGCATCAGACGCGTGAGCGATTCGCCTTGCAAGATTGAAGGTAATTGCACGCTATGTCCTTTCGCCCGACATGTTTCGGAGCGAGGCCACGGACACCCGGATGGGTTCCGATTCAGCAAGTTGAGGTGAAGGGCGAACGCTTTGCGATAGCGTATCGATTGTGACCAGCTTACGCCGTTGTGTCTGCGAAGTCACTCCGCCATCGTGGGCGCGCTACTATTTGTCGCGAAGCCGAGTTGCTCGGCAGCGATCGATCACAATGCTGAGTTTAGCGCCAGGCCGAATTAGAACCACGTGATCTGGGCAAGCTAAAGAGCCCCGCAACTGGTGACCAGATGCGGGGCCCATGAACCACAACCTTGCCAGTACATCCGTGGTCAAGGCGCTATGGCTCTGCGGTAGCCTATCGGGACCGCTGTCAGGCGGAGCGCAGATTGTCCGCCGCGGACTTTCCTGTCCTTCGATCGGCAACAACCTCGAACGAGATCTTTTGCCCCTCATTGAGGCTGTGCATCCCGGCGCGTTCGACCGCGCTGATGTGCACGAAGACGTCATTGCCGCCTTCATCAGGTTGAATGAATCCGAAGCCCTTTTGGCCGTTAAACCACTTGACTGTTCCCGTCATGGGAGCCTTCCTTCATAGACGTGTGAAATCAAGCCGCGCGCTAACGCGGCCGGTTAATTCGAGATTTTGGAAGAAGGTCGTCAGTCAGGCGCGCAGGTCGCGGCGAGGCCAAGTCGTTCGGCCGAAAACTCGATTGCCTTTAACATATAGCATTATTGCTTCATCCGCAAGTCGCAAAGAGTTTACCCCTGCCTTTACCGGCAATTTAGCGCATTTTCCGATTAGATTGCGTCACTCTCTCCGGCGTCATGCGCGGGCTTGACCCCATAGGCGCTAACTTAAGGTCGTCATTGCCGGGCTTGACCCGCGCATCCATCCGTTTTCGTACGAAGATGGATTGCCGGGTCGAGCCCGGCAATGACCGCGGATAGATTCAACCTAAACGAAAGCTGCTCTAGCTGCGCAAGAATCGGAAATCCTAGCCAGGTTCAGCTGAAAAAGCTGGCGATTTGGTTCTGGGTGACCCATCTTAGGAACATCATCGGCTTTAAATCCGGGCGCCGATGGCAGAGAGACCGGTTGTGCTCCCGCCTTGCAAAGGAACACAACCGTGACTCAGGCATATCCGATCGACATCGCTCGTGAGATTGATCGCCGGTGGCAGCGGCGTTCGAATCTTCCTCCAGCGCCGAAGACCAGCAACGAAAATCGCGGTCCAGGAGCGCATTCACGATCAATGGCTGTGCCCCTCCTGTGGCCACGACTGGATCACCGTGCACCGGGTGTGCGCGTGAGCGGAGCTCCATATGGTGCATAAATTTCGTTGCGGGCAAAGGGTCCGCTTGAGCGGCAGCTATCTTTATCAGAACGCAGCCAGCGGCTTCTATGAAGTGATTCGGCAGCTCCCGTACGGCGAAGGCGATTATCAATACCGCATCAAAAGCGAACGCGAGCAGCATGAGCGCGTGGTGAAGGAAAGCGAGCTCGAAGCAAGCTAGGCTTTGCTTTCGGACAAGAGGGGCAATGCTGCTTGAAGGACCGTCACCACAGTCCGCTTACGGTCCGAGCCCTCCCTGAGCGCCAACATGCCAGGTCGACAGCCCAAGCGCCACAAGCGGCATGCCCCCTTTACTGGAAACTGGGAGACTGAGATAGCTTGATAACGAAGAGCCCAGAACGCGCCAAGGTGAGCAGTAGCTGCATGATCAACACGAACATCCCCCGACGAACGTGTCTGTCTCTGGCGCTGGTCGCTGCCGGACTGTTTGCCGGTTCTGAAGCCGCATGGGCGCAAGTATATCCGTCGCGACCGATCACAGTGGTGGTTCCGTTCAGCGCCGGCGGGCCGACCGACGCACTCGTGCGCACCCTTGGCGAGCGGATGCGGATCTCCCTCGGCCAGCCTTTAATCGTGGAAAATGTGACGGGTGCGGCCGGGACGATCGGGGTCGGGCGAGTTGCCCGCGCAGCACCCGACGGCTACACGATCAGCATCGGCCACTGGAGCACGCATGTCATCAATGGTGCATTATATCCGCTTTCCTTCGATCTGCTCCATGATTTGGAGCCGATCTCGCTGCTCACCAGCTATCCGATGCTCCTCCTCACTAAGAAGGGAATCCCGGCCAAGGACCTGAGCGAACTGACCGCCTGGCTGAAGGCGAACCAGGAGAAGGTTTCCGTCGGCACAATTGGTGTGGGCAGCGCCGCACATGTCGCTGCTGTGTACTTTCAGAATCTCACGGGACTGAAGCTTCAGTTCGTACCCTATCGCGGTGCCGGGCCTGCGCTGCAGGACCTGATCGCCGGACAAATCGATGTGCTGTTCGATCACCTGACCAATGCGCTGCCGCAAGTGCGCGAAGGCAAGGTCAAGGCCTACGCTGTGACGGCAAATACGCGCTCCCCGTCTGCACCTGATATTCCGAGCGTGGATGAGGCCGGTTTGGCTGGCCTTTACATCAATATCTGGTACGGCGTTTGGGTGCCGAAAGGGACGCCGAACGAGGCCAAAGTCAAACTCAATGCCGCTGTCGTGGAAGCGCTAGCCGATCCAAAGGTACGCCAGCAGCTAACCGATCTGGGACAAGCGATTCCGCCGCCCAACCAGCAAACGCCCGCGGCGCTGGCAGTCTATCAGAAAGCCGAAATCGAGAAGTGGTGGCCGATCATCAAGGCAGCCAACATGAAGGGAGAGTAGTCTGCGACCCGCCCGAGACGCTGATCGAGCAGGTGCCCAAGTGGGGTCATTCGCGCATGGCCGGCCAAGTCCGGAGCTCTCCAAGACCGACTGCGCTTCGCGCCTCCTCCGGATGAGGGGTTTGAGCCATTCATGGAATCGATCGACTAGCTCGAGCGCGCGCCTGCGTCGCGATGCCGCCTGGGCAAAAATGGCAGCACGCGATCATCGGTATCGGCGCCTCGGGCATGATCCAGCGCCTCGCGGATGGATTTTTCCAAGGTCGGCAGCTGGAATGGCTTGCGCAAGACCCGGGCTGGCGTTGCGGCGGTCTGCACCACATCGCTGTAGCCGCTGGTGAGGAGAACCGGAATCTGAGGATAACGGTTCTTGATCTCCTGTGCCAAGGCAATCCCGTTCATGCCACCCGGCATGACGATATCGCTGAAAACGAGCGCGATCTTGTAGCCGCGTTGCAGTTGGTTGAGCGCGTCGCTGGCGTTGTTGGAACGCAAAGTCCGATAGCCGAGTTGCTCGAGCAGCGAGGCGGTCACGTCGGCGACCTCCGGATTATCCTCGACCATGAGTATCGTGCCTTCGCCGGGTGCAATCGGTTCCGTCGGCGGCGTGTCGGCGCTCCGGACGATGCTTGCCTGCTTTCGCGGCAGATAGATCGTGATCCTCGTGCCGCTGCCGGCCTTGCTGGTCGCGACCACCGTCCCTCCCGATTGATGCGAAAAGCCGTAGACCTGCGCCAGTCCAAGGCCGGTCCCCTTCCCGAGTGCCTTGGTGGTGAAGAACGGCTCGAATATTCTCGACAGCACGTCGGGCGCAATCCCGACACCAGTGTCGGTCATCGCCAAGGCGACAAATTCTCCTTCGAGCCCATCCACCCCATCGGTCGCTTGCAGGACGACATTCACTGCCGAGAGCATGATGACGCCGCCTCCTGGCATCGCGTCACGCGCGTTGACCGCGATGTTGACCAGCGCCAGCTCGAGCTCCGCGATATCGACTTCGACCGGCCAGACATCCGGCGCGATGTCGCACTTGAGCTGAACGTTTCCGCGCAATGACCCGAGCAGCATCTCATGCACGCCTTCGATCCGCTCTTTCACGTCGGTAACGACAGGATTGAGCGGCTGGCGGCGCGAGAAAGCCAACAGCTGACGGGTCAAGCTTTCTCCGCGATGGGCGGCCGAGTTGATGGCATTGATCCCCTTCAGATCCTTGGGGTCGCTGAGCCGCCGACCGAGAAGCTGGGCATAACCGCTGACGATCATCAGCAGATTGTTGAAGTCGTGCGCAATGCTGCCTGTCAGCTGGCCAAGCGCTTCCATCTTCTGGGACTGGGCGAGTTGCTCCTGCGCCCGGCCGAGCGAAGTCTGCGCCTCGCGCCTTTCGGTAACGTCTCGCGTGATATGCACGAAGCCAACCAAGGTGCCCACCTCATCGCGGATCGCCTCGATCACCACGCTCGCCCAGAATCTGCTCTCGTCGCGTCGCATGCGCCAGCCCTCGACGGCATATTTGCCCTCATAGGCGGCGACCTGAAGGGCGCGCGCGGGTTCGCCTGCCTGCTCCTCCTCCCCGGAAAAAAACACGCTGAAGTGTCGCCCGATGATCTCTGCCGCCGCGTACTGGTGAATCCGCTGCGCACCCGTGTTCCAGTTGGTGATGCAGCCATCCCCATCGAGCATGAAAATGGCGTAATCGGTGATGCCCTGAATGACAGTGCGATAGCGCCATTCGCTTTCCATTAGCGCGTCTTGGGTCTTGCGACGCTCGTCAATGTCGTGCTTGAGGGCGGCTTCGACCCGTTTGCGCTGCTCCATCTCGGCATGGAGGACCTCCCGGGCCTTCTTGAGGGTGGCCGTGCGTTCGTTCAGCGTATGCTGCAGGGTCTGGTGCTCAAGGATCAGGTTTTCCTCGGCGCTTCGGCGCGCAGTGACATCCTCGGCCACTGCCGCGAGGTATTGGATGCAGCCGCTTTGATCAAACATGGGAGCAATGTTGCTTCTGATCCACAGGCGTGTGCCGTCGGGCAACCTGGTCTTGCTCTCGATGCTGAAAGGCTTTCCAGTGTGGACGGTCTGCTCGAGCAGTTCACGCATGTGATAAAGATCATCGGAATCGATAAGTTTATGGATTTGCAGTGCCAGCAACTCCGCGGCGGGTGTGCGAACGATCTCGCAATAACGAGAATTGACCAGCCTGAACGTTCCTGTCCGATCGATTTGAGCCAGACCCACATCGGCGTGGCTCAACAGGGTTCGGAGATTTTGTTCCTGGAAACCAAGCCTGACCTTGACGCGCTCTCGCTGCGCAATGTCCGCGCTTAGCGTGAGAGCGAGAACAGACGCGCTGATCAAGAATATGGTCGAGATCAGGAAGGACTCATCGGGAGTCGATCCGAATGCGGCCTGACCCGGCCAAGTGCCCCAGGCTGCAAAGGCCGATAAAATGAGCGTACATGCAGCGGTCTCACGCTGGCTGCAGTGCAGGGCAGCCCACACCAGCGGCAGGACGGCAATAACACCCAACACGCCCCTGTTCACGGGCAGCTCGAGGAGCGGACTGAAAGCGACAAAACCAACGGCACTCGTCGCAAGAAATGCCGCAGCGAAAAGCCATGGCCTGTCCAACCAACCGTTCCGGTATTTCCAGGCTCGGAACCTGTCGGGTGCCCAGAGGACAAGCGCAGGCCCAACCACAAGCATGCCGCTCGCATCGCGCAGCCAGCACGCGATCCAAAGCGAGGCAAGCTCGGCTCCGCCCGCATCACCCATGAGCCAAGGGGAGGCAGCCCCGATCGTTGCCCCCAGCATTGCGCTCGCACCAAGGCTGACCGCCGCGAATCTCGCGATTCCGGCCGGTGTCTCGAAGCTTCTGCGGCCCTCGGACCAGACTTTGATCAGATAGCCCGCAACGACTGCTGCAAACGCAGTCCCCGCCGCAATCGACAGGGTCAAGGCCGAATCCGTAAGGCTCGCAGCGGCTATCGCGGCAGGCGCGCGGGCGGCCAGGAATGCCGCAAAAATCGCCGGCCACATACGCAGCCCGCGCAGCAGAACAGCGGCCAAGGCGAAACCAGGTGCTGCTGCAATGGGAATGGAACCCGGATGCGTGGCGGCCAGCGCCAAATCCAGTTTCGCCAAGCCGAAGCAAATGCCCCCAATGACCAACAGCTCAAGCGCATATTCTGCCGCGCTGCGGGCATGCCTCCATGTGAGAACTCGTGATGTCGGGAAGGGAGTCCTACTGAAGGGAGCCATANTGATGTCCCCTTAGCAGCGCCNTNGCACGCTGGCGCGTTTCACCCGTNCGTGAATGTCCTNCTGGCGAGTGACGAAACTGAGGCAGAATNGGGGNCTGAGAGCCCGTGTCNGGTTCCCCACGCATAACCGACATGCGATCAGGNACGGNCAGGCGGAACNTGTGGTTTGNTCACATGAATTTTGCGAGCTCGATGACAGGGGTGCCCGGACAAACNGCAACAAGAAGCGGACGNTGGGAACGCGGTGCACCCAGCNGCCTNCCGCGCAGCTCCCGACCCCCGCTGACCGATGCTCGGCAATTCGATATCCTGCGGTCNAGTCCGACTCGCNTGGGAGCGCACGAATTGCATCGACTACAACGACGCGACTTGATCACACTGCTCGCCGGCACGACAGTGCTCAGCCCGTTCACCGCGCGCGCACAGCAACAAGACCGAATGAGGCGCGTCGGCGTGATCATGGGCTTCGCTGAAGACGATGAGGTCTGGCAGGCCTACCTCGCCACCTTCAGGCAACGTCTGCAGGATTTTGGCTGGACTGATGGCCGCAACATCCGGTTCGATTACCGATTCACGGGCGAAAGCACCGAGCGCATGCGCCTCGCGGCTGCGGAGATGGTAGCGATCGCGCCCGACGTGATTTTTCTCTCGACCAATCCAGTGCTGTCCGCTCTGAGCCAGCTAACCCGCACCATTCCGATCGTTTTCACATGGGTATCCGATTCGGTCGGAAGCGGGTACATCGCAAGCCTGGCGCGTCCAGCGGGAAACATCACCGGGTTCCACAATTTCGAACCAACGCTTGGCGGGAAATGGCTGGGCATCCTCAAAGAAATCGCGCCGGCGGTGACTCGGATCGGCATTGTCCACGTTCCGGAGATCACCGCAAATGTCGCGTTCCTGCGGGTAGCCGAAGCCGCTTCTACCTCGTCCGGGATTACGGTGTCGGGTGCCGGCGTGCGGAATGCCGACGATATCGAGCGAGTCCTCAACGAATTCGCGCGAGAGCAAAATGCCGGGCTTATCGTAACGCCCAGTCCGCTGACCGCGACCAGACGGGACGTGATCATTGAAACGGCTGCGCGGCTGCGTCTGCCAGCCATCTATCCCTTCCGATTCTACGCCGTAAGCGGAGGCCTGATCTCTTATGGAATTGATCAAACAGAATTGGTGCGAGAGGCCGCATCTTACGTGGACCGGATCCTGCGCGGGGCGAATCCGGGTGAGCTTCCTGTGCAACTGCCGACCAAGTATCAACTTGTGATCAATATCAACACCGCAAGAATGCTTGGCCTCACCGTGCCCAGCTCCATGCAGTTGCTCGCTGACGAGATGATTGAATAGGGGAAGGCGCCAGCGAAGTTGGCGCGATCAGCCGGTGTAAGTCCGGCCCAGGGAAGGCCTAGCAAGCCGCCTGGAAGCGAGTGTTGCGTGAGGCGGCGGCGACGCCGAACACGAAGCGTACACAGCGGTTGCGTGGGGTGTGTGATTGAGCCACGAAATGATGAATTCGCGGGAGCGGAGACTGTGCTTATGGTCGAACGCAACATGTGCAATGCCGTCATGCGAGGCATTGCCGTCCCGCCGGGGTCCAAGAGCACATCACGCGCAAAAGGATCGCGTCGGAAGCTGGGATATCTCGTGACTGGCCGTCAGTGTCGAGTGAGAGGGATGGTCCGCATCGGGAAGGTGAGGAGCCGTAGCCGATGATGCACGGGCACGAGAAGTCGCGCTCCGCCATAGTAGCTGTGAAGCCGACGAACAAAGCGGAGCGATCCGCTGCGGAGTCGGTGGAGCGAAGGGCGGAGACCAAGGGGAATGTGGACCAGCAGCGCACGCGCCGGACTCAGCGCCGCATAAGCGTGTCACAGATGCTGGCTCGCATACGGCAGCACATAGTTGCCGTGGATACCCAAGGTGGGAACCGTATGCGGGAAAGCTGCACGTACGGATCTGTGCGGGGGGTGCGAGGTAACTCGCATCCCTACCGCGACCGATTTTTGTTGCAGTGCATATGTCTCCTCCTGGCACATAGCGTCGAACCGCTTCGGTGCGAAGGTTCGGACGCGATCGGAGCGAAGCGGACATGCCGAGGGCGTCGGGAGCGGGTTGATGTGACGAAAATGACCCACAAGAGACATTGTCCACCAAATTTTGCTGTGATGCACAACACCGCCGCAATCCGCGATGTGGTAGCGTGTCCTCCTTGGCTTGAGGGAGAATCCATGAGACGGCGCGAATTCATCACTGTGCTTGGCGGCGCGGCGGCGGCGGCGTGCACATGGCCATTCGCGGCGCTTGCCCAAGCACCGGCCAAGCGCCCTCGGATCACCTTTCTGGGAGGAAGCGAGCCCAGACCTAGCGCGAAGCTCGCCGACGCCTTCATCGAAGGTATGCGCGTACTCAATTACACCGAAGGCCGCGACTTTGAGATGGAATATCGGTGGGCCCAAGGCTACCTCGAGCGCTTGCCTGCGCTCGCTGAAGAATTGGTACGACGTGGCGCCGACATGATCGTGGTGGGTAACGTTCAAAGTGCTGTTGCGTTAAGAGATGCCACGGAAACAATCCCGATCGTGAGTGCGATGCTAGACGACCCTGTCGGCCTGGGCTTGATAAAGAGCGACGCCAAGCCGAGCGGCAACGTGACGGGGCTATTGGCGTCGCTGCCGGGGCTTCCGACAAAGCAACTTGAATTGGTTCGCGACTGGGTGCCTGGCGCCACCAGAATCGGATTGCTGGTGAACCCCACCAATGTCAGCGACCTGAGCCAGCGCCAAGAAATGGAGACCGCGGGCGCGGCGATGGGCGTCACACTCATACCGGTCGAAACCCGCGCGCCCGAAGACCTCGATCCTGTGTTCCACGCTCTAGCGAGAGAGCGTGTAGACTTCGTGATCGTGCTGCGGGACCCTCTGTTTTTCACGCGACGCCGAACAATAGCCGCGGCGGCATTGGCGACGCGATTGCCCACGATCTACGCATTTCGCGAGCCCGTCGATGATGGCGGGCTGATCAGCTACGGGATCAACATGTCCCAGAACTTTCGCCGTGCAGCCGATTATGTGGTCAAGATTTTGAAGGGCGCCAAGCCCGGCGATCTGCCAGTAGAGTTTCCGACCAAACTCGAGCTCGTGATCAATCTGCCGACCGCCAAGGCGCTCGGCCTGCAAGTGCCGCCGTCGCTGCTCGCCCGCGCCGACGAGGTCATCGAGTGAGGGACTTTCGCTGCGCATGAGTCCGGAAGAGACACATCGCTACAGGGACCAGCGCATGGACTTTACAGTAGCTATTGGGGTCACTGCGGACATTGCGGGACTTGCCGCCTTGGGTGCCTCTGTCGAAAATGACCCATCTGAGACATCGGCTGTGCACTGCGGTAGTGTTTTGATGGCCGGTTTGACCCCTATTAAAGTACTCGTTTGAGCCGATACAATGCTGGCTACTGAGCTTAGGCGCGGATATGCGGCGACGCGAGTTCATTACGCTCCTCAGCTGTGCATCAGCTGCATGGCCGCTCGCCGCGCGCGCAGCAACCGGCGCTGCCGGTGATTGGGTTCCTTCACAGCCAGTCGCCCGATGCGTTCCGCGATCCGCTGCGCGGATTTCGCCAGGGGCTGAAGGAGGCGGGCTATGTCGAGGGCGAGAACGTGGCGATCGAATACCGCTTCGCCGACAATCAAATGGATCAGTTGTCGGAGCTGGCGGCTGACCTCGTCCGACGCCGCGTCGCCGTGATCGTCACGGGCGGAGGCCCCGCTCCGACGTTCGCGGCCAAGAGCGCAACCGCAACCATCCCAATCATGTTTGCTGCGATTGCCGACGACCCGGTCAAGCTCGGCCTCGTCGCCAGCCTCGCCCGGCCGGGCGGCAACGTGACCGGCACCGGTTTCCTGTTGACGGAGTTGGCGACGAAGCGACTAGAGCTGCTGCGCGAGATGGTGCCCGCAATCACACATGTTGAGGCGCTGGTCAATTCGGCCGAGGCATCCAATACCGAAGCTACGTTGAAGGACTTGGAAACG
>JGI12630J15595_10000164_pt1 | contig 11961 bp, 13 predicted proteins | sample JacPinW_OM2H0_M1_FD_15595 | JGI IMG/M metagenome (IMG submission 15595) | reverse complement strand
CGCATAAGTCTTCGATCGTGTGGCCCCTGGGTCCCGGATCTTCCCCCGGGTCAAGCTGGGGTCGTCCGGGATACGAAACACCTCGTGTCCCGGCCGAGTGCAGTGAGGGCGTCTTCGACGCAGACAGGTTTACGCAGTCTGCGCAAGCTTGACTGCATGCAAAACGAGAGCCGGAATCCAGGGGCCATATGATCAGCAGCACCGTTTCCATGAATCGGCGAGGAGTAATCGGAAAGCCCAGGCAGGCGCCTCACCCACCGCCCACGAATTGCAGCCACACGACCCCGAATGAGATGGTGAGAAGCGTCAGCGGCGCGCCAACCTTCGCGTAATCCCAGAAGCCGATGCTCACGCCATGCGTGCGGGCGATCTGAACCACGATGAGGTTTGCAACGGAGCCCACGATGGTGAGATTGCCGGCCAGCGTGGATGACATGGCAACGGTCAGCCAGGCGCTTTCCGGGTCAGCCAGGCTCGCCACGAACGGTTTGAGGACGAGCACCGCCGGCACGTTGCTGACGAGATTGGACAATACCGCTGTGACCAGGCTGAGCAGCGGCAGCCGATCGAGATGGAGGCCACCGACTGCATGTATCACTTCGGGAGTGAGCACCGCCTTCTCGAACCCTGCTACGACGATAAACAAGCCCATGAACATCAGGAGCAAGGTCCAATCGATCCTGTTGTAAACCTTCTCCGATTTTACACGCCCGGTAAGCAGAAGGAGCGCGCCCGAGATCAGAGCAGCTTTCGCCGGGGGTTGCCCTGCGAAACAGGCAGCCACCATTACCGCTGTGATCCCAACCGATTTGATGAGCAGTGCGGGATGCACGTGCTTGGCAAGTGGTTGAGCGTGGGAGCGCTCTCTTGTCCAAAATTCTCCGGGAAAAAGGAGAACGATCAGCAACAGCGTGAGCGACAGACCAACTGCCGCTATCGGTGACAGCGCTGCAGAAAACTCCGCGTAGGGTATCTGCGAGAAGCTGCCGATCATGATGTTCTGAGGATTTCCCGTAATCGTGGCCGTGCTGCCGATATTGGACGCCATGGCGACTGCGAGCAGATAGGGAACGGGGTTGCGGCGAAGCCGTTTCACCGCATCGACGACAAGCGGCGTGAGAGCAAGACAGATTGCATCATTGACCAGAAACGCGGAGAAGAATCCGGAAACCAGGATGACTGCCGTTAGTAGCAAGACTGGGCGACCGGCTCGCGTGACGACCCAATTATTGACGACGTGAAAAAACCCGGAAAGCCGAATGTTCGCAACGATGATCATCATCCCGAGCAGGAGCGCGATGGTATCGACATCGATGGCCCGGTATGCATCGTCGAGCGACAGCAGGCCGGTCGCCAGCATCAGGCTTGCGCCCAGAAGCGCCGCGCCCGCCCGATCCATATGCGAGCCGGGAAGCTTGCCGATGGCGATGACCAGATAGGTCCCCATGAAGATGAGAACGGCTGCAATATNTGCCGTGTCCNGCTTCCAGACTNCCTGGAGCTGAGATGACCACTGAAACAGCCAAAANGCGGCAGCCGCGGCAAGCAGGACGAGNGCGCCGAGCCAAGACGCGAGCAGCGCCCAGCCCGGTCGCTTTTGCGTGCGCCCGCGGAGACCGGCCCGTCCGGAATTACGCATCAACATGAGCTGGCGAAATAGGACGAGCCCGCGTGATACAGCCGCCAGAAATAATTGCTGTCCCGTCGAGCGGGGTGCCGAATTTTTGACGCACTCGGCTCCGAGCGGCTGCCTGAGTTTTCATGATCGCCTCCGCTGCATGAATTCTCTTGCGCACTGACGGTCCCGGAAGGGTTGGCATACTCATCGAGGCAAATTGGTTGTGCGACGTCGCGTCAAACCCGTCCCTGCGCTTTCGTGGCCCATAGGCGCATGATCGAATCGCTCATACCGACGACAATTCCGCTGATGATGAGCAGCATGGCCAGGATCAGGCCGGCACTGATCGGCTCGCCCAATGCAAGAGCTGAGCAGGCAACCCCGACGACGGGAACCACGAGGAGCGCAAGCGAGGTTGTGATCGCGGGCAGATTTTTGTTGACGATCTGCATCGCCCAGTACGGCAAGGCGATGCCCGCTGTGCCCCCATACACCAACAGCGCGAGCAGCCGAGCGCTCCATTCTATACGGGGCACACCCTCGAACAGGAGCGCCAGGGGAGCGAGCGTACAGGTCGCGAGGAGCACCTGCCAGGGAACGAGCTGGAAAGGCGAAGACACCCATCGATGGGCGCGGACATGCAGGATGCTCGCCGCCCAGCAGAACGACCCGAGCANCACCAGGAGATTTCCCNTCACCGCTGCGTGGTCGTGCCAGGGGAAGCTGAAAGGATTGAACAGCACCGCGAGCCCAAANAGGCCGAGGCCGATGCCGGCTATGCGCGCNCGCGTCAGCGCTTCGCTCAGGAANATGCGTGCGCCTGCGCTCACCCAGAGCGGGGTCGTGTAGCCAAGCACGATCGAGCGGCCGGCGGGAACAAACTGCAGTCCGACGCTCACCAGGACGGCGAAAGCGACCATGTGCAGGAGGGAAACATTGAGCACGACGGCGATATCGCCGCGCTGCGGGAGCGTCAAAGACCTTCGGCCGATCGAGATTGTGAACAGGATGGCGGTTCCCACCACGGAGCGCAGCAGCAACGTCCACAGCGGCGGCACGTCCTGCAGGATCGCCTTGATCACCGGCCAAGCCGTCCCCCAGCCAACGGCAACGGCGCCCAGGAGCAAAATGGCCTCGTGCGATCGCAATGAGGATGTGTTCTGCTGCCCCACGTGGTCCCGCTGAAATGCCGATCCGCTGTTGCTGCTTGCGTCACACGCACCCTATGTATTCCCGCTGCTCAGGGCCAGAGCAGCTTTTTGGCGACTGAGATCAGCGCTGCAGGGTGGGCAAAGGCGCGCATTGCTCAGTCCTTTCCGCGGGGGCAAAATCGTGCGCGCAACGCAGTCAAGCTTGCGCAGACTGCGTAAACTTGTCTGCGCTGCCCACGCGGCGACGACACATCAGACGATTTTGCCAACCCTTGTATTAGCGCGAATCTACCCATGACCACTCGTCCGCAAGGCCGCCCCCCCTTTCGCGCCGATCACATCGGCAGCCTCCTGCGTCCCACCGCACTGCGGCAGGCCTTCCGGCGGCATGCAGAAAGGGAGATCGGCGATAAGGAATTCGCGCGCATCCAGGACGACTGCATCCGCGCTGTCATACGCATGCAGGAGGAGATCGGCTTTGAGGTGGTGACCGACGGCGAGTTTCGGCGCGGGTCATACTGGGGCCGGTTTGTGGAGCGCACGGCTGGGCTTGATATTCGCCCCGCGCTGCTCAGGTTTCGCGATGAGCGCGGTGAGGAGGCCGATTTCACCGCGCCCTACGCGAGCGCGCCGGTGCGACGTACCCATCCGCTTGCGCTCGATGAGTACGCGTTCTTGCACCAAGCGTCGGGGGTTGCGGCGAAGATCACCCTCCCCGCACCTTCGACCATGCATTTCTTTCGCTTCTCCGATTTCGCAGACCCCGCGGTCTATGGGGACGCCCAATCCTTCTTTGCGGATCTCATTGCCGTGTATCGCGACGAGATAGCGGACCTGGTGCGGGCCGGCTGCAGATATGTCCAGCTCGACGAGGTAGCCCTCGCGCTTCTTTGTGATCCGGCCATCAGATCGAAGATCGAGAGCGCGGGCGGTGATCCCGATGTGCTGGTTGATGTTTACATCGACGCGATCAATGAAACGATCTCAGCCTGTCCTGCCGATGTGGTCGTCGGTGTGCACATGTGTCGGGGAAATTTCCGCGGCCGGTATCTCGGCGAGGGCGGATACGAGTCGGTTGCGGAGCGCTTCTTCACCCGCACCCGGGCCAACCACTTCCTGCTCGAATACGATACCCCGCGGGCGGGGGATTTCGCACCGCTGCGCTTCGTATCGAGCGGCAAAGGCATCGTGCTGGGTCTCATCAGCAGCAAGACGCCGAGCCTCGAGGGAATTGATGCCCTGCGCCATCGGGTCGAGGAAGCAACAAAGCATATTGCGCTTGATCAGCTGGCGATCAGCCCCCAATGCGGCTTTGCGAGCACCGCCGCCGGCAATCCGCTGACCGAGGCGGACCAGCAGGCGAAGCTCCGGCTCGTCGTTGCAGCAGCCAGGGCGATCTGGAAGTAGAGTGGGCGGACCACGCCAAGGGCAGGCCCCCCACTCAACCGGCAAATCCGCCCGCGTCCAGAAAGGTCTGCTCCTGGGCAGTCGTGCTGCGGCCCATGATCGCGTTGCGATGGGGAAAGCGCCCAAATCGGCGGATTATCTTGGCATGTTGCTCTGCATCGCACGCGAATTCTTCTTCGCCGTAGCTGCGCGCCAGCTCAAGGCAGTGCTCCTGGTCAGGCAGATATTCCGAATGCATGAACGGCAGATAGAAAAATTTGCGCTCCGCATGCGCGATTTTCCGATCAAAGCCGCGAGCGAGCGAGCGCTGCGCCACGGCGCGCACCATGGGGTCGCAGTCGTAGCAGCGCCGCTGCCCGCGGAACATGTTGCGCGAGAATTGATCGAGCACGATAACGAGCGCCAATGCCGATTCCGGCGTTTCTTCCCAGGCCCCGAGCTTGCCGCCTGCGGCAGCTTCCCAGACCGCAAGAAAGCGCGACGCGATTTCCTGATCGAACGCCGGGTCCTTCTTGAACCACTTGTCAGGTCCTGCCGCGCGCGAGAATGCCAGCACCTCATCGGGGCCTGCCGTCTGCTCGCTGCCGCGCTCGCGTGCCTGCGTCACTGCATCACCCTGCCAGGACATCATGCACTGAGCACGCGATCATGCCTTTTGTGTCCATAACGCGCCTTCGCGTGCGATCCTGGCGTTACCTGCCGGGTTTCCTGTTGCAGTCGGTGCGCGCAGCCCGCCAGGCCAAGGGGGCGCCGGGAAATCTCTCGGTCAGTCTCTTGCGCGATGCCGAGCTCGCCTTCTGGACGCGCACGGTGTGGAGCGACGAGACCGCCATGCGCGGCTTCATGCTCTCGGGCACCCACCGGCGCGTAATGCCGCGCCTGCTGCAATGGTGTGACGAGGCAGCGCTCGTCCACTGGATACAGGAGTCCTCCCAGCCGCCCTCCTGGGCGGAGGCGCACCGGCGCCTGCAGCAGGACGGGCGGCCTTCCAAGGTGAACCACCCCTCGCTGGCGCAACAGCAGTTCGCGTTTCCCGCGCCGCACAACAGCGGCGGGGTGCAGATCAAATGAGCGACGGCTAAGCCGCGCGGCGTGCCGGAGCGCCGCTCAAGGTTCGAGCTCGGTGTCCCAGTAGAGATAGTCGAGCCAGCTCTCATGCAGATAGTTCGGCGGGAACAGCCGGCCGTTGCGGTGCAGATGATGGACGCTGGGCTGAAACGGCATCTGCGAGGGCCACATGCGCGCCTCGGCCATGGTCATGTTGCCCTTCTTGAGATTGCAGCAGGAGCAGGCGGCGATGACGTTGATCCAGGTCGTGTGCCCACCGCGGGAGCGCGGCAGCAGGTGATCGAACGTGAGGTCGTCGCGCGAGCCGCAGTATTGGCAGCAGAACCTGTCGCGGAGAAAGACATTGAACCGGGTGAAGGCCGGCTGGGTTGCCGGCTTCACGAAGTTCTTCAGGGAGACCACGCTCGGGAGCTTCATCTCCATGCTGGGACTGCGCACCGCGCGGTCGTACTGGGCAACGATGTTCACCCGCTCGAGAAAGACCGCCTTGATGGCGTCCTGCCAGGACCACAGCGACAGAGGATAGTAGCTGAGCGGCCGGAAATCGGCGTTCAGCACCAGTGCGGGAAACCCTGTGGGCGAGACGTGCACGTTCAAGGCTGAGCTCCCAAAACCGGCTCCTCGACTCCTTTCCCTCCGACGCTGCGACAGGCACAGTCTATAGGGCAGCGTGACGGGATTGTGAAGGCCGCTCCGATAGTTAACCGGTAGGGCGAGGCGGGAACCCGTGTCGCCGCGCTCATGCGGGCTAGGTGTCACGAGAATGGGGTAGCCGGGATGAGCGAAGTGATATCCGGGGGGTACGGGTGGATTCACGCCCCGCGCACCCGGTCGATGATGGCCAGCGGATCCGCAGCCGCGTCCCCGTGCCACGCGATATGCTGATCCGGACGAACAAGGACGAGCTTGCTGCGGTAGAGCTTCTCGGGCCGATCGAGCGGCAATACCCTGAGCGGGACCCCCCGACTGCGGGCCGCTGTCGCCAGCGCTTGCGCATCGGTTTTCGCGCCGAAATCAAGCAATGTGAACCCTTTGCCGAACGCGTCATAGACGGCGCGCTCCGGCGCAAGCCAGAAATGGGGCGCGCGCGCGCCGGGGCGATCAAGGGGCGTGTAGCTCTCCCAGCTGTCCGGCGGTGAAGGCGTGCCGTCCGGGCAGATGATCGGCGAATTCTCATACCGCTCCCCGAGCTGAATGCCGACGGTAAGATATTGCGGGCGGTCCTCTTCCATGATCCTTGCGCCGAACGCGAGCCGCGCAGCTGCTGCGTGCAGCGTGTCCTCCTCGAAATTCGCAGGCACGACCCAGCCGTCCATCACCCGGGTGCATCTCACGCCCAGCTCGGAATTGCGCACGCCCATGGGGCGGCGCTCGATCTCATAGCTTTGCAGGAGGCGCGGCCCCGTCCAGCCCTGATGCACGGCGGCGATCTTCCAGCAGAGATTCATCACATCGCCGATCCCGGTATTCATTCCCAGTCCGCCGAGCGGCGTGAACAGATGCGCGGCATCGCCGGCGAGAAATACGCGCCCGGCCTGATAATGCTCTGCGACGCGCGCAAGCCCTCCGGTCCATGGTCCGCCGGAAATGATCTCGAACGCGACGTCAGCGCCGATCATCGCGGCGATCACGGACTTGCCGTCGACCTCGCGCCAATCGGCTCCCGGCGGCACCTGATAATGAACGACCCAGGTCTCACGCCCGTCCTGGGAGTAGAACATGCCGCGCATGTCGGGATTGATGATCCAGGTCATGTTGGTGGGCGGCCGCCTGCTTGCGGCGATCAGTCCCGGGGAGCGAATGAAGAGGGAGAGCATCGTCCCGCCCATGAAGGCGCGCCGGGTGGTCCCGTCCTCGCCGATCATGTCGAAGCCGAGCGCGCGACGCACCGTGCTGCTGGCCCCATCGATGCCAAGCAGGAAGCGTGCCTCGATCTTACGGATGGCGCCGCTGCGCACATCCTCCACTTCCGCAGCGACATGATCGCGCTGCACGGAAAATGCATTGAGCCGCCGGCCGAAATGGATCCGCCCAGCACGGCTCTCGGCATGTCGCCGCAGCACGCGCTCGAGCACGATCTGCGAGACGTTGTTCGGGATCTCCGGGGTGGGCCAGTCGGAGTAAGGCCGCGGCAGCCGGCCGAATTCATGACCGCAGAAGCGCGTCACATAGGCCGAGGCGCGCGCGACGTGCGGCGGGAGCCCCTCTGCGCGCAGCTCGCCCGCAATGCCGAGCCTGCGGAAATGCTCCATCGAGCGCGCATTGGTGTTGTTGCACTTGGGGTGCTGCGTCGTATCGAGCTTGTCGTCGACCAGCATGGCCGGGACGTGGCGCCAGGCGAGCTCGATCGCCGCCGCAAGGCCCACGGGCCCGCCGCCGACAATGAGCACGAATGTTTCCGCATCCATGGCCGCGCTCTTAGTGCATGGACTAATACCTACCCGCGCGCGGTCAGGCGGCGGGCGAGAAATTCGCCGCCATGGCGCAGCCCCTCTTGATCGATGCCGTGGCCGACGCCAAGCGACATGTGCCACTCCACCGGGATGCCGAGCGACGCGAGACCCGCTGCGGACTGAAACAGCGCGTCAACCGGGATGAGATCGTCGCGATCCCCATGGATCAGCAGCACCGGCGGACGCGACTTGATCTCGCCTGCGAGCTTCTCCGGCTTGGCACCGAAGGGCGCGACCAGCACTCCGGAATATCCGACGATGGCGAACGGCGCGGTGGCGCGGCGCAAGCCCACATGCAGCGCCATCATGGTGCCCTGGCTGAACCCGACAAGCGCGAGGGCCGAAGCCGGCAGGTTCCGGCGTTTGAGCTCGGAATCGAGAAACGCCTCGAGCGCAGGCGCGGCCTTGGTGCAGCCGCGCCACCGCTCGTCCGGATCGCGGAAAGTGAGCGAGAACCATTGCCGGCCCGGCGACTGCAGGCAGCGTTCGGGCGCGTGCGGAGAGACAAAAGCCGCTTGCGGGAGGAGGCCCTGCCAGGCGCGGCCGAGCTCGATGAGGTCGTTACCGTCGGCTCCGTAGCCGTGCAGGAAGACCACCAGCGCCTGCGCCGGCCCCGCGCGCGGCTCAAGGCGTGGTCCGTCGAGCTCAGCGGCCATTCTCAGCTCCTGCTATTTGTGCTTGAGCCGGCACGGGATCGCGCCGTTTGATGGCGCGATAGTAGTTCCACAGCACGTGGGCCGCCACTCCGCGCCAGGGCCGCCATTCTTCCGCGAGCCTGATCATGTCCCTGCTGGTGGGCCGCCGCTTCAAGCCGAATGCCAGGCGCGCGGCCTCCTGCAGGGCGAGGTCGCCGGCGGGCCAGGCATCCGCATGACCCAGACAGAACAAGAGATAGATGTCGGCGGTCCATGGACCGATGCCATGCAGCGCGGTGAGCGCGGCATGGGCGTCGTCGGCTTCCATGCCGGCGAGCGCCTCGAGATCAATCGCACCCTTGGCGATGGCGGCGCTGATCGCCTTGAGGGTCTTGATCTTCGGCCTGGAAAGTCCGAGCCGCGCGAGTCTCGCTGCGCGCGCTTGCCGGATCGCATCATGGTGAAATGGAGCGAAGGAAGCGGCAAGCCGTCCCCATATGGCAGCGGCACTTGCGGTGGAAAGCTGCTGCGAGCAGATGATGGCACAAAGGCCGGGAAATCCAGCGGGCCGCCGGCGCAGGGTCGGCCTTCCTGCAACGTCGATCAGCTTGGCAAGACGCACGTCCCCCGCGGTCAGGATGGCGAGCGCGGCATCGAGATCGGTCTCGTTGTGCAGAAAGCGGGAAGGCATGGAGCGCCGTTATAGGTGGTCGCGTAGAGTGGGCAACTGAAAAACAAGACGCTTCTGCCATGTCTGAGCCGGTGTTTCGTTTCGCCCCCAGTCCAAACGGCTACCTCCACCTCGGCCATGCGCTCTCCGCGCTCCTCAATTTTGACATGGCGCACGCCGCTGGCGGCCGCTTCCTGCTGCGCCTGGAAGACATCGACGCCGCGCGTTGCCGTTCGCAATACGAAGACGCCATCTGCGAGGATCTGGCGTGGCTTGGCCTGCGCTGGGAGGAGCCTGTGCGTCGCCAGAGCGCGCATTTCAACACCTATCGCGCCGCGCTGGCGAAACTCGACGGGTTGGGCATGCTCTATCCGAGCTTCGAAAGCCGCGGCGAGATCACGCGAATGCTCGCGCAACGGGGCGAGTGGCCGCGCGACCCTGACGGCGCGCCGCTCTATCCTGCACATGCGCATGCGCTCTCGCCGGCAGAACGCCGCGCCCGCCTGGCCGCGGGCGAACCGTATGCCCTGCGTCTCGACATCGCCACGGCGACGGCCCATGCAGGCTCGTTAACATTCACCGAGACCGGCGCCGGGCCGGACGGAGAAAGGGGAACGATCTCTGCGGCTCCGCAGGTCTGGGGCGATGTCGTGCTGGCGCGCAAGGAGATCCCGGCGAGCTATCATCTCTGCGTCGTCATGGACGATGCGACGCAGGGCGTCACTCACATCGTGCGTGGCCAGGATCTGTTCTGGGCGACAAGCGTGCACCGGCTTCTACAGGCGCTGCTGGGGCTCCCGGTGCCGGCGTATCACCACCATCGGCTGATGCTGGACGCGGACGGCCGCAAGCTCTCCAAATCGACCCAGGCAACATCGCTGCGTGCGCTGCGTGCCAGCGGCGCTACCCCTGCCGATATCCGCCGGCTGGTGGGGCTCGCGTCTCCGTAGCCCGCATGAGCGCAGCGATATGCGGGTCCGCGCACGCGGTGCGAGCCCCGGATGTCGCTCGCACCATCTGGGCTGCAACTGCTCGTCGCCAGCTGAGAGCTGCGCCCCGATCAGATTGGCGAGCGCTCACAAGAGTTATATGCCCTTACGCGACCGGAACTCAGGTTCGGCTGTTCTGCAGGGAGAGTGTCGCCATGGGATGGCTCAGCGATTTATTGGGCGGGCTGCGCAAGCCGGAGCAATCTTCCGGTTGGTCTTCAGCCCCACATCCTTCGGCTGCGCCAGGACGCCAGTCGACCTCCCCTCCCCCGGCACACTCCTCAGCCGCNGGCCCTTCCCCCTCCAATCCGTTGGCGGGCAAGAGGCTGCGCTACATGATCGGAGTGGATAACCCCGGGAAGGGCAATGCCGACGAGGTCGTGGAGGTGGGCTACGACTGGGAGAAGCCGGTGCCGGGCTGCACCAGCATCGCCTACTGCAANCTGTTCAACGAGAANTACTCNGAGCAGAGCAAGCAGGAGCGCGCGCANTANGCGCCCTACCTCAAGACATCGGACACTGCCGAGGACTATGGCGAGGGGCAGANCGATCCCCGTGGAGAGGGTTGGAAACGCAATCTGACCGAGCAGTTCGAGCGCAGGAGGAAGCAGGGNTTCGCGTATATCGAGCTCGACAATCCGGACGCCTACTCGGTCGCGGACGTGGTCGGGGCGGTGGAGATCGCCGAGAGCTACGGCCTCAAGGTGATCGCCAAGAACCCGCGATTAATGGGCGGCGACCCCTTGCCATACGTGGCACACCGCAACGTCTACGGGATTATCGTGGAAAAAGGAGCGGGCAATGCGCATGAGATGGATGCGCTGCGCCAGCGTGCCGGCAAGCCGGACATGCCGGTGTGGTTCGTTTTCTTCGACAAGCGCAAAGGGGCCGGCACCGGCAAGAAAGCAGCCGAGCAGACGGCCGGCGTTGCCCGGCAGTATCGTGGCATGCATGTGAGCTATTCGCCGGGGGGCGAGTACACCCACTCCGTGGACGAGACTGCCTGAAGCCGCGCGGGTAGCCGCATGCCCAGTGGCATTTCCGGCGCGCCCGGAATACGCCACCGGCTGGGTCTAGGCAACAAGCTGGACCCGCATGCGCATTTGCAACAGGCTCCGCCAGAGGCCCTTTGCTCGCGGCGGAATCGAACGCAACGCCGCAGAGGCGGCAGGCNGGTTACCCTGCACGATGGCATACGCTTGGGCGATGCAACCATCGCACATGTAGCACCTGATGCCGGTGATCGATCGCNGCCCGGCAACCAGCTTCGAGACCTCATTCTCTGACTTGCGGCAAAAACTGCATCGGAGTTTGCGCAGATGCATCGCTCCATCTCCTTTTTGTTGCTCGCAGACAGAGGGACTGTGCGGGGAACCTTAATCGGTTCGGGCACGTTTCCCGCGCATGTTCCTCTTCTTCTCGAACGGCTTTGGCATAGCGGGCTCCATTGTCGTCTCCCTCGCGGTGACGCTTCTTCTCCTCTACGCGTGCAGCGGCCCCTGACGCCGCGCTAGAGGACGTCCGGGATTTCGCCGCCGCATTGCTCCCGCTATTCGGTTGAGTACCGCACCTCGGTTTGAGAGGGGCAAGCCGCCCCGGGTGGCACGGCTCCCCGTTACGAGCGGCCGGCGCTCCGGAACGCCTTGGCGGCTTTGCCCGCAGATTGGAAGGTGGCTGTGGCCTCCTTTGCCGTCATGGCGACGGTCGTCTCGATGTTGGACAGACTGCCTCCTGCTGCAGCCGCAAGTATTGCGGACGCAGCGGCTTTCTCATCGGGGAATTCGCCGATGGCCATCCAGTCATGATGACCGAAGGTCAAGTACCACCCGATGAGCTTGCCCCCTACGCTCTTGAACAGTTTTGCAACCGCATCCTCACGATTTTCCGGCTTGGCCAGCATGCCTTTGATAGCGTCTGAAGTGAAACGACCACGCGAGATGTAGACCGGCATGGCATCCCTCCTTGATTTT
>JGI12630J15595_10000162_pt1 | contig 12035 bp, 10 predicted proteins | sample JacPinW_OM2H0_M1_FD_15595 | JGI IMG/M metagenome (IMG submission 15595) | reverse complement strand
TGCGCGACATCGATCGCGATGAACAGATGCGAGCAGTCGTAAGGTCGGGAAGGGTCCCCATAAAGCGGCGTGATCTCCGCGCCGATTGCCCCGCCCGAGAGAAGCCCGCACATCAGATCGATGACGCACGCCAGACCGAAGCCTTTCGGTCCGCCGGACGGCAGCAACATCCCCGCGATCGCTTGCACTGCATCCGTCGTGGGTGAGCCGTCGGAAGCCACCGCCCAGGTGGCTGGAATGGGCTGGTGGGCCTTCTCGGCCATCCGAATTTTGCCCATGGCGGCTTCGCTTGTCGCCATATCGAGCACAATGGGAATGGGCCCGGCGGCGGGAAGCGCGATCGCGATTGGATTGTTGCCGACAACGCGCTCGGCGCCGCCCGGCGCCGGCATCAGCGGACGCGTGTTGCACATGACGATCCCGATGCATCCCGCCTCGGCACCCCGCTGCGCATACCGCCGGGCGGTCCCGAAGTGAAAACCGTGGCGCACCGCCGCAACTCCCACCCCGAACGCCTTCGCCCGCTCGACCGCGAGCGCCATGGCCTGCTCCCCGGTGAGCTGGCCAAGCGCATGCCCCGCATCCAGCACCACCGCGGACTGCCGATCGGAAACCACGGTACCCGCTGTTTTGGTCGCGACCGATCCATGGCGAATTCTGTCGAGATACATGTCCATGAGCATGACGCCGTGCGAGGACATGCCCTCGAGATCAGCCTCGACAAGCCCTGCAGCAACGCGAGCGGCCGCATCCTCTTGCAAGCCGGTCGCCGTGAACAGCCGGGCGACAAGCGCACGCAACTCGTCAGCTGCAATTCTGATCAGGCCTGCATCGCTCATGCCCGGGCATGACTAGCCGACGCGATATCGGCGGGCAACACAGTGCNCCGTGCTNANCGCCGTCACGATCGAGCGATTTCGCCTGAAGGGAAAGTGGTCTAATCTCACCGCGTTTCCCGGTCACATCGGAAGGGACTTGGATGGCTCAAAAACTTTTGGTGCTGATGAGCACCGTTGCGGCCTGGTTGAAATTTTTGTGGCGGATTGGCATGGCCGGATTGACTGCCGCCTCTCTGGTGTCCTCCGCGATGGCTCAGGACAAGTCTCCGGCCAAGCTGGTCCTCTCGCTCGACTTCAACCCGCTCGGGCGGCATGCGCCCTGGTATGCCGCGCTTGCCGAGGGCTATTTCAGGGAGGAGGGACTTGAGGTTTCCATTATCCCCAGTCAGGGGACCGCACAAACGGTGCAGGCGGTCGAATCGGGGCTTGCCAACATCGCTTTCGTCGACGTCCCAAGCGTGGTGCTGGCGCGCGCGAACGGCTCCAGGCTCAAGATGGTCGCGGTGAACTATCAGAAGGCGCCGTATGCGATCTTCAGCTTGAGCAATGGGGCCAATGTCACGGAGCCCAAGCAGCTCGAAGGCCTCACGCTGGGGAGCGGCGCCGGGAGCTTCACGCCGAAGGTGATCGCGGGGTTCATGGCCCAGAAGGGTCTCGATCCCGGGAAGCTCAAAATCAGCAACATCGCGCCGCCGGCGCGCGCCAGCGCGTTGCTGTCGGGACAGGTGTCCGCGATCGAGTTCTTCGTGATGGCAAAGCCAGGGCTGGAAGCGGGGGCGAAGGACGCCCATGCCGAGCTGCGCACGTTCCTGCTCAGCGATCATGGGCTCGAGCTTTATTCGAATGGGCTCGCGATTGGAGAGGATTATCTCGGCCGCAACGCCGATACCGTGAAGGCCTTCGTGCGCGCCGGGCTTAAGGGCTGGAAGTTCGCGCTTGCCAACCCGCAGAAGGCAGCGGAGGACGAAATCAAATACGTTCCAAGCCTGAAGCCCGACATCATCGTGGCCGAGCTCGGTATCGTCGGAGATCTCGCCGTCACCCCTGAGGTCAGGCAGAACGGCTTTGGCTGGCTTGATCCCGAGAAGATGCAATCGGCCCTCGAATTCATGGTCAAATATGTCGGGGTGACCGGGACGGCGCTGGCGGCGACAGACCTTTACGCGCCGGGCTTTCTGCCCAATCCGCCGATCAAGCCCTGAGCGCCAAGCCGGAGCAATGGAGCAAAGACGCGGCGAATCCTCCCAGCGATCCGAGCAGATTACCGGGGCCTACGGTCGCTTTGCCGATATCCATCAGGAATTTCCGCGACCGGGTCAGCCGCCACTCGCGGCAATCGATTCGATCTCGTTTGAGCTGCACGCGGGTACGCTTGTTACCGTGCTTGGACCGAGCGGCTGCGGAAAGACCACGTTCCTGAGAATAGCCGCGGGCCTCGTGCGCGCCACGAGCGGCATCGTCCAGATCAACGGCAATGACGTGACCGAGCCGCAACCCGATTTCGGCATTGCTTTTCAGCAGAGCAATCTGATGCCATGGCGCAGTGTTCTCAGGAATGTGCTTTTTCCCATGGAGATCCGACACGAGAGCAGCCGAGCGGCCTTGGCGCGCGCCATGGAGCTGCTCTCGCTGGTGGGTCTCAAGGGCTTCGAAAGCTCCTATCCCGCGGAGTTATCGGGCGGGATGCAGCAGCGGGTCGCGCTGTGTCGCGCGCTGATTCACCGGCCCAAGCTTCTCCTCATGGATGAACCCTTCGGCGCGCTGGACGAGCTCACGCGCATGGAAATGCAGGACCTTCTGCTCGATATCCGCGCCAAGACCGGAGCGACGGTGCTGTTCGTGACCCATAGCATCAGCGAAGCCATCTATCTCTCGGATGTCGTCGTGGTGTTCAGCAAGCGTCCGGCTATGATCGCGGACTACATCGAGGTCGAGCTCCCTTATCCGCGTACGCCGGAGGTGCGTTACTGCGCGCAGTTCACCGAGCTGCAGCACCGCGCCGGCCGCGCGCTGGGCATCACGCGATGAACTGGCGCACCCTGCGCCGCGCGATGTACCCGTTCGTCGGGACACTGATCATCGTTGCTCTTTGGCAGGCCTATACCGGGATTTTCGAGGTGAGCCGCATTGTCCTCCCGAGCCCTGCTGACATCGTGCTTGCGTCCATCGCGCGTTACGACCTTCTCCTGAGCGAGACTTGGCCGACGTTCCTCGAGAGCGTCTGCGGTTTCGGACTCGCGATGCTGATCGGGGTTCCGCTTGCGGTCGCCGTGGCCAACTCCCGCCCGCTCAACCTGACGCTCTATCCCATTCTGGTCGCGACCCAATCGGTTCCGAAGGTTGCCATTGCGCCCATCATCCTGGTCTGGTTCGGGCTGGGCATCCAATCCAAGCTCGCGATTGCGTTCCTGGTCGCATTCTTTCCCATCGTGGTCGATACCGCAACCGGACTGCAATCGACCCCCTCGGGGCTGATCGAGCTCGCGCGCGCCTTGCGTGCTTCCCCGCTTCAGGTGTTTGCCAAGGTGCAGTTTCCAGCCGCGCTGCCGTTCATTTTCTCCGGGGCGAAGGTAGCCGTGACCCTTGCCGTGATCGGCGCGGTGATCGGGGAGTTCGTCGGCTCCGTGAGCGGGCTCGGCAACCTGCTTCTTTCCGCCAATGCCCAGCTCGACAGCGCATTGGCCTGGGCTGCCCTGGTGTGGCTCAGCATTCTCGGCATTGCGCTTTTCGCACTCGTCGCGCTGGCGGAACGTCTGCTGATGCCGTGGGCCCACGCCGGGCACGGGTGAATCGACACGAGCTGATTGCATCTCTTCAGGATGGAAGAGGACCACGGCCGAGGATGTATGGCGATTCTGCCGAAGACGTAATACAAGCGCCTTCGTGAAAACAGTCGCCGTACGATTGCCGGAAGAGCTGGTCGCCCAGATCGAAGCCGAGTCGCGCGACCGCAGAATGTCCAAATCGGATGTCATACGGGAGCGATTGAGCTCGACTTTATCGCCGCGCCGGCGTGGACGGCTGCTCGACGTAATCCAGGAGGTTACCGGCTTGCTGGATGGTTTGCCCGCTGACTTGAGTGCCCGAAAGAAGCACTACCTAAAAACCAGGGGTTATGGCCAGAAGCGTTCTCGTTGACGCTGACTTTCTAGTCGCGCATCTATCGGCGGCATAATCGGCAGACGATCCCCTGCCTGATGCCGAGCTGAGTCAATGGAGACCTTGAGCCATATGCCTGTCATCGCGATTCTCGCCTGCGCGATGCTGTTGGCCCCACACATCGCGGCAGCGCAAACCATCACCGTAGGGGCGACCAGCAGCACCAGCGACGCGCCGATCTATATCGCGGAGAAGAAGGGTTACTTCCAGGCTGAAGGCATCGAGGTCAAGGTCACGAACTTCCGCTCGGCCGCGGACATGGTGGCCCCGCTCGGCGCCGGGCAGGTCCAGGCGGGAGCGGGCTCCGCCTCCGCCGGATTGTACAATGCCGTGGCCCGCGGCATCAGGATCAAGATCGTGGCGGACAAGGCGTCATCCCCGCCCGGCTACGGCGCGACGAAGATTCTCGTGCGCAAGGATCATGTGGAGAGCGGTCGCTACAAGGAGCTCAAGGACCTCAAGGGCATGAAGTTTGCGATGAATGCGCCCGGGGTCAGCAATACATCGACGCTGAACACGCTCCTGCATTCCGCCGGTTTGAAATATTCCGACGTGGAGACGGTTGATCTTCCGCTCCCCGACCACGTCGCCGCGCTCAAGAACAAGTCGGTGGATGCCTCGGCTTCGGTCGAGCCGGCCCCGGCGCTTGCGATCAGGAACGGCGATGCGGTGCTGATCAGATCGGACGATGAGATTCTGCCCAATCACCAGATTGCAGTGCTTCTCTATGCGGAGGAGTTCGCGCTGCGGCAAACCGACGCCGCCAGGCGCTTCATGCGCGCCTATATCCGCGCGGTTCGTTTCTACAATGACGCGCTCAGGAATGGCCGGCTCGATGGTCCGACAGCGGACGAGGTCATTGCCATTCTCTCCGAATCAACTCCGGTCAAGAGCCGCGAGATCTACAAGCTGATCACACCCACCGGCATGAATCCCGATGGTCACGTGAACAGGGAAAGCCTGGCGTATGATCTTGCGTTCTATGCTGAGCAGGGCCTGATCAAGGGGAGGGTCGATTTGGACGACGTGATCGACGGCTCGTTTGTCGAGGCGGGCGTTCAGGCGCTCGGGCCGTACCGTCGCTGAACGGGCTTGTCAAGCCGGGCTTGACCCGGCAATCCATCCGCTTCACCAAGAGTCTTATTGCGAGTCTTATTGCGAAGAAAATGGATGCGCGGGTCAAGCCCGCACATGACGGAGCTGAGACGCCGTGTTGGCGCGAACCGCATCGATGCACGATCGCATTGCCATGTACAACGGCAACGCGCTCAAGATCGGAATTTTTGGCGCAAACTGCTCGTCGGGACGCTCGGCCACCAAAGTGCCTGAGCGGTGGTCCGCGAGCTGGCCGGACTGCCTGCGCCTTGCCCGCATGGCTGACGAGGCCGGAATCGACTTCATGTTGCCGATCGGCCGCTGGAAGGGCTACGGGGGCGAAACGGATTTTCACGGCTCGACCCTCGAGACCGTCACCTGGGCCGTTGGCCTCCTCGGCGCGACCGAGGACATCACCGTATTTGGCACCGTGCATGCGCCGCTGTTTCATCCGCTGATCGCTGCCAAGGAGTTCGTCACCGCAGACCATGTCGGGGAGGGCCGCTTCGGCCTCAATGTCGTGGTCGGGTGGAACGAAGGCGAGTTCGAGATGTTCGGAGTGAAGCAGCGCGATCATGATGTTCGCTATGAGTACGCACAGGAATGGCTCGACGTCGTCAGGCGGGCATGGTCGGACGAAGTCCAATTCGATTTCGAAGGACAATTCCTGCGGCTCAAGGGCGTGCGTGCCCACCCCAAGCCCTATGGCGGCACGCGTCCCATCCTCATGAATGCGGGCTCCTCGCCGGTGGGCCAAGGCTTCGCCTTGCGCAACTGCGATGCATTCTTTGTGGCGACGGCGGGCTCACGCACATCCCTCGAGGGCAACGCGAAGAAGGTCGCCGAGATCAAGGCCGCTGCCCAACAGCTCGGCCGGGAGATCGAGGTCTACACGGTGGGCCAGGTGGTTTGCCGTCCCTCGCAAAAGGAAGCGGAGGATTACTACCGCCACGCCATGATCGAGAATGCGGATTGGGGTGCCATCGACGGGATGCTGGCGAACAGGAACATCACGCCGCAGAGCATTCCGCTCGAGGAATATGAAGCAAAGCGCCGCTACTTTGCCGCGAATGCGGTCGGCGGCTATCCGTTCGTCGGCACGCCCGATCGGGTCGCAGAAGAGCTTGCGACCATCAGCAAGGCGGGCGTGCGCGGCATTGCGCTTTCGTTCGTCAATTATCTCTCGGAGCTGCCGCATTTTCGCGATGAGGTGCTGCCTCGTCTCGCCCGCGCCGGCATGCGCGTCCCGACGTGAGAGTGCGCTACTCGACCGTAAGCTCCACGCGGTGGACTGCATTTCGTCGTCCACTCTCCGGCTGAACGGTTCCGGTGCAGGAGACTGCGCGAGAGCATAGGATGCAAGGGCCGGATTTGTTCGGCCGCCATTGCGTCCGAAACCGCTGCCAGCTGCGGTCTTCGCGTGGATCGAGCTCGGCTACACTCCAGGTACTGCCACCATCGGCGCTGATATCGACGCGTGCGAGGTCCTCATCCGACCACGCCCAGCCCCAGATCTCCACTTGCGTACCCCGCCTATGCATCGCTCCGGGACTCGGAGCCACGATCACGGATTGCGGCGCCACCGACCAGACCGGGACCATTTCGCCGGGGTGGCTAGGATCGGGGTCATTGTACCACCGCGTCGTGAACGCGCTGGTGGCGCGGGATCGTGCAAGGGTGATGCGGCTTAGCCATTTCACGCTGTTCGTGCCGTAAAAGCCGGGAACAACGAGACGCGCTGGAAACCCGTGCTCGGGTGGAAGCGGGGCCTGATTGAGCTCATAGGCGATGAGCACGTCGCAGGATACGCGCTCGATCGGCAGGTCCTTGACATAAGCCGCATGCTCGATCCCGCCGAAGGCACCGTAATCCGCTCCCCAGGACCAGACGTAGCGCGCATTTGGTGCCGGGCCACAGTCGCGCAAGACATCCGCCAGCCGCACCCCGCCCCAGCGAACGTTGCAAATCCGCTGCGTGGGCTCCAACGGCTGGAGAGGACTGCCAGCACACTGATGGAAGCTGGTCACGGTGTGCTTTGGATAGGTGGTCAGTTGCGAGAAATCGATCTGCGTGGGCCGTTCGACCAGTCCATCGATCTTGAGGGACCACGCTTCGCGGTCAAGGCGGGGAATGCCGAGGTGGCACAGGACGATCATGTCCGCGGTCGGCGTAAGCCGCCCATGCATCTGATGCGGAAGAAGCGGGATGCGGCGGAAAAAGCCAGTCGGCTCCATTTTGGCTTGCTGCATGGAAGAGGCTCGATGGTTTGCGATCCGTCCGTAAGTTCAGTGCCCCGGCTGCCGAATGACAAGCATCGGTTGAATTATACGCATGGTGACACAAGAAGCGTCAGTCCCCAGCCTTTGCATTCGCCGGCAACCCCATGCATCTTGAAGCTCCAGCTGCGGGATAACTCCTGGGAGAATTCCCGCCGGCCAATCGGAGAGAAATAATGCCCCCCACTCCACATCGTCATTTGATTGAGGGCAAGTGCCGCTGCGGCGAACGGGATTGCCTGCCGGCGCGGTCTGCGGAGGAGGGGATTGCACGCGGGGTGGAGACCGCATTGCTCCACGGCTTGTTTCCCGAACCTGTCCTGCGCCGGACCCTGTTGCGGGCGGTCGGCGCCGCCACGCTGCTGGCGGCGCTATCGAGCATTCTTCCGATCGAGACGCTCAAAGCCTTGGCGCAGGAAAAGAAGCCATTAGAGAAGACCAAGCTCAATGTCGGGTTCCTCCCGATCACTTGTGCCGCGCCGCTGATCTATGGCGAGCAGCTCGGTACCTACAGCAAGGAGGGGCTGGAGGTCTCGCTGCAAAAGATCGCGGGAATTGCGCTCATCCGTGACAAGATGATCAACGGCGAGCTTGATGTTTCCCAGCAGGTCATGCCGGTGGCACTGACCATGACGGTCGGCCTGGGTGGCAACACGCAGTCGATCAAGGTCCTTACCATCCTCAACCAGAACGGCAATTCGCTGGTGCTTGCCAACAAACACAAGGACAACCGGGATCCGAAGAACTGGCGCGGGTTCACATTTGCGGTTCCGTTCGAGCAGAGCCACCAGGCGCTGCAGCTGCGCAATTATCTTGCCGCGCACGGGCTCGACCCGGAGAAGGACGTGACCTATCGCATCGTTCCGCCCACGGAATATGTCTCCAGTTTGCGGGTCGGCAGCATCGATGGATTCTTCGGTGGCGAGCCGGGCGGGCAGCGTGCCGTGTTCGAAGGCGCGGGCTTCATCCACCTCATATCGAAGGAAATCTGGGATGGTCACCCCTGCTGCTCGGTTACCGCCGCCGAAGCCTGGATCAAGCAGAATCCGAACACCTTCATGGCGTTCTATCGCGCAATCATCGCCGCCAGCCTGCACGTGTCGGACAAGAAGAATCGAGCCGGGATGGCGAAGGTCCTGGCACAGCCGCAATATCTCAACGCTCCTGAGATCGTGGTCGATCAGGTGCTCACGGGCCGCTATGCCGACGGGCTTGGAAACATCAAGAGCGATGAGCGACGCGTCGATTACCAGCCGTTTCCGCACTATGCCGCGGCGGTCTGGTTGATGACGCAGCTGCGGCGCTGGAACATGCTTAAGGAGGACGTCGACTATAAGAAGCTCGCCGAGCAGGTGATGCTGGCGACCGAGGCCGCAAAGATCATGCGCGAACTCGGCGCCACCCCGCCAGCGATCGGATTCGGCAAGGAAGTCATTCTCGGCCAGGAGTTCGATTCGAACCGGCCCGAGGAATATCTCAAGTCGGTGCGCCGCAGCTAGGGGCAAGTGGTGCGGATGCCGCGGCGCACTTGGCTCGCATCATTACTGCTCCTCGCTGCATTTGTCGCAGTATGGCATCTGCTGACGTCGAGTGGCTCGGGGGCGCCGAGTGCCATCGATCCCGAATACGCTCGCCTTGCAGGCCAAAGCGCGGGCGCCGGACCGACCGCTGCGATCCCAACGCCGGGGGCGGTGGCGCAGCGCGCCTATGAGCTTCTGGCCAACGCCTTCGATCGCAGTAACCCGAACAATCTCGGTATTGCCTGGCACCTCATGTACTCCATGGGACGCGTCCTGCTCGGCTACGTGCTCGCAGTGATAGTCGCCGTTCCGATGGGGTTCGCGCTGGGCCTNGTGCCGCCGCTCTACCAAATCCTCAANCCGTTCATTCAGGTCCTCCGGCCGATCTCTCCGCTCGCTTGGATGCCACTCGCGCTCTACACGTTTCGCGACAGCAGCGTCTCGACCATCTTCATCATCTTCATTTGCGCCATATGGCCGATGCTGATCAATACGGCGGCAGGAGCCGGCAGTGTCCGCCACGAATGGCTCAACGTCTCTCGCGTGTTCGGGCTTGGGACCTTCGAGCATGTCACCAGGATCGTCCTGCCCGCCAGCGTCCCAATGATCATGACGGGAATGCGCGTCTCGATCGGCATCGCCTGGTTCGTGATTGTCGCCGCAGAAATGGTTGGCGCCCAGAGCGGCATTGGTTATTTCATCTGGAACGAATGGAATAATTTGCAGATCGCGAGCATGATCGTCGCCATCGTGCTGATTGGCCTGGTCGGGCTGGGCCTCGACATCGGGCTGTCCTGGATCGGTCAGCGGTTGAGCTTCAGGGAATGACGCGCAATGGGTTTCCTCAGCGTGCGCGGCGTCTCGATGGCCTTTCCGATCAAGGGTGGCGGAAGCTTTCTGGCAATCGAGGATATCTCGTTTGACGTCGAGCGGAACGAATTCGTCTGCCTCATCGGCCATTCCGGATGCGGCAAAAGCACGTTGCTCAATCTTATCGCCGGCTTGATGCTGCCGACCTCAGGCGACATCGAGTGCCAAGCGGCAAGAATTAGGGGCCCCGGTCCCGACCGCGCGATGGTGTTCCAGAGTCACGCGCTATTGCCGTGGATGACGTGCTTCGAAAACGTTCATCTCGGCGTCAAGCAGGTCTTCGGCCGGAAGCTCACCCGGGCAGAGCTCCACGACAAAACCAAACAGGCCTTGCAGCTCGTTCACCTCGGCCATGCTCTGCACCATTACCCCTGCGAAATCTCCGGCGGCATGAAGCAGCGGGTAGGGATCGCGCGCGCATTCGCGACAGAGCCGCGTGTGTTGCTGCTCGACGAGCCGTTCGGCGCGCTTGATGCGCTCACCCGCGCTGCCTTGCAGGATGAGCTGGTGCGAATCGTGGATACCATTCGCTCGACCGTGGTGATGGTCACGCATGACATCGATGAGGCAATCCTGTTGAGCGACAGAATACTGATGATGACGAACGGGCCGAAAGCGAGAATAGGCGAGGTGGTACAAATTGCATTGCCGCGCCCGCGCGATCGCATCGAGCTTGCGGAAAACCCGGAATACGCGGTCTACCGCAAGAGGCTTCTGGAATTCTTGTATCGCAAGCAGCGGATCGAACAGCCATGATCAAACCCATGTTCGCCGTCGTAGCTGCATGCGCTCTGGCGACCAGTTCCGTCAGACAGGCTCCGGCTGAAAGTGCGATGGCGCAACAATGGCCGCAGCGAAATGTACGGATGATCGTGGCGTTCGGTCCCGGCGGCGGCGCCGACATTGTGGGCCGCATCATCGCCCAATCCTTGCAAGAGAAGCTCGGCCAACCGGTGGTCGTGGAAAATCGGCCGGGGGCGGCAGGTACCCTGGGCAATGAAGCGGTGGCACGCGCAGATAAGGACGGCTACACGCTCGGCGTGATGACCGCAGGCCAGATCATTGCGGCGGTCATGAACAAATCGTTGCGCTATGACACCTTGACCGCCTTCGAACCGATTTCGCTGGTCGCGCGCGCTGGCCTGATCATCGTGACGCGTCCCGACTTTCCCACGAACGATGTCAAGGAGTTGGTCGCCGCAGCCAAGGCCCGTCCGGGGAAGATCGCGTTTGCGAGTCCGGGCTTCGGTGCCACGCAGCATTTCACCGGGGAACTGTTCAAGCAGATCGCCGGCGTCGATATGCTGCACGTGCCGTTCCGTACCTCGCCGGAAGCGATTGCCGCGGTGCTTGGCGGACAGGTCGACGTGCTGTTCGATACCATTTCTGCGGTGCTCGGGCAGGTGTCGTCCGGGCAGCTCAAGGCGCTTGCGGTCACGGGCAAGGACCGGTTTCCAGCGGTTCCAAATGTCCCGGCAGCGATCGAATCCGGCGCCCTTCCCGGCTACGACGTCACGACCTGGTATGGCCTGTTCGCTCCAAGTGGCACGCCGGCCATCGTGATCGCCAAGCTCAACCAGACCGTAAATGCAATCCTCGCCGAGGCGGACACGCAGGAGCGATTGACCAAGGCCGGGGTGGTCGTACAGGGCTCCAGCCCAGAGGCGTTCGGTCAGCACATGGCGGCAGAGTTTAGCCGCTGGAACGCCGTGCGCGAAAAGGCCGGCATCCCGCAGCAGTGAGGGCTATGTAGTCATCATGAAGTTCGGCATCTTCGATTACATCGACGACCGGGGCGAACCGCTGCACAAGACGTATGACGACCGTCTCGCCTTGCTGCAGGCCGCCGAGGCTGCCGGGTTCTACGGCTATCATCTGACTGAGCATCATGCGACGCCGCTCTCCATGACGCCGTCACCCGGCGTGTTCCTCGCCGCTGCTGCGCGCGAGACACAGCGCATCCGGCTCGGCACGCTGCTCCATCTTCTCCCGCTCTACCATCCGCTGCGGCTGTTCGAGGAGTTGTGCATGCTCGATCATCTCAGCCATGGGCGCCTCGACATCGGCCTCGGGCGCGGTATTTCCCCGATGGAGTTCGAGGCCTATGGGGTGGACTTTGGCCAGTCGGGCAGGGATTTCGATCACGTTTTCAATATCCTCTACCAGGGCTTCACCCGCGACCGCATCGAATATCAGGGCGATCGGTTCGACTTTCACGACGTGCCCGTGGTCATGAAGCCGTTGCAGAGTCCGCACCCGCCGTTCTGGTACGGCTT
>JGI12630J15595_10000161_pt1 | contig 12054 bp, 13 predicted proteins | sample JacPinW_OM2H0_M1_FD_15595 | JGI IMG/M metagenome (IMG submission 15595) | reverse complement strand
CAACGACGAGATAAGGGAAAAAGATTTCCGTGGCGCCACCTAGCGCGCCGCGAAGACGGTTTTGCGACCATTTAAGCCGGTTAAGACAGGCTGCCTGCGCTGGAAACTTCCGCTCGCGCTTCGATTAGTTTTCGCGACCGTGGAAAAAGCAGCTGGCGCGTCAAACAAGGCGGCAACTGAACGTCGNCACAATCGGTCTCGTCGGAAGGCGCACAGGTCGCATGACGCTTCCCGAATAGCCATTTTGCGATTTCCAGTGTCGCAAATGGTTGCGAAGATTTTAAGCCATAGGTTAGCGAGACCTATTGCTAGGACATTACGGTTGACCGGAGCCCCCAGCAGATCCATAGACTTGACCGGTCGCGAAACTCGCATCCGCAGCAGCAAGTTGGACGTAGATAGAGCCTAGCTCTGCTGGCTGACCCGCTCGGCCTATCGGCGTCTGCCCTCCGAACTTCTCGAGCTTCTCCATAGTCGCGCCGCCAGATACCTGAAGCGGTGTCCAGATCGGCCCAGGGGCGACGGCGTTGACCCGAATGCCTTTCGGCGCAAGCTGCTTCGCCAAAGATTTTACATAATTCATGGTCGCAGCTTTCGTTTGCGCGTAATCGTACAAATCCGGGGATGGGTCGTAAGCCTGCTCCGAAGCGGTGCCGATGATGACCGAGCCGGGTTTGAGGTGGGGGAGTGCTGCCTTGATGATCCAAAAAGGCGCATAGATATTCGTCTTCATCGTGGCATCGAAATCCTCCGACGACACGTCTAGGATCGAGGCCCTTGTCTGTTGCCGACCGGCGTTGCTGACGATGATGTCAAGACCACCTAGACCCTCAATCGCGCGGGCGACGAGTTCCTGACAGAACTTCTCATCGCGAAGATCGCCGGGGATTGCCAGGCCGATGCGGCCTTCAGCCTTAATCAGGTCGATGACCTCCTTTGCGTCCGGCTCTTCAGTCGGAAAATAGTTGATAGCGACATCCGCGCCCTCCCGCGCGTAAGCGATGGCTGCTGCCCGACCCATGCCGGAATCGCCTCCAGTGATCAGCGCCTTGCGGCCAGCGAGACGANCTGACCCGCGATAGCTTTCCTCGCCGTGGTCTGGACGCGGGTCCATCTGGCTCGCCAACCCGGGCCATGGCTGCGACTGTTTCTTATAAGGCGGCTTCGGGTATTTGTCGGCGGGGTTCTGCAATTCCTGGGCTGGCATTTCCGAATTTCCTTTGGCGAATGCCGGAGATGCGTCCGCTGCAATGCCGATTCCGGTCGTGCTGACGATCGTTCTTCGTGTGACTTTTGACTTTTCAGACATGGCGATGCTCCAATAATCCAATCGATAACTCCTTGCCCCAAACACCGTTGCGAAGAGGCAACAAATTTTCACTGCACACGGGTTTCCACTGCATTCAATTGAGCGACTTCCGTTTGGAACAGGCTTGGGCATCAAACTTCGACGTGGCTCTGCCGTGTCGCATACGTCGACGATGAAATAGCAGGCTACTCAAAAGTACCAAAGTGAACACAAGCGACGAAGACTGCGACAAAAGCAATCGGAGATTCCCAGGAACAAACTTCACGACGCCTTGTTGTGAAGCATCGTTTACCGCAGCCGGGAGAGTCATCATGTCCGAAAAGGATCTCAACGCCCTTTTTCTCGATACACTCACAGACATCTATTACGCTGAAAAACAAATCTACAAATCGCTGCCCAAAATGGCCAAAGCCGCGGCGTCCGACCAATTGCGGGCGGCCTTCGAGAAGCATCACGACGAGACCGAAGTGCAGATCGAGCGGCTCGAGCAGATCTTTGAGCTGCTTGGGAAGCCGGCGCGCGGCAAGAAGTGCGACGCGATCGAGGGCATCCTCGATGAGGGCAAGGAGGTCATGGAAGAATACAAGGACGCGCCGGCACTCGATGCGGGATTGCTCGCCGCGGCGCAGGCTGTGGAGCATTATGAAATTTCGCGCTACGGCACGCTGAAAGCCTGGGCCGATAAGCTCGGCATGAAGGACGCCATCAAGCTTCTTGACCAGACCTTGGCCGAAGAAAAGAAAACCGACGACACGCTGAGCAGGATCGCGAAATCGGCGATCAATGCACAGGCTGCTTAGCGCGGTTGAGAAGGTTTCTCATTCTGTCGGCGCTCTCGTCGCAATTTGAGGTGTGCGATGTCGTGCCCATGGCCCATGACCGAAGCTGACGTTGATTTGGAAGCGGCGCTGGATATCGCCCTCGATTACCTCGAAGGCACCGGTCAGATACATCCGCTTTTCGAAACGCTTCAGGTTTGCACAACGGCAATAATCGAAGCCTGGCGTAGGGGAGCGAGACATAGGATTCGATTGGCCAACTGCGCCATCAAGGCCATTGAATACGAGCGGACGGACCCCACCATGAGGCGGACAATCGAATTTGGTTCCCCTTGAGCATTGCCCTAAGACCGCCGTCCGCCTGCGGGCAATTAGGACCAAACATCCAATTAGACGAGGAACTTCCGCACGGGGCATCAATTACGAATCGACAAATGAATCAAAAATCAGGCGCCGCGCGCAACCTTAGCGCTCAAAGCGTCACCGAAAAGCAAGGCCAGTACCTGGCTTTCATCTACACCTACTCGCACATGTTCCGACGTCCGCCCGCCGAGACCGACATGCAGCGCCACTTTCAAGTCAGCCCGCCTTCGGTCCACCAGATGATCGTGACCCTCGAACGAAATGGCCTCATTCGGCGTCAACCCGGTGTCGCCCGAAGCATCCAAATCCTCGTTGCTCCGGAAGACCTGCCCATCCTAAATTGGCTCAAAATCAACCAGTCATAATCACTGTGATGAAGTACTAGAGGAACAAACTGCGTCCGCGCATCGTTAAGACGAGTTGCACCCTGGGAAGCTGACGCACATGTCGAACGCATCCGTTTCCCGACCCCATGTCGAAGCGCATGGCAGTCCGATTACGCCAGCCGTAGCCGCGAGCAACCTCTTCATTGGTCTTGCAATTATGGCGGTGCTCTATTTCGGGCGTGAGCTCTTCGTTCCCGTTGTGCTCGCCGTGCTGCTGAGCTTCGTACTAGCCCCGCTCGTTCGCCTCCTTCGCCGCTGGTACGCGGGGCGCGTGGGCGGGGTCCTCGCGGCCGTGGTACTCGCGTTTCTTGTGATTTTCGGTCTTGGCGCCGTCATCACACAGCAGATGGCGCAGCTCGCGGAGAACCTGCCACGATATCAGCAGACGATCAGCGACAAAATCCATTCCTTGCAAGGCGCAGCGGTCGGTCCGGGCCTCTTCAACCGGCTTTCTCAGATGCTTGGCGACCTTCGGCAAGAGATTTCCAAGCCCCAAGAGCAGGAAGCGAAGAATAGAACGGCGGCTGCTCCTGCTCCGGCTCAGCCGACGTCCCAGGGAACGCAGCCCAAGCCTATCCCGGTCGAAATCCAGCGGCCTACGCCAAAACCGATTGAGGTTGTTCAGACCATCGTGGGGCCCCTCTTGGGGCCGTTAGCGACCACGGGCATCGTAATTGTCTTCGTGATTTTCATGCTGCTTTTCCGAGAGGACTTGCGCGACCGTTTCGTTCGGCTCGCAGGTGCCCAAGACCTCGGACGCACGTCCGAAGCAATGGACGATGCTGGCCATCGGCTGAGCCGTTATTTCCTGACGCAAACCTGCGTCAATGCAACGTTCGGCGTTATCGTTGGAGTCGGCCTTTGGGTCATCGGCATCCCCAACCCGGTGCTCTGGGGAATCTTTGCGGCGCTGATGCGCTTCGTACCGTATATAGGGGCGTTCATTGCCGCGGCATTTCCGGCGGCACTCGCCATAGCGGTTGATCCGGGTTGGTCGATGCTTCTGTGGACGGTCGGCTTATTCGTGATCGTGGAGCCGATATTAGGTCAAGTAGTCGAGCCGCTGCTCTACGGCCACAACACGGGGCTCTCGCCCGTGGCCGTAGTTGTGGCTGCGGCTTTCTGGACGTGGCTATGGGGTTCAACCGGCCTCCTGCTGTCGACACCCCTCACCGTGTGCCTGGTGGTATTGGGACGTCACGTCGAGCGGTTAGAGTTCCTGGACGTGATCCTCGGCGACCAGCCGGCGCTCACGCCAGAGCAGAGTTTTTTCCAACGCATGCTGGCGGGTGATCCTGACGAGGCGGCAGATCAAGCCGAAAAATTCATGAAGGAGAAGTCACTCTGCGACTTCTACGACGAGACCGCGATCCCTGGATTGCTGCTGGCGCGCACTGACGCGCAACGCGGCGCTCTCGACCCAGAGCGTCTCCGACGGATCAAGGAAACGGTCGAAGGCGTCGTGGACGATCTTTCCGATCATGATGATATCGTTCCGCCTGCAAAAGGGAAGACCAAAGAAGCAAAGGAAACGGCAGAGCTGAGACCCGACACTGAACTGGAAGAGATTGCCGATCTCTCGCTGCCGGTCGTGGCAACTGAAAGCCTAAAGCCCGATTGGCGAGGCGAGAAACCCGTCCTGTGCATTGGCGCTCGCGATTCTCTTGACGAGGCGGCCGCAGCCATAATTGCGCAACTGCTGGAGAAGCACGGCATTGGCGCTCGGATCGAGCTGTCCGAAGCGGCGTCGGCATCCAACATCTTCCGGCTTGATGCAGCAAACGTCGCACTGGTGTGCGTGTCCTGTCTGGGCAGCGGGAGCCCGGTGCATCTGCGCTATCTCGTTCGGCGCCTGCGTCGCAAACTGCCGCGGGCTATTCTCCTTGTCGGGCTCTGGGGATCGGCTGAAGATGCCGAGAGACAGAAAATGCTCGAAACGACCGGGGCGGATCGCTATGCAATGTCGCTCCGCCAGGCGGTCGAACTTTGCATCGAAGGGGCACAAGGCTCTGTTGTCGCACCCGACAAGGGGCCTTCGATTGGGGCGGAACAAAACGCTATCGCTGTACGAAGCGCGTGAGTCTGAAATCCGTCCTATGCAAACCGAAAGCCCCGGCGTCGCAGCCGGGGCTTCGTTTCTTAATGGTACATCCTCACCATTTCTGAGAGTTGTACCAGTCATCCACATCCTTTTGGACTTGGTCCTTAGCGATACCATACCGCTCTTGAATCTTGCCCTCCAATTGATCCCGACGGCCAGCGATCTTGTCCAGGTCGTCGTCGGTCAGATCTCCCCACTTCTCTTTGATTTTGCCCTTCAACTGCTTCCAATTTCCCTCAACGCGATTCCAGTCCATGACATACTCCTTCGCTTGGCTTCAACTCAAGCAAACGCCTACTCGCCTAGCGTCTATTTGGCGTCCGGAACCCACTGCGTTTTCGACTTGTCGTATTTGTAGCCTGAGGCTGTTTTGAGCGCATCCTTCGTCGCGTTCATCACCAGGTACCACTTGTCGTTCTTTTGAGTGCTCTGGACGGCGCTGAACGGCACCGCGACATCCTTTTCGCCGGCACCGAGGAAGCCGCCAACTGATACAATCAGTGCAGTGACGCGGCCTTCCTTATCGACAAGAACATCCGCGATCTCTCCGATCTTGGCGTCGGATGGATCATAGACGTTTTGCTTGTAGTAATTCGTGACGGTCACGGAATCCGCGGGCAGACTGGCAAGCGCACGGGCGGGTTCCAACGCGGTGGCGGGCTGCGCAAAGACAGCAGCAGTGATCATCAGGGCCATCGCAGCGGCACCGGCAATTCTCTTCATGATTTGACTCCTTGCATCGGCTCTGGGTTAGCAACTCACGCCAATTTAGACGCTCCTATCGCGGCGACAAGAAACGGAAATACCAATTGACTTGGTATGTTCTACCTATTGTGAGATGAGGGTCGCGCGCTATGATGCCGTTCAGGATTCTGTCACAGGGAGGATGCACAGGGAGGAGCATCAGGCGATGGCAGCCTTGTCGGGTGATCATCATCCTTCTGTTTCTGTTTCTGCTGGGGAGGATCTGGGACGGCGTCTCGGATCGCCAACGGCAGCACGAGGAGCGCGCGGGATGCGATGAAAAAGGCGGCTGTGAAAAAGGAACCGCTAAGCAAGCCGAGCCGCGATTATCGGCAATTGCAGCAAATCATTGTTGGGCTGACCGACGGCGTCATCTTGGTCGGAGCGGACCAAAAAATCGTGTGGGCCAACGACGCGGCGCTCGCCGTGCACGGCATCCGACGGATCAAGGAGCTTGGCGCAACCGTCAGCGAATATCGAAAACGCTTCCGGCTTCGTTACCGCAACAATCGCCCAGTCGAGCGCGGCCACTATCCGATCGAACGCGTCGTCGCGGGGGAACGATTTAGCGACGTGACGGTCCAGGTGACGCGCGCCGGCCATCCCGAGCAATGTTGGGTTCACTCGATCCGCAGCCTCGTCATCACCGACGATTCCGATGTGCCGAGCTACTTGGTTCTCGTCATCAATGACGAGACCGAGCGCTTCCGGGCGGAAGAGCGCTTTGAGAGCGCCTTCAACGCCAACCCTGCCCCGGCCATAATCTGCCGGGTATCGGACTTGCGCTATGTGAGGGTCAATCCGGGCTTCCTGGAAATGACCGGCCATGCCCGCAAGGACCTCATCGGTGCCACCTTCAAGGAATTCGACGTTCTGACCGACGCGCAGAATCACGATCTTGCGCTGAAGCGGCTCAAGGAAGGCCAAACCATTCCGCAAATGGAGGCGTGCGTACCGCTGCCGGACGGTGGACTCAAATTCGTTATCGTAGCCGGCCAGCCCATCGAGATGGCCGACGAGAGCTGCATCCTCTTTACTTTCGCCGATCTCGATCCTCGCAAAAAGACGGAAAACGCCCTGCGTCAAAGCGAGGCGCGCTTTGAGACCTCGTTTCGCCTGTCGCCGGTGCCCGCGGCGATCTGCAAACGCAAGGACTTCAGGTTCTTTGAAGTCAACGAAGCGTTCAAGACCGTCACCGGCTATGTCGAAGAAGAGATCATTGGGCGAAGCGCGACCGAACTACGGCTATGGTCCGATAAATCTGCGCAACGCGGATTCGAACAGGCGATTGAAAAGGCTGGTGGCGTTCATAACCTCGATCTTCAGTTGCGAACGAAAGATGGCACTCTCGTTGACTGCCTTGTGTCTGCGGACAGCGTCACCATCAACGATGAGTCCTGCGTCCTTTGCATCATGCAGGATATCACCGATCGCAAACGATCCGAAGAGGAGCTTGTTGCTGCGATCGAGACCGTGATGGCGGACACGTCGTGGTTCAGCCGCACCGTCGTCGAAAAGCTAGCGGCGCTGCGTCAGACTTCCCGGCAAGGCAAACTCGGAGCCGATTTGCACGACTTGACGGACCGCGAGCGCGATGTGCTTGGGCTTGTCTGTCAGGGCCTCACCGATGCTGAGATGAGCGAGACGTTGAAGCTTTCGCGCAATACCATCCGCAACCACGTCTTTGCGCTCTATCAGAAGATCGGTGTCAACCGGCGCGGCGCCGCGATCATCTGGGGTCGCGAGCGCGGCATCACCGGGAAAAATGCGGTCAAGCGGCGCCAATCGCATTAGCGTCCGTCGGAACAAGTACAAAAGCACCGGGTCGGTTGGTACGTTTGTTTCTTGTTGCAGCCTTCCTCGCATCCTAAGTGTTGGCCCTCGGCGCGAAAGACGCCCCGCGATCCGCAATGTGCGTGTCGATCTCGCAAAGGAGTCATTCGATGAACCAGCAAGACAAGCAGCAGCAAGGTGGCCAGAGCGGACAACAAGGTGGCCAGCAGAAGCCCGGACAACCGGGACAGCAGCCAGGCCAAGGTGGCCAGCAGAATCCAGGACAGCCGGAGCAGCAGCCCGGACAAGGTGGTCAGCAGAAGCCGGGACAGGGCGGTCAACGCTAGAACCTGAGCGCCACTTGGGAGAGAACCCGAGCTTCTGCCGGGTTCTTTTTTTCGTGGATACACCTTCACATCGTGACTCGCTCTCATGCTCGAGCCGGCTAAATGGCAGTCCAGTACAAACGTACCAGGTCGCTTGGTATTTGCGTTTCTTGTCGTTGAGGCGGCCGGTGCCTAGTTTATGTGAAGGGATCGTTCCCTGAACCGAATTTCTTGAGACGGCGCAGCTAGCGAGAACGGGAGCGAACAATGGACAAGGATCGGATCAAGGGTGCGGGCCGACAAATCAAGGGCTCGGTGAAGGAGGCCATCGGCAAAGTCACCGGCAACAGACGGACCGAGGCCGAAGGCGCGGCCGAAAAAACCGCGGGCAAGGTCCGAAGCGGCGCGGGCAAGACCAAGGACACTATTCGCGACACTCTCAAGAAATGAATGGCATCAGGTGCCTTAGCCTTAACGCGATAGGCGAGCGAGACGAGGACGGTTCCCCTAAAAGGAGGTCACAATGACAGACTACAGCAGCGCACGTTCGGGCGCGGTGGCAGCGAGTGAAACGGGCAGCCTCATCGCGGCGAGTAAAGTCGAAGGCACCAAAGTCTACGATCGTCAGGGCGAGTCCCTCGGCTCTATCTACGACGTTATGATCGACAAACGCTCCGGCCAAGTCGGGTACGCAGTTATGTCGTTCGGCGGGTTTCTTGGAATGGGAGAGAGCTATCATCCCTTGCCTTGGGACGTGCTCGATTATGACGAACGCCAGGATGGCTACGTCGTCGATCTCGATAAAGAGCGGCTCCAAAATGCCCCGCATTATCAAGCGACCGAGACTCCGGACTGGTCGAATCGCGACTACAGCCGGCGAATCGACGATTACTACGGAGTTCCGCCGCGCGAGCTGTGAGAACATCGTCCGGCTGCGGCGTCTCCAACTAGTCGGGCCTCGGCCAGTCTTACCGTATGCCTGCCGGCGGAGTTAGACGCCGCTCGCCGTCCGAGCACGTATCCATAACTCGTCGGGACTCGGCCAAGGAGAAGGCCGTTATTGCACCTTCCGGAAAGTAGGTTTTGAGAGAGGCCAATGTCAGCGTCAGTACACCAGCTTAGGCCGAAGGACCTGAGTCCAGACGAAGAGGCTAAGCGCCTCGCGGTCGTGCGCCGATACGATATCCTGGATACGCCGCCGGACGGATCATTCGATCGCATCACGGCGATTGCAGCCAGACTATTCTCAGTGCCGATTTCGATCATCAGCCTCGTCGATCACGACCGCATATGGTTCAAATCCCATCACGGGCTGGATGTTGAGCAAATTGATCGAGGTCCGGGTTTGTGCGCCTCGGCAATCCTCCAGCTTGATCCGTGGGTTCTAACCGACGCCCAGGCCGATCCGCGCTCGCTCGCCAATCCGCTCGTGGCTGGCGATTTCGGCCTGCGCTTTTATGTCGGTGCTCCGCTGCGAACGCACGACGGGTTCAATCTAGGAACGCTTTGCGTCATCGATCGGGAGCCGCGCCCAGTCACTAACGATCAGATCGCACATCTCAAGGACCTTGCTTCCGTGGTCATGGACCAGATCGAGCTTCGGCTTTCCGCTCGGCAGGCAATTAGCGATCTGTCGCAAGCGGTTGGTCAGAAGGACGCCGCACTNCGGCGTTCGGAGCTGTTGACAAAGGAAATTGAGCACCGGGTGATGAACGGCCTGCAACTGGTCTCGGGAATGCTTAACATGCAAGCTCGTGCGTCCGATTATTCGGATGCGGCGGAACAGCTCCGGGTCGCCGCCAATCGCGTGGGGGCCATCGCGCAGGCTCATCGCCACATCTATCTGAGCGACGATGTCCAATTTACCGACTGCAAAGAATATTTGCAGCGTTTGTGCAATGACCTTTCCGGTATGCTGCGATCGGGCGAAGCGGGGCAAATCACGCTCGGGGGAATTGAGGCGCAAATGCCGACCGAGCAGATTGTTTCCATTGGGCTAATTGTGAGCGAGCTTGTCACCAACGCTGCGAAGCACGGCGCAGGCGAAATCAAGGTTGCGTTCGAGCGCTCGGTGTCCGGTGATTACGCGCTTTCGGTTTCGGACAACGGATCTGGGCTGCCGGCTACGTTCGATCCGGCAGCAAGTGCCGGCCTTGGCATGAAGGTGATCGGTAGCTTGGCAGCGAAGCTTGGCGGGCGATTGCTCGTTGGCGGCACGGAGGACGCGGGTGGCACCAAGTTTACTGTTCTTTTCCCGGCCCGATAGGAGAGACGAGCATGTCAAAGGCCCTTAAGAAACTTGACGATCTATTCCATGACACCTTAAAGGACGTCTATTTCGCCGAGAAAAAAATTCTTACCACCCTGCCGAAGATGGCGAAAGCCGCTAACTCGGCTGAGCTCAAGAAAGCTTTTGAAAAGCATCATGGTGAAACGGAAGGTCAGGTAAAGCGGCTTGAACAGGTATTCGGCATTATCGACAAGAAACCCCAAGCCAAGACCTGCGACGCCATCATGGGCATCGTAAAGGAGGGGCAGGAAGTCATGGACGAGTACAGGGACTCGCCGGCACTTGACGCGGGCCTTTTGGCGGTCGCGCAGGCGGTAGAGCATTACGAAATCTCGCGCTACGGTACGCTCAAGACATGGGCCAAAGAGTTGGACCTTTCGGCCGCAGTGAAGCTGCTCGACTCGACCCTCGGAGAAGAGAAGAAGACCGATGCAGCGCTATCCGAGTTGGCGGAAGCGGTGATTAACCAGGAAGCCGAATAAGAATGCCGGTTGAGAATAAGAAACCGGCAGCGATCCGCAGGTTCTAATGCGGAGGTTTAGCCGCCGATCTTGGGAGAACAGCTATGGCTGATGCGATAGTGCGCAACGAGTCCCCGGGGACCGAAGACTCTGCTGTATCGGCTGTTTCCTGGGCTGCAATCATTGCCGGCGGGTTGTCATCCGCGGCCGTAACCCTCGTGCTTCTGGCGTTCGGCGCCGGACTCGGATTTTCAAGCGTCTCGCCTTGGCAGAACAGCGGGGTGTCGGCGACCACGTTCCGCATCGGGACAGGTCTCTATCTTATCTGCATCGCGATGATCGCCTCCAGCATCGGCGGATATCTGGCGGGCCGCTTGCGAAGCCGGTGGGTCGGCGCTCACACACACGAAATTTACTTTCGAGATACGGCTCACGGGTTTCTGGCATGGGCCTTTGCGACCGTATTGAGCGTTGTCGTGTTGACATCGGCAGCGACCCACCTCGTGAGCGGTGCCAGTGCCGGCCTAGCACAAGGGGCTGGCCAGTCGATTGGTTTGTTCGATAGCTATGCCGATACGCTGTTGCGAGGGAACACAGGTACAAACCGAAACACGGCGGAGATTGCAGAGTCTCGTGGCGAAATTGGCCGCCTTTTCGTCGCAACATTCCGGAGTGGCAGCGAATTCAATCCCGCTGACCGCACCTATCTTGCGCAGGTGGTGGCCGCCCGCACCGGACTGGGCGAGGCGAACGCCGAAAAGCGTGTATCCGAGGTAATCACCCAAGCGAAGACAACGGCCGACAACGCGCGCAAGGCTGCGGCTAAACTTTCGCTTTGGCTGACCGCCTCTCTGGTGATTGGTGCGTTCTGTGCGAGCCTTGCCGCAACGGAAGGCGGCGGTCTGCGGGATGGCACATGGAAGTACAGGGTTTCCGATTGAGCCCAGCCGAATAGAAAGGAAGTATCATGGGACGTTCGATTCTGCTCTGGCTGCTCGGCGTACCGATTCCAATCATTATTCTAATCGCCCTCTTTTCGCACTAGCGACGAGCGACGATGGAAGTGTGAGGGAGGCGCTGCAACCCATGCTGCGTGTTTCTTCGCTTGCCCGATGGTATCGTCAGGGTCGTGCTTTGACTAGCGTATGGACTCAAAGGCCGAGCGCACGATTGCGCTAGTCCTAATGGAAGCCGTCGTGATCGCGCAGCCGGGCAGGATCGCCTGCGCCAGCGCGGCGCGCATGGCATGCCTTGAGAAGGAGGTAGGTTGCGGACTCCGCGATGGCTTCCGCCCTGCCGGCGTCGTTCGCACATGTTGAACATCGTATTGTACGCATCCCCATGGAAATGACAGTCAGGTAGCGCCGCGTCGCATTCGATCAAGGCTGCTGCTTCCATGAAATAGCAGATGGCGGGAGTTCGATGAAGGCGTGTGCATCTCGACGAGAAGTGGTGTAAAGCTTACCCTGGTCTGAAGTCCCCGGTGCGATACCTCCATTGGCCGGCCTAGCAGCCGATCGAG
>JGI12630J15595_10000156_pt1 | contig 12120 bp, 12 predicted proteins | sample JacPinW_OM2H0_M1_FD_15595 | JGI IMG/M metagenome (IMG submission 15595) | reverse complement strand
GTTCGCAAACGCCACGCCCTTCCAATGCGAAAGTTCTCCGACGCGCGCCTGGCGAAACGCAGCGCAATTCACACCGGCGATATTAATGGCATGCCGCGTCCGCTCCGGATCGAGCTTCATCAGCCTGGCCGCGGCCAGCGCAGTCGAGAACGCGCCGTAGGTCGGATGATCCCAACCACGCGCGCGAATGCTGGCCGCATCGCACAGGCGACATTGCACTTCGTAGGCAATCGCCGCCGCGACAATCGCTTCCCGTCCAGTCGCACCAACGCTTTCCGCCACCGCGAGGACCGCCGAAAGATTATCGCTCGGATGCGCCGGCTCTTTGGAAAGATAAGTGTCGTTGTAATCGAAATAGCGAATGCAACATCCGGTTGCGAACGCCGCCCAATCCGGCGGCGCTTTGTGCGTCGTGCCGATGATTGTCGATCCATTCTTGGCTGAAAATTCGGACGCGACTTTGCGCGCGATCACACACGGTTCCTCGTTCCAAGCGCCGAGCGCGCAGCCAATCGAATCGATCACGCGCCGCTTCACTTCATGCACGACTTCCTTCGAGAGATCTTCGAACCGGAGTGAACAGGCGTATTCGGCAAGTTGATGGGCGAGCGTTTTGGTCATGAGAAAAATTGAAGCTGCAATCTGCCGATGAAAGATCGAGCGGCAAGTGAAGTTCTGGGGAGCGCACGCGCCTCGCGTGCTGGCGATGGCGCCTCGCCATCGCGAACTTCTCCGAGGATTTCGGCGAGGGCGCCGAAATCAGCACGCGAGGGCGCGTGCGCTCCCCAAAGTTGCCTAGAATTCACCCGTGGTCATTCGTGTAATCCGTGGTTAAAATCTTTCTTCACATGAGCAAAGTTTACACGGACGCCACGGCGGCACTTGCCGGCCTGCTGCATGACAACATGACCATCGCTGCGGGCGGGTTCGGACTGTGCGGCATCCCGGAAAATCTCATCGCCGCATTGCACGACAGCGGCGTGAAGGGCCTCACCATCGTCGGCAACAATGCGGGCGTGGATGGCTTCGGCATGGGCGTTCTGCTCACCACACGGCAGGTGAAAAAGGTGATGGCTTCGTACGTCGGTGAGAACAAGGAGTTCGAACGCCAGGTGTTGTCGGGCGAACTCGAACTGGAGCTGATCCCGCAGGGCACACTGGCCGAGCGGTTGCGCGCGGGTGGCGCGGGTATCCCGGGGTTCTACACTCGCACCGGCTTCGGCACCAAACTGGCCGAAGGCAAGGAGACGAAAGTTTTCGATGACAAGGAATACGTGCTCGAACCCGGCATTACGGCTGAGGTCTCGCTCGTGAAAGCGTGGAAGGGCGACAAGTCCGGCAACCTCATTTTTCGAAAAACCTCACGGAACTTCAACCCGATGATCGCCAGTTGCGGCAAAGTCTGCGTGGCCGAAGTCGAGCAACTCGTAGAGGTCGGCGAGCTCGATCCCGATCAAATCCACACGCCGGGCATCTTTGTTGACCGCATCATTCAAGGCGCGAAGTACGAAAAGCGTATTGAGTTCCGCACCGTGCAAGGCAGCGCGGCCGCAAAGAAAGAGAATCCGATTCGCGAGTTGATGGCAAAGCGCGCCGCGCAGGAATTACGCGACGGCTATTACGTCAATCTCGGTATCGGCATCCCGACGCTGGTGGCCAATTACATCCCCGAAGGAATGAACGTCACGCTGCAGTCCGAGAACGGTCTCCTCGGCATTGGCCCGTTCCCGACCGACGAGGAGGTGGACGCCGACCTGATCAACGCCGGAAAGCAGACCATCACATCGATTCCCGGCTCGGCCTTTTTCTCGAGTGCCGACTCGTTCACGATGATTCGCGGCGGACACATCGATCTCGCTATTCTCGGCGCCTTCGAGGTGACAGACAAAGGCGACATCGCCAACTGGATGATTCCCGGGAAGATGATCAAAGGGCCTGGCGGAGCGATGGATCTTGTCGCGGGAGTAAAGCGCGTCGTCGCGGTCATGGAACACACATCGAAAGACGGCCGCCCGAAAATTTTGAAAAAGTGCACGCTGCCCATCACGGCCGAAGGAGTCGTTAACCTCATCATCACCGACCTGTGCGTGTTCGAGGTGAAGCAAGGCGGCGGACTTGTTCTCACGGAGCTGCATCCTGGCGTCACGGAGGACGACGTGCGCGCCAAGACCGGGGCGCCATTCGAGGTTGCGCTCAAGCGCTAGGTTGCACCGCCCGCTCACGCGGACACAGCAACACCAGCAGTGACGCGATTATCCAGCATCCGATCATCACCGCAAAACCGGTATTGAATGATCCGGTGCGCTGACTCAGATCGCCGAAGACTTTCGGTCCAACAAATCCGCCGATACTGGCGGTGCAGTTGATAAATCCGACCGCCGCGGCCGCAGCCGAGCTTGTCAGAAATGCAGAGGGCAACGCCCAAAACGCCGGCAAATACGAAACGGTGCCGAAACCGATGAGCGCGAACACGACAAGGAGCAGCGCATTCGAATGCGGCAACACAAACCACATCGTTAGGCCGAGTGCGGCGGTCAATTGCGGCAGCGCAAAATGCCAGCGACGTTCCCGTGTGCGATCAGAGTTCCAGCCGAGCACGAGCATGCCGATGAGTCCGGCGATGAACGGAATCGCGCCCATCCAGCCGACGCGCACATCGCTCCATCCCGTCATGCGTTTGAGCAGCGTCGGCATCCAAAACCAAAAGATGTAGCCGCCGCTGTAGCAGAAGAACAAGCCCAGCGTCAGAATGATTACCGGCGGATGACGCAGTGTTTGCAAGATCGACATCTGCTCCGCGTGCGCCTTGGCGCGCCGTTCTTCGACAAGACGTGACGCGATCCAATCGCGTTCATCAGGCGGAAGCCAATGGGCTTCGTTAGGGCGGTCCGGCAAAACGAATAGCGTGACGATTCCCAGCAAAATCGCCGGCACGCCCTCGAGCAAGAATAACCAGCGCCATCCCGGAATGCCTGACCAGTGAATTCCCAAAATAGCGCCGGCCAGCGGACCGCCCAGAATGTAGGCGATTGGAATTGCCGACATGAACCGCGCTACCGCTTTGGCGCGGTCTTGATAAATGAACCAGTGTGAAAGATAGACAATGACACCGGGAAAAAAGCCTGCCTCGGCCGCGCCCAGTAAAAATCGCGCGCCGTAGAGTTCCAGCGGACTGCGCACGAAACCTGTGAGCGTTGTCAGTGCACCCCACGTGATCAGAGTTATCGCCAGCAGCAGTCTTGCGCTCCAGCGTTCCACCAGCAATGCCCCGGGAATTTGCAGCGCAAAATAGCCGATAAAGAAAATTCCACTCGCCGTGCCAAACACCGAATCGGTCAAACCCAGGTCGCCTTTCATCCCGAGCGTCGCATAGGCGATGTTGGTGCGATCGAGATAGTTCGCGACGTAAAGGAGAAAAAGAAACGGCAGCAGCCGCCACGCGATTCGAGAACGCGCACTCGCCCCAGCGTCTATTTGCGTGGATGCCATGGGTGCGCGCAGCATAACGCGCGGCTCGCAATGCTCACAATTTGAATCTCGCGCTTACCGTTTCGCGTGATTTTGAAGATCGCATAACGCGCCCCAGCGGGTTAAAACGCAGCCATGAAAGATCGATATTTTGCAATCGCACTGTTGACGCTCGCGCTCGGCACCGCAATCGCGATCGCGGCGGAAACGCCAAGTTTTGCGGGTGAATACGCCGACAAAAAATTCCTAAAAAATCAGGGGGTCTTTCAAATGAGCCTCGAACAGGCGGGCAACGACGTTTCGGTTTTCTTCAGCGCGGTTTATCACGATGGTCACGGAGCGGCGCCGGAGGCGGACGGCAAAGGGAAGGTCACTTCGAAGGGAACGGTTGAATTCAAATGGAAGGATAGTTTCCAAAATGCCGGAAGCGGGACGATCGCGCGGGCCGGCGCTGACGTCATCGTGTCGATCAAGCCGACGAAAGTCGCCGATTCCCGCTGCCTGGAGTTTTACGGCGGCAACATTCGCCTCCAACCGGCCGGGAAAAAGTAATCGAAAGCTAGACCATCGGCCGGAAGCGACCGACGACTTCCTGCAGGCGTTCCGTGATCTGACCTAACGAGCAAACTTCAACGGCTTCGAGCAGCGCCGGGAAACAATTTTCGCCGCGTTCAACGACGTCAGCGAGTTTGCCAAGCGCGCGCTTCGCTTTCTCCGCGTTTTTCTTTTTGAATTTCGTGAGGCGATCGACCTGCAACTGTTGTTTCGAGCGCGGCGTGCGCACCAATTTCACTTCAGGAGCGTCATCTTCGCCGTTGCGATATTTGTTCAGGGCAATGATCGGCCGCGTGCCGTCGTAAATTTGCTGTTCGTAACGATGCGCGGCGTTTTGGATCTGACTGCGCTGATAACGATTCTCCACCGCGGCTAGGACTCCGCCCATCCGTTCGATCTCGCGAAACTCCTCCAGAATCGCCGCTTCGACAGCGCGCTCGACCGCTTTCATGCCGGGCGAGCCGCTCAACATGTTCATCGTATGTTTAAAGATTCCGGATTCTTCGAGCAGGATGGCCTGACTATGCGCGGCCAATCGGATCCATTCTTCACTCGGCGTAGTGAAGGGTTCGTCCGCGCTGTTTGAATGCGACGAGTTTGTCGCGTTCATGTAAGCGAGCATCAATTCCGCGGCGGTGCGCGTGAGGTTGTTCTTGAATTCCGCCGCGACCAGCGAGCGACCGCTGGTTTGCGTGTGCAGCTTGAACATTTGTCCGCGCGGTCCGGCGCCGAAGGCGTCGCGCATCCCAATGGCCCAGATCCGTCGCGATACACGCGACAGCGCGATGTATTCGACGTCGAGGCCGCAATCGAGAAAGAAGGAAAGGCGCGGACCGAATTGCTCGATCGGGATTCCACGCGCCGCGAACATCTCCGCGTAAGCGAATCCGTTCGAGAGCGTGTAAGCGGCTTGCTGCACCGGAGTCGAGCCGGCTTCACCGATGTGATAACCGCTGATCGAGATCGGATACCAGCGGGGCATTTCGCGGGTGGTGAACTCGACCATGTCGGTGAGAAAACGAAGCGACGCTTCCGTCGGGAAAATCGTTTCGTTCTGCGCCTGGACTTCCTTGAAAATGTCGGCCTGAACTGTGCCGCGCAATTTCGGAACAACTTTAGGTCCAAAGCGGCGTTTCGCCGCCGCGATGTACATCGCCATGATGATCGGAGCCGGCCCACTGATCGTCATTGACGCTGAGAAAGTCGGCGCACCGAGATCAAATCCTTCGTAGAGCCGCACCATGTCTTCCACGGTGTCGATGGCCACGCCGCCTTCGCCGATTTTTCCGAAAACGCCGTCCGCGTCGCTGTCGATCCCGTAGAGGGTCGGGCCATCAAATGCGGTGCTGAGCCGATGCGTGCGCTGATGCGCGGTCAGATAATGAAAACGCTCGTTCGTGTCCTCGGCGAGCATGAACCCGGAGAACAAGCGCGTCGGTTCCTCCGCCTGCAGAATCTTCTTGTCGATCTTGCCGTTTGTCTCGCCGCCATTTTTTCCGTAGCTCCCCTCTTCCACCTCGCGAACCGGTTCGAGATACATTTCGCGATAGGCGCCGTTTAGAAACGGAAACTCACCCGGAAGGCCTTCGCCAAAAAGATAACGCGCGATTTCACCCGGCTCATCGATTTCCGGGAGGGCCAGCCTTGGCAGCTCTAACCCGGTCGGAGCACGGCTCACTGGAATTTTTGCTTTGATGTCGTTCCAACGGCCAAGCAAGTCCCGCCCGAATTTTTCGTCGGTGCGCGCACGTTTCACCTGATCGAGAACGAATTGGTTGTATTTCTCAACCGACTCCACCACTTGTCCGAGTTTGCTCATGATTACCTCCGCTTCTTTGTGGCTGCGCGCGCCAGTCCATCTCCCGAAATTAAACCGAACAATTGATCAACGCCAGAATCGCGATGCCGTTTCGCGACACTCGCCACCAGTTGCTGGGCGCGTCTGTTTTGATCCAGTCGTTGCTCAATCTCGGAAATTGCTGCGCGTGCCCGTGCCTGATCGGTCTTATTCACGACCACGATGTCGGCCAGATCGAGCATGACGATCTTCTGCAATTGCAATCGCGCACCGTAATCCGGATTCATGACCAGCACGGTCATATCGACAATTCCATTTTTCTGAAACGGCATTGCCTCCTGACCAGTGCCGACGGTCTCGATAATGACGTAATCAAAACCGGCGCCGATCAATTCGCGCAAACAACCTTCCGTCGCCGGTGAAAGGCCGCCGGCTTGCCCGCGTGTCGCCATGCTGCGCATAAAGACGCGATCATGCTGCGAGTTGATCATCGTAGCCCGATCGCCGAGCAAAGCGCCTTCGCCTACCACGCTTGGATCATGAGACAAAATTGCGACTCGCGCTTTCGGTTTGTGTGAAAGAAAGCGCAGCACGAGTTCGTCAATCAAGGTCGTCTTTCCAGCACCGCCCGGCCCGGTAAACCCGATCACGCGCGCAGTGGATGTCGATCTTGCGTGCGATTTGGCGGCCTTTCGTCCTTTCGCCTCTTCGATTTCGGTCAAGCGTCGCGCGAGCTCGATATCTCGCGTCTTTGCCAGCGAACGTTTCTGGCGCGGCTTGCTGTAATTTTCCCGGACGTAATTCGCCATTTCGTCGAGCGACGTGCCGGCGAAGAAAATTTTGTCCACGCCTTTGCGCTCCATCGCCTTTGCATCGGCGTGCGTGATCGTCCCGCCGCCGCCCCCAAAAACCTTGATGTCGTGCGCGCCCTCTTTCTTTAGGTGTTTCACCACATCAGCAAAAAATTCGACGTGCCCGCCGTTGTAACTTGAAATGCCGATGGCACGGACGTCTTCCTGAATAGCGGCGCGCACGATGTCGCCGACCGACCGATGATAACCGAGATAAATCACTTCGATGCCGTGGCGAATGAATTCGAGATTGATTGTGTTGATAGCGCTGTCGTGCCCGTCGCAGATCGGGACGGCAGTTAAAATACGAATCGGTGAAGCCATTTCGGGAGAGCGGAAAACTTAATGTTTCGACAGAATGAACACAATGCTCAGAATTGCGTTGCAAACGATTCCGTTAATTTTGTCTATTCTGTCAAACAATGAGCGATCCGTTGAATTTCACTGATAAGGTCGTCCTCGTCACCGGCAGTTCACGCGGCATCGGTGCGGAGATGATCAAGGCGTTCGGCAAACGCGGCGCGCACTGTGTGGTGAATTACGTTGTCGATCCTGCGGGGCAAAACAAAAGCGACGCGGAAAACGTCGCGAAGGAATTGAATGAGCCGCTCGTGGTCGAGTGCGATGTGACCAAACCGCAACAGATCGAGGCGATGATGATGGAGATCGGCGATAAACGCGGCGGATTGGACGTGCTCGTGAATAATTCCGGCATCATCCGCGACCGCACGATCAAGAAGATGTCGATGGAAGAGTTCGAGAGTATCGTGCGCGTGAATCTCACCGGCACATTTAACGTTACCCAAAAAGCCGCGACAATTCTGCGAAACGGTGGACGGATCGTGAACTTGTCGTCGGTCAGCGGACAGATGGGTCTGTTTGGTCAGGCCAACTACTCGTCGAGCAAAGCCGGTATCATCGCGCTAACAAAGGTCAGCGCGCGCGAATTCGCGCGTCAGAACATCACGGTCAACGCGATCGCGCCTGGGTTCATCGATGTCGGGATGAGCAAAGGCATGCCGGACGAAGTGACTGAGAATTTTAAGAAACAAATCCCGCTTGGCCGGCTTGGCGACGTGAATGAAATCGTCGACGCGGCTCTTTTTCTCGCCTCGCCAATGGCGTCTTACATCACCGGTCACGTGCTAAACGTGAACGGCGGATTCTATATGGGTTGATTTGGCGCCGAACTAGGCCGCTTTCTTCGTCTTCTTGCTGACAATAACACCCGGGAATTGGACGACCTGGGCCGGCTCTTTCCCGTTTTGTCCGAAGGTCGATTCGTAAGTCAGCTTGCCACTGGCGATCTCGCTTAGAGCGATATCGGCATGGCCCAGCCCTGGAACAAATTCAACGAGCGGCCGATGCCCGAGGCAGAGCTGTCGAACACGGCGCGAGACCATGTTGACAAGAATTTGCTGATTGGTGACTACTTCGGAGGCGGCTTTAACGAGTTCGGATTTCATAGGTAAGGTGGGAGTCAATAGCTGACGGATCCAGCTCCCGAACGAATTGGAATTTGATCGCGCTTCGGGAATCGCAGCAGAGAAACTTATCCCACTATCGTCGATCTTAGGCAGAGCACAACTGAAACCTGGCACCCCGGCACTGGAATACGGGAAAAAATTATTTACATTCCGCCGATGAAACCGGTTCTGTTTTCATTGTTACTCCTCAGCGCGGGTTTGCTTGGCGCCTGCGCCAGTCACCCCAATGAAGTCCGGCGAGTACGCAACGACCGCAAGTACGCGAGCGCGAACGAGCAGTCGATTGAAAGTGCGTCCAAGCCTACCCCCCCGGATCGATGGTTCGATCGTCAGGTCGATCCAACCGGCCGTCCGGCGCGCGAAGCTTCAGGCCGGTACTGACCGCCGGCCTGCTATTGCCACGCTTGCACCAGCAACCAGACCAGCCCCGAAAGTAGCCCGGCAAATGTCGACAGGACAAGAGCCGCGCGCTTGGATTGGCGTTTCTTGAATTCTGGCCGTGGAATGTCGTCGTGAATGTGACTCGCCTCAAACAGCACCATGAGAACAAGCGCCACGATAAAGCCAACCGCAGCCCATTTGAGACTTCCCATGATGATTTCAAGCATGGCCATTCAGAGTTTAGCGCGGTTGCCGCGACGCTCAAGGAAACCTCGGCGCGGAGAAGCTTCCCTTAGAAGCGCCGCGTAACGTCATCCAGGGACATGATCACATCGCTGTCATCGAATCGCACATGAGTTGAGGCCGTGAAATGAAACGCGCGGCGCCCGGTGCGTAATTCCCGTATGGTGAAATGCACCGTCCGTTGTCGGATTTCGAACCGGAGAGTAAGCCCTCTTTTACGAAATTGATTATCGAAATTCTTGATCCAATCTTTAAACCTATCCGGAGTAAAGTTCCCCAAGTCGCAAACGATGACCTTGCGCACCAGGTCGCTGACGACCTCGCGCTGGTCCTTCGTGTAGGAATGCATCGAACCGACGCCAATGCCCATGTCCACACTTTGAGCAAAATCGATGCCGGTCTAAGATCTCTCGTGTCTCGTGCTGCTTTTCCGAATTTCCTGCCCATCCACACGCAAAAGCAGTACGCTATCCGAACTTAAGCAACGAGCGTGAAGACGAGAAGGAAAGTGACTACGGAAATGTTTGTGTGCGACCAATGCGGCACGCGCAAACGGCTCGAAAGCGCCATGCGCCATTGGTGCGATGTCTGCACGCTCGGCGTGCCTGTTGAAATGCGCTCTGTCCGGGACAAATGGAAGCGCCCCGGCGACGAAGGCCGGCCGACACACGGCAGCCGATTTTAAGGCGCGCTTTTTCGAAGCTGCCAGGGTCCTAAGTTCCAAACTTAGTTCGCGTACGACGCGACCGGGCATGGTCGCGTCGTGCTCGCGAATCTTTCGAAAACAGACTGCTCGACTACTGCGGAGTGCTTTCCTCGGCAGGCGAAGGCGTTGGTGACGAAGTCTCGACCTCTGTCTTCGTGGTCGCAGCTGGCGAAGGCGACGCCTCTGCTTTCTTGGTAGTCGAAGTTTTCTTCGGCGACGCAGAAGGCGATGCCGAGGCGGAGGCCTCCGACTTCTTTTTGGTCGTTGAGGCGGCTTCGGTAGTGGTGGTGGATTTCTTCGCGGTCGTGGCGCCAGTCGTTGACTTTTTCGCCGTCGTCGACGCCTTGTGGGTTGTCGCCGTGCTCGAAGTCGCGGTCGTTTCTTGCTTGTGAGCGCAGGCAGCAACGAATGCAAGCGCGGCCACGAGGGTGATTAAGGACAGGACGGATTTTTTCATAGGATGTGGTTAACCAGCCACAGAGTGTTCAGCCTGGGCGAAAATCACAAGCAATTAATCACTCAAAGCTACTCCGCCCTCAAGACGCCGCCGACCGATGGTTTTGTCTATAAATTTCGACCCCTTAGGGAATGGCTGCGCCACCGGGGACGAAATCCTCGACTTTCTCGAACTTCAGTTTACGCCGTAGCTCGCGCCGCAGTAATGCGAGGTTGATCAGTGCCTGCAGAACTTGCGACCCAACCGACAAGTACCACACATGCTTGATCTCGAATCCGGGCGTGCGCGCGATGAAAATGGCCGGCAAGGCGAAGAGAAGCAGGCGCGTCATCGAGCTAAGAAGCGGCGGCAAGGTATTGCCAATGCCCTGAAAGATACTCGAGGCGGTAAACACAACTCCCGCCGCAACGAAATTTAGCGAGACGATCCTCAGATAATCGCTGCCGAAGGCAATGACGTGGGGATCGTCCGAAAAACCGCGGATTAGGAGCGCCGGCGCAAATCGTGCAATCAAAGTGAGAACGAGCATCATCGCCGAGGCGATGCCGATCGCGGCATAAACCGTTTGCCGGACTCGATCAGCTCGCCGTCCACCAAAGTTCTGTCCCACCACTGGAGCCACGGCGAAACTCAGCGCTACCACCGGCAAAAAAAGGGCCTGCATCACTCGTGCCCCCACCCCAAACCCGGCCTGGGCGGCTGGCCCAAAATCCCGAATAATTCCGTAGACAAGCACGATGTAAACAAAGAGCAGGACGAACTCCGTGCCCGCTGGAACACCGATGCCGAGCATCTTTTTCCAGATCTTGATTTGCGGCGACAGGAGTGGGAGACGGAAACGCAGGTAGTGATATTTTCGCTCGAAATAAATCAGCATCAGTACGTCTGCGACAAGAATGGAGATGAAAGTCGCCAGGGCCGCACCGGTCACGCCCAGTCTGGGCAGGCCGGCAATTCCGAAAATCAGCAAAGGCGCGAGTACTATATTAAGTACAACGCTCAAGACCTGGAATCCCACTGCCGGCTTGATGATTCCGGTCGCGCGCAGGGCCGAGCCCAAAGTAACGAGAGGAAACTGCAAGAGAAGCGCCGGGAGAAACCAAAGCAAATAACTCTTGGCCAGCGTCGCCGTGGCCGCATCCGCGCTCAACGATTCGCAATAGAAATTGCGCAACAGAAATCCGAAAACACCCAGTGCCACCGCAATTAAGATCGACATCGTCAACGACTGGTTGAACACAAGCTCGGCGCGCGGCTGATTCTTTTCGCCCGCCGCTTGTGAAATGAGCGTCGTCGTTCCGACCCCGAGCATTTGCGTCAGGGCCAGCACGATCATGGTCAGGTTGCCGGCGACACCGACCGCCGCGATCGCTTCTTTGCCGAGACGTCCGACCCAGTAAAGGTCGGCCAGCAAATAGAGCGTCTGCATCAGCATGCTGATCGCCATAAACGCCGCCATGTTGAGCAGGTGCTTTGTCACCGAGCCCTGGGTTAAATCTTTCATAAGTTTCTTCGTTTTTTTAATCTCAATCCTGTGGTGGCAGCTGTGTCAGCTGCAACCGAAATTCGCGCTCCGATTTTGTTCTCTCTTCTATTTTACAGGACCGTACGTATTTCTAACGCGCTTCGAGTAGGTGAAGTACGTCCACCAGATCAAACAAATCCCCACCTCAAGAGCACTCTCCGGAACGGTTGCAACAGCGACCGCTTTCGCTGTGCGAATGGCAAAAGTGTTGTACGCCCACATAACTGTGAGCAGACTTAGGAGAACAGAACTCACCGCACGAATCAGCAAGTATTGGCGGGCCAAAGTGCGGCCACGCGCGCTTCCACGCCAAATCAAAATCCCCACTACGATTCCGTACACCGTGATCAGCAGGGTCGCGACAGTTTCAATCATAGCCAACTGGCGCACCACGGGAAATACCGAGCCCGGCTTCAGATTATCCCACATCCTACCCAGGTTCTCGATTGTCCGAGGTGGCCCGAGAATCGTCAATGCAAAGCAAAAAAAGAGCAGCCAACCACCCACCCCCTTCGGTTCATCTTCCTTCATCCTTCCGCCTTCCGATCTTGCGGCGGGTCCTATCTTCGCTGCAATCGAAATCCACCCGCCGGGATTCTAATCACTAATCACTGATGACTTTTCCTCCGGCCTTGGCCCGGGAGAAGCT
>JGI12630J15595_10000154_pt1 | contig 12121 bp, 10 predicted proteins | sample JacPinW_OM2H0_M1_FD_15595 | JGI IMG/M metagenome (IMG submission 15595) | reverse complement strand
GGCAGCGCAAGTCCGGTACGGACACGCCTTTGCTTACACTTTGCGTCTGGCCAAATTTCATGGAACGTAACCCCGCCGATGGAAACAGTAGTGATTGTTGGTACAGGGTGCGCTGGATTGACAGCCGCGATTTATGCCGCGCGAGCCAACCTGACTCCCCTCGTCCTCGAAGGACGAGAACCTGGCGGTCAATTGACCACGACCACGCTCGTCGAGAATTTCCCCGGATTCCCGGATGGTGTCGACGGACCGCAGCTGATCATGAACATGCATAAACAGGCGGAAAAATTCGGGGCCCGGTTCCGCTACGCCGAACTTGAAGAATTTGAACCCGCCAAACGGTATCATCGAGTGAAGATCGACGGAGAATGGATCGAAACGAGAAGCGTTATTGTCGCTAGCGGCGCTTCCGCCAAATGGTTGGGCTTGGAAAACGAGAAGAAGCTTAAAGGACATGGGTTGACTTCCTGTGCCACCTGCGATGGAGCTTTCTATCGCAACGTCCCGGTTTGTGTCGTTGGGGGCGGTGATACTGCCTGTGAGGAAGCCGTCTTTCTAACTAAATTCGCTTCAGTCGTTTACTTGATCCACCGCCGGGCGACGCTTCGAGCTACTCCGATCATGGTAGATAGAGCGCTACAGAATCCGAAGATCAAGCCGATCTGGAACACGGTTATTACCGAATACAAAACTGATGCAGCCGGAGAAATGGGGGCAGTCAGCCTAAAGAGCATGGAGACTGGTGAGATAAGTTCTTTGGGAGTGAAATGCGTTTTTATCGCGATCGGGCATACGCCCAATACCACCCCGTTTCGGGACAAGCTCGAGATGGATGCAAACGGCTATCTTATCCATCAGCATGGCTCTCAGACCAATGTCCCTGGCGTTTTCGCAGCGGGCGATGTGGTCGATCCACATTACCGCCAGGCGGTTACCGCTGCGGGGCAAGGTTGCATGGCGGCAATGGACGCCGAGCGCTACCTTACCCATCAGGAAGGAGATTAGTGCGCCCGATCCTGCGAGTCGGCCTTTCGATTTCTGATTCGCAAAGATAAGCCTCCGGTAACCGATGAAGATCTGCGATCTCACGCAATTTTATTCGCCTTTTAGCGGCGGCGTGAAGCGTTACCTGGAAGAGAAAAGGCGTTATGCAGTAACTGCTGGACACGAACACATTTTAATCGTCCCGGGCAAGCGCACCGAACGCATCGATGAGGAAAAGGCGCGAACCTACTTCATAGAAGCACCGCTCGTTTCAAAAACCTCCCGATACCGCGCACTCTTGAATCTTCGTGCAGTTGAAAACCTGCTGGAGCAAGAACAACCCGATATCATCGAATCGAGTGATCCATACCAGCTGGCATGGAAGGCGATTGCATCCGGGGAAAATCTGAGGATCCCGGTGGTAGGCTTTTATCATTCTCATTTTCCCGAAGCATACCTCCGAACCACTTCAAAGTTCTTCGGCAAAACCGCGACCTTTATCGCTATGAAAACCGCGCGGGTCTACATTCGATCACTCTACAACCATTTTCGCCGCACCTTCGTTTCTTCCGCTGGATTAGCTCAAGTTCTGCGAGAATGGGGCGTCGATAATGTTGTGCTAAATGAGCTCGGTGTCGACACTGAGGTTTTTCACCGAGGAACGGACAAGTTGGCTACGCGAGGCCAACTGCAGATTCCGAGCAATCGTTTGCTACTTCTTTATGTCGGCCGGTTAGCTTCAGAGAAAAACGTCAAAACACTGTTTCAAGCATTTGAAAACCTGCATCAGCGTAATCCGGGCCGTTTTCATCTGTTAGTGGTCGGCGATGGACCTCAGAGGGACTATTTGCATGAGCTTCAGAAAGCAACCGAGTCAGTCAGTTGGCAGCGATACTGCTCCGATAAATTGTCGTTGGCGAAGATCTATCGCACTGCCGATCTCTTTGTGCACCCTGGCGTCCAGGAAACCTTTGGCCTCGTCGCTTTGGAGAGCCAAGCGTGCGGAACTCCGGTCGCGGGAATTCGAGGAAGCTACATGGATCGAATTATTCTCTCAGATCAGACACATTGGGCGTGCGAGAATTCTCCTGAGTCGCTCACCGCTGCTATTCTCGAAATGAGCTCTATCGACCTTGAAGCAATCGGAAACAAGGCGAGCAAGCAGGTTGCAGCACGCTATTCTTGGCGAAAGGTTTTCGGCCAAATGTTCGACGTTTACAAAGAGCTAAAAAGTTGATGGATGCCACGTAGCGGAGGCGTTTGGCGTTCGGCGTATCAGTCCCGGAGCGAAACTCCGCTCAGAAGATTACGGTGAATATCAAACCATTCACGGTCCGCCGCTACACGCGGAACGATCGCGATGCAGTACGCCGCATTTGCTGCGAGACCGGCTTTCTCGGTCAACCGATCGATCCGGTTTTCGAAGACCGAGACCTGTTCGCCGATTTTTTTACCGATTACTATCTCGGATGTGAACCGGATGCAGCCTTTGTTGTAACGATCGACAATGCAGTGGTCGGATTTCTCCTGGGTTGCCGATATGCTCTGCGGCACCAACTGTTCAGTGTAGCCCAAAGCCTTCTGCTCGCCGCCAAGGTTTTACTGCGATACCGGCAATACAAGCCTGAGAGCAAGCGTTACCTGCGGTGGATCCTTCGGAATGCATGGCGGGAGGTTCCCCCAGCTCCGAGACGAATCGGACATTTCCATGTCAATTTCCTACCTCAAGTAAAGAGCATCGCGGCTTTTCGAGGGATGCTGGAAACGTTCTTACGGTTTCTGGCGGACCAGAACGTGACTCAAATCAGTGCACAAATGGTCACTTACGATGATCGACGCGGACTCGCGCTACTTGAACGCTACGGCTTCCGCGTTCTGAATCGTTCGGAGATCACGAAATTTAGGGAATTCACGGACCGAAAGGTCTACCTCTCGACGATCCTTAGAGATTTGGATCCGGCCGAAGATCGAATCGTTCGTCCCATTTGGAAAACCGAGGGATGACCGCTTCCTGAGTTCCCGGCACTCCGGCGTTTCAGAGGCTGTACCTGACGATGCAGGCCAAGGTCCGGACTCCATCTTTCCAGCCAATTTTTTTTCCCGCCGAATAGGCACGGGCCGCGTAAGCGATCGGCACTTCACGTAGGCGAACTCGCATCTTGGCTATTTTGGCGGTGACCTCTGGTTCGATTCCGAAGCCTTTTTCTTCAATCGATATTTTTTTAAGCAGATTGCTTTGGAACATCTTATAGCAAGTCTCCATGTCTGTGAGCTGCAGCCCGGTAAACCGATTACAAAGCCAAGTTAGAACCCGGTTTGCCAAATATTGGCCAAAGTACGCCTCCTGAATATTTTTCGCTTGGGCATACCGAGAGCCGAAGACGACATCGACCTCATCCGAGATCAGCGGTGCGAGAAGTTTCTCGTATTCCGCCGGATTATATTCCAAATCGGCATCCTGTATGATGACGTAGCGGCATTGGATGGCGCTGATAGCGGTTCGCAAAGCTGCGCCTTTGCCGCGATTGGCTTCGTGGAAAAATGCTCGAATGCGCTGATCTTCTTTGGCTAATTCCGCCAACAGCTCGCGGCTCCCGTCGCTCGAGCCATCGTCGACAGCAATGAGCTCGCCTACGACGGGCTGAGCCAGAACAGCGGACACGATTGCTCTGAGGGTGTCGATCTCATTATAGATAGGCATCAAAACCGATAGGCAGGCATTGGCTGCCTGGACTGCAGGACGCTCGCTCGCTGAGTGGCTTTGCATAAGCACGTCACCTAGAGCAAGCCATGGCGGTAATTTCAAGCGAATCGGTCGAAAGGGAACTGAAAATCTGGCTGTGGATCGGCTTATCGGTCAGCGACAAAATGGCGCATGAATGCGCCACATTTTACGGCATGTGACGTAGTGGCGCTATCTAATGAGCCGGAAGGTTGATTGGAAACCATCTAACCTCCTCCACGTGAGACGATTATGTAATGCAATGACTGTGGCACAGCCTAAGCTCCTTAAGCTCCTGTAAAACGCAGTTTTTAAGAGAACGCCTATGAATATCCAACGCTTTCAACGTTATTCGCAGCCGGAGTTATCACGGGCTTTTGATCGCCTCGCAACGTTGCGCGAGGAGACGGATAGCTTGTTCAATACTCCATTTAGTCCCTTCTTCCGGACCTCAGGTTCATTCAGCACATGGTCTCCCGCTGTCGACGTCTACGAAGACAAAGATCAGTTCACAGTCATCGCTGAAGTACCGGGAATGAAAAAAGAGGCTCTCAACCTCACATTGCAAAACGGAGTGCTCACGATTTCCGGCGAGCGCGAGCGGGAAGAAAAAAAACCGGACCAAGGGTTTCGGTCGGAGCGATTTGTCGGCAGATTCCAACGAAGCATCACACTTCCAGCAAGCATCGATCCCAGCGGGGTCAAGGCTACTTATCAGGATGGCTTGCTAAAAGTGATGCTGCCAAAATCGGAAGAAGCGAAACCGAAACAGATTGAAGTCTCAGTAAGCTAAAATCGCGCAAACAATATCGCTTGGAGTCATTGAGCTTCAGGCACTGAAGGAAGAAACTATGAGTACCGCCCAGCAAGAAGATCTACAGCAGAAGGAGCAGCAGCAGTTAAGCACCGAGAGCCGGCCTCAATCGGCTGAGTCGAGACGATTCGCGACTCCACTCGTCGACATCGAATCCACGCAAGATGGATATGTGCTTTATGCGGAAATGCCAGGGGTGAGCAAGGACGGCATTGAAGTGACCGTAGAAAATGGTGACCTGCTTATCGTCGGTCACCGTCGGCCGCTTGAGGTGTCCGGAGAACCGATATATCGCGAATCTCGCCCCTACGATTTCCGGCGAGTCTACGAGCTCGATCCGTCGATCGATACCTCACGGATCTCAGCACGCATTGAAAATGGGCTATTGATCGTAAATCTGCCCAAAGCAGAAAAGGTCAAGCCTCGGCGCATCGAAGTCGAGTAAGAGGTTCGTCTAGATCGCTCAAAATAGGCCCGCCCTGTTTTACCAGGGCGGGTTTTTTTCGGTAGAGATCGCGTTCTCAGCCAGAGATCGCAGCCTCAAAGGAACGTCATACGACCGGCAGGCGCCGGTCCCTACTGAAAAGCTTTGCTATTCGCTAAGTCTCTCCTACGCCTTGCTCGCGCTCTCCCAACATGCGATTGGAGCAAACGATGAAGGCGATCCGATTTCATTCCTACGGCGGACCAGAAGTACTTAAGCTAGAGGAAATCCCCATTCCGGAACCAGGAACGGGACAAGCTTTGGTGCGAGTCGTCACTGCTGGGGTCAATTTTATCGATGTCTATCAGCGAACGGGATTGTACAAGACCACGTTGCCCTTCACTGCTGGGGTGGAAGGAGCCGGGATCGTGGAAAAGACCGGGCCCGAGGTTGACATCAAGCCCGGCAGACGGGTCGCGTGGATCTTGCATCCAGGCGCATTTGCAGAGTTCGCTGTGGTGCCTGCCGCTCGTTTAGTGCCGGTGCCCGAAGGACTGGATTTTGACTCGGCGGCGGCCGCGCTGCTCCAAGGCATCACTGCCCAATATCTCTGTGAGACTACCTATCCGATTAAGCAGGGCGATCGAGCTTTGGTTCATGCGGGAGCGGGAGGCGTCGGGCTTCTCTTGATCCAAATCTTGAAGCACAAAGGAGCCACGGTGTTCACAACTGTTTCGACACCGGAAAAAGCCAAGCTCGCGCTCGAAGCAGGCGCAGACGCCACCATCCTCTATACGCAGGAAGATTTTGTAAGCGGGATGAAAGATCTCACGCAAGGACAAGGCGTGAATGTTGTTTATGACTCGGTCGGCTTGGCAACCTACCAGGGCGATTTCGAAGTGCTCAAACCATTGGGGATGCTGGTCTTGTTCGGGCAATCAAGTGGACGCGTTCCGCCAATCGATCCCTCGGTATTGGTGGAAAAGGGTTCGCTTTTTCTAACCCGCCCGTCTCTCGCTCATTACGCCGGAGATCGTCAAAGTTTGATCGAGAGATCCGGAAAAGTCTTCGGCTGGATTCGGGAGGGCTGGTTGCGTTTACGAATCGGGCATCGCTATCCGCTGGTTGATTCTGCCCAGGCCTATCGTGATCTTGAAAGCCGCAAGACGACGGGCAAAATTTTGATCATGGTGGCGGCTAAGTAGATGACGTTGGATCGAGGGTCGGAGTCATCCCAAACAGCCCACCCTCGATCAGGATTTGTTTGTCTTCTCTTATGCGCCCGATAATCTGATCGATCATGGCAGCGAAGAACTCCGAAGTAGAACCGGCTGATCCAGCCCACGCGGCACGCAAAAAGAATCTGGATCTCGCGCTCCAGCAGATCGCCAAGGACTACGGCGAAGGCGCAATTATGCGCTTGGGCGATGACAAAATCGTTGCGGTCGAAGTGATTCCTACCGGTAATATCCTCATCGATCGCGCGCTTGGGGTCGGCGGATTTCCGAGGGGTAGAGTAATCGAGATTTTTGGGCCAGAATCTTCCGGCAAAACCACATTAACACTCACCGTAATTGCGCAGGCGCAAAGGCGTGGGGGACTGGCTGGATTTATCGATGTCGAACACGCGCTTGATCCTCAATATGCTCGACGTTTGGGCGTTAACCTTGATGATCTCCTGGTTTCGCAGCCGAGTTCGGGAGAGGAAGCGCTCAGAATCTGCGAAACGTTGATTCGCTCCAACGCCCTGGATGTAATTGTAATCGACTCCGTTGCAGCCTTGGTGACTAAGGCTGAGCTGGAAGGTGAGATAGGTGACACAACCGTTGGCGCACAAGCTCGATTAATGAGCGCAGCATTACGTAAACTGACTGCTCTCATCTCGAAGGCACGGACCTGCTGCGTTTTTACGAATCAGATCAGGGAAAAGATCGGCGTCATGTTCGGTAATCCAGAAACGACACCGGGTGGAAAGGCGCTCAAGTTCTACTCGAGCGTGCGAGTCGACATCCGGAGGATCAGCGCAATCAAGCAGACCGATGGTACCGTGGTCGGCAATCGGACAAAGGTAAAGATAGTGAAGAACAAAGTCGCCCCGCCGTTCACGGAAGCCGAATTTGATATTATGTACAATGAGGGAATCTCCAACGTTGGGGCACTGCTCGACCTCGCTCTGGAAAAGAATATTCTCGAAAAGCGCGGATCATGGATTTCCTACAAGGGTCAGCAGTTGGCACAGGGACGGGATGCTGCGAAGGAGGTGCTCAAGCTAGATAGCAAGCTTTACGCGGAGCTCGAAGATACGGTAAAGGCAGCGCTCGATGAGGATGCGAAAAAGCGATAGGCAGAGCGGTGATCGTGCGTCGACGTAGGGAGGAGATCACAGGCTGTCCGCCAAGGCTTCGATATATTGTGCTCAACGGTTGATTCCTTCGAGACGGCGGCCCAGCGATCCGCGGCGCACAGCAATCCGATTGCCCCAATCTGGGATCTCCCTTTGAATCTGTGAAATCTGTGGCTTTCTATTCTGTGGTTGTTCGAAGATGAAGACCGACGAGATCCGGCAAACTTTCCTAGGCTTCTTCAAGGAGAAGAAGCACACCATTGTGCCTTCCTTCAGCCTGCTCCCGGACTCGCCAAACCTTTTGTTCACGAACGCCGGCATGAACCAGTTCGTGCCCTATTTCCTAGGACAGGAACAGGTTCCATATCGGCCACCCCGTGTCGCCGACACTCAAAAGTGTATCCGAGCGGGTGGGAAACATAACGATCTTGATGACGTCGGATTCGATACCTACCACCACACGTTTTTCGAGATGCTCGGTAACTGGAGCTTTGGTGATTACTTTAAGAAAGAAGCTATCGGGTGGGCCTGGGAGCTGCTGGTTGAACGATGGAAATTCCCGCCGTCGCGGCTTTACGCTACGGTCTATCGCCCTGGCCCAAAGGATCCGGCCGAATTCGATCAAGAGGCTTACGATCACTGGGCGGCTCTGTTTAGTGAGGCCAAGCTCGATCCGAAGGTTCACGTCATTTCCGGTGACCGAAAAGACAATTTTTGGATGATGGGAGAGACCGGTCCTTGCGGCCCTTGTTCAGAAATTCACGTTGACCTGACTCCGGAGGGGAATAGCGGCGGAAAGTTGGTCAATCAAGGAGACCCGCGCTGTATTGAGATCTGGAACCTGGTTTTCATCCAGTTCAATGCGAACCCGGACGGTACTTTCTCACTGCTGCCTGCTCGTCATGTCGATACTGGCATGGGTTTTGAACGCGTAGCCGGCGTGATCGAGTGCACGGAAGGGTTTAAGGATTTCAGTAGACCAGTTTCCAATTACGACAGTGGTGTGTTCCGACCGATCTTTGAAAAGCTTTCAGAGCTGAGCGGCAAAAGCTACCGGGGGACCTTGCCGGAGTCGCGCGCCAACCTTTCGGAGCAGGAGAAAATCGATGTCGCTTTTCGGGTGATATCGGACCATATCCGTACCCTCTGCTTTGCCATCGCTGACGGAATTATTCCAAGCAATACCGATCGCAATTATGTGATCCGCCGAATCTTGCGCCGCGGAGTGCTGTTTGGCCGCTATCTCGGTTTTGGTTCGACCGGATTTCTCAGTAAGCTTGTGCCTACCGTCGTCGCGAATTTTGGCAGCGTATTTCCCGAACTGCCAGCTCATGCAGAAGAGATCCGCGAAACTCTTGAAGCAGAGGAAGCCCTGTTCAATCGGACCCTGGATCGCGGATTGAAGATTTTCGAGGAACAGCTGAAACAGCAGAAGGGCAAAGTCTTTCCGGCAGAGACTGCTTTCATGCTGTACGACACCTTTGGGTTTCCCGTCGATCTCACTGAAGTGTTGGTCCGAGAACGCGGACTAGAACTCGATCTTGCGGCGGTGGAGCGTCACCTCGACCAACAACGGGAACGCTCCCGTGCGGCCCAAGAGAAAGAAGTAATCGTACCTGTCTCAGAGACGGAGCCGACGGAGTTTGTCGGTTTTACCCAGCGAGAAACAGCTGCCACGGCGACGCGTTTGATCACTCAACCGAACCAGGTTCTCGTCGCGGTTGATCGATCCCCTCTCTATGCAGAAATGGGTGGTCAGGTAGGTGATACTGGCGAATTGGTAATCAATGAGGGCGCACGGTGGCCGGTGCAGAACGTTATTAAACAGGGTCGCACCTTTTATTTAAGCCTCCCGCCGGAAGCCAAATTTACTGTACCCAATGAAGTCACTTTGCGGATCGATGTTGCGCGGCGCCGATTGATCGAAGCAAACCACACTGCAACACATTTGCTCCATTGGGCGTTACATGAAGTTGTCAGTAAAGGGATTAGCCAAAAAGGGTCTTTCGTTGGTCCAAGCCACCTCCGATTCGACTTTAATAGCAACCCTTTGACTCCTGAGCACATTCGGGAAATCGAACGGTTGGTAAATTCGCGGATCATGGAAAACGAGACGGTAAGTTGGGTCGAGGTACCGTATGAAGACGTGAAAGGGAGAGACGATATCATGCAGTTCTTTGGCGAAAAGTACGGGAACGCGGTGCGAGTCGTTCAGGTTGGTGGGCATCCGGGCCAACTCGATGGATATTCGATGGAACTTTGCGGGGGCACCCATGTAAGCAGGACAGGTCAGCTTGGACTGTTCACCATCAGTGGCGAGGCAGCGATTGCTGCGGGCGTTCGGCGAATCGAAGCGTTGACCGGATTGTCCGCTCTCGATCGTCTCCGGAGCGAGTTGCAGAGCCAAACCGACAAACTCGATTCCGCCAACCAGCAATTGGTTGATCTAAAGAAAGCTATCGAGAAGGAGCGTGCCCAGGCGCTTCAACGTGAAGCCGACCAATACGTACGTAATCTGGACCTGCGTTCTGGCCGCATCGTGCAGTCGATCGATAATGTGACTGGAGAATTTCTCCAAGCGTTGGCGACCGCGCTCAAGAGCAAACATTTCGCCGGGGTCGCAGTCTTATTTGGCAAACAACCTGATCAAATTCATGTTTTGGCCTACGTTAGTCCGGAACTCACGAGCACCCTGCAAGCGGGAAAGCTGGTGCAAGAACTCACCGCGATTTTGGGCGGCAAAGGCGGTGGGCGACCCGATCTCGCTCGCGGCGTTGGGAAGGATATCACGAAGCTGGCCGAAGCTATCGAACGGGCCAAGCAATTGGTCTCAGGTTAGAAGTTCCCGGTTGTCGCTTGTGACCCACCCGACACCTTCGCACTGAAAAGTCGATTCCCAACTTGCAACCTGGAACCGGTAACTTGTAACCTGAAACCCTTCGCGATGAAGCAAGACTTAAATCAGTTCATTCTTGATGGCGCCCGGCGCGTCACCCCTCGTTATGTTGGCAAGTTGGTCAGGCAATTGCCGGAGATCCGGCTGGTCGCGACGCAAGTCACTCAATTTCCTCAGCTGGCTGACCAAGTCGAATTCTTGGCTGAATTAATTGAAGATTTTCATTCTGGCTTGAACCAGGATGTTCCTTACACGGCAATCGCGGAAGCTGCTTTCGCATTGTCTTATCTCCATAAAGGAGTGGACATCATTCCAGATCGAATCCCGGATATCGGGTACGCGGACGACGCGGCCATTATCACTGTCGTTTTTGAGACCTATAAAGAGGCTTTTCTGAGGCTCTTGGTGAAGCAAGAGAAGAAGCGGCTGGCGAAACCGAGCCGAGGAAGCTCCTAAACTCGGCGGCGCGGCGCGAATCCTCTTGCGGTCATCGTTCCCCGCCACCGCGTGGATCCGCAGCGATGGCGGTCTCGCAGGCTACCGCTGGGGCCATAAAACGCAAGAGAGCCCTCCTGATGAGGGAGAAGGTAGCGGCACCTGAGCCCGGATCGCTCTTCCGCGCAGCGCTCGAGATGGGCTAGTTCGCCGCCAGGCTCTCGCGTTTGCGTCGAATCAGCGCATCGAGGCTCCAGTCGCCCCCACCCTGCGCAGCCATGTATAGGAAGAGGAAACAGAACAGGACGGCAGGTATCCCCTGGTTCTGAACCGGCGAGACTCCATTCGGTGCATGAAACTGCCAATACGCTACCGCCATCATGCCGGACAGGATGAAGGCGACCGGCCGCGTTCCCAGGCCAAGCATGATCGCGATACCGCCGAAGAACTCAAGTATGCCGCCGATGCCCGTCTGAGACAAAAGGGGCGGGGTACCAGGCTGGCCGGGCATTCCGCCAAGCCAGCCGAACAAAATCAGGCCGCCTGTTTGGATGAATAGGAAACCCGCCACCACCCGAAGCAAGAAATACGTGACCTGTGTTGCGCGGTCCATGTTCATCGGCTTTTTCCCGATTGGGGCGCCAAGTAATCGGCTGCTTCCGCCTCCGCCTTCAATAGAATGATTTGAAGCATAGTGATCCTGGTCGGAATTGATGTAGCTGAATTAGATCGTTTCGGGACCTGCTGGACCGGTCCTGGGGTCGGGCTATCTTTTGTTGGGGTCATGGTTGGTCACCGATTTTGTTTCGGTTTCATCCCTGCGACGAATGAAGGAAGACGTTCAGGACATTTGTCATTGGCGATTTTCGCGCCTACGACGGCGCATCGAAGATCCGCGTCACAACGATCTCCCGATCGGCTGTCAAGTTTTCTTGCCCAAGGGTGACGCCGGAAATCACCCAATTGATGGTGCGCGATAGAGGGTTCGAACCTCTGACCCCTACCGTGTCAAGGTAGTGCTCTACCACTGAGCTAACCGCGCTTTGCGAGTTCTTTTCGTAATTCCAAACTCGCCGCTTTGCAACCGTTTTTGACTTCTCGGCTTATTGAAGACCGATGCGCCCTTTTAAGTAAGCTCTACCAAATCCAGTCTTCAGCTGACGCTCCCGACTTTGAGCCAGAGCGCGATCACGGCACGCTTCGTAGCAAACTAGCTTGCCGGACAGGCGATACGCCGTTGCTTGGACTTTCCCGCTTTGATGTTGCCGAAGCCGCACTCGGATATCATCTGTGTGGCCCACGTAAAGCTCGCCGTCAGAACAGCGGAGGACGTAAGTGTAGAAAAACCCCATTACTTTTCTGACCCCCGCCCGCATTCGCTACGCGAAAAGCGTTGCGGGCGGGTCTACCGTGTCAAGGTAGTGCTCTACCACTGAGCTAACCGCGCTTTGCGAGTTCTTTTCGTAATTCCAAACTCGCCGCTTTGCAACCGTTTTTGACTT
>JGI12630J15595_10000145_pt1 | contig 12401 bp, 8 predicted proteins | sample JacPinW_OM2H0_M1_FD_15595 | JGI IMG/M metagenome (IMG submission 15595) | reverse complement strand
GGCCGCCGCGATTTCTTCGAGCAGCCAGTCTGTCATCGCGCCACGCTGGCTTCAATCTGGCCGTGCGGTTCCTCCGTCGGAACGAAGACTTCGTTCTTGTTTTCCATTCCGAACGGCGAAAGATCGATCAGCAAGTAATGTTTGTTCGGCATCGCAAGATCGACATGTGAAATTTCAGCGCATGCCGCCAGCGCCGCCTCGCCCATTTGAAACAACGTCGTTTGCGCCGACGGACTGTAATTTTCCGCAAAAATCTTGAGCATTGCCGAAACAATCTTCGAATTCATTTCGCGACAGTTCGCCGGCAGTTTTTCAAACATCCACGTCGCACTGAACGATGTCGCGAGAACTCGCTCAGCTGTCTCGGGCAGCGTGGTGAACTCATCTCTGGGATACTTTTCGAATCCCGAACCGGTCGATTTGAGAATGAGCAGATCGTGAATGGCGGACTTAATTGAATGCGAATCGCGACCGCAAATCGCGTTCGTAAACATTCTTGATTCGCCGCCGCTGAAGAAAGAGTGCGGGTGCGGCTTCTCGTCAATCTCCATTCGTCGCCAGTCGCGCTCGGAGATGTCGATCTTCGCGTGATGAACTTGCGGATAGCGCTTGAGAAAATGATCGCCCAGCAAGACCGCGAAGGGCTCAAGCTCCTCACCGAGATGCTGTTTCGCGAGCACGTTGATCGTGTTCTTGATCGTGTCGGTCGGCACAACCTTGCTGTTGTCGCCGGAAGTGTAGGACGAAGCGAAATCGCCATCGAGCAGGGCCGCAACTTCGACCTCCTTGATCCGATGGACCGCGCCGTCACGCAGAACTTTCAGAACGCGGACGCGCGCCTTGCCATAACGATGTGCGACAAGCTTCGGCATTGCCTCTCATGGTTAATTCATTTAGTCCGGTAACGCGATGCTAAAGGTGGTGGAATTGAATGCAATCGAGCCCGGCGAGTTCACTCGTCTGCTCGCACCGCTGTTCGAGCATTCGCCGTGGGTCGCAGCGCGAACCGCCGGAAAGCGGCCGTTTGCAAACGCAGCAGAACTCTACACTGCCCTGTGTGAAACTGTTACGAAAGCGAGCGCCGAGGAAAAGCTTTCGCTCATTCGCGCCCACCCCGATCTGATTGGCCGCGAGATCCTCACGCCGGAGTCGCAAGCCGAGCAAGCCAGCGCGGGCCTGGGCAACATTTCGTCGGAGGAGCGCGAGCGTTTTCGCGATTACAACGCGCATTATCGAGAAAAATTTGGCTTCCCCTTTGTCATTTGCGCCCGGCTCAATAAAAAAGAAGCAATACTGGACGCCTTTCCGATTCGTCTGCAGAATTCGAGAGAGCAAGAAATGGAAACGGCCCTGCGAGAAATCTTTAAAATCGCTGAACTGCGTCTAAACGATTTGATCGAATGAACGCGTGGCTTGCAGAATTTCGGGGAGCGCACGCGCCTCGCGTGGCTAATTCGGCGTCCTCGCCGAATTGCGCTAGCATCGCAATGGAAAGTTCGCCGCGAAGGCGCCGCGAACAGCACGCGAGGGCGCGTGCGCTCCTCAGATGAGTTCGCTCACCACACATGTGCTGGACACGACACGCGGTGGTCCGGCGCGCGGGATGACCATCGAGCTTTGGTCGGTCGAGCCCGCGCGCTTGATCAAAACTGTGCAAACAAACGATGACGGCCGCGTCGACTCTCCTCTCCTCGCAGGCAAGGAAATGCTCGCCGGAACTTACGAGCTTGTTTTTTGCGTCGGCGATTATTTCGGCGAACGGCGATTTCTCGATCGTGTCCCGATACGCTTCATCATCTCGGACGCGACCGCGAAATATCATGTTCCCCTGCTCGCTTCGCCCTGGGCATATAGCACCTATCGCGGCTCGTGAATGACGACGGCTGATTCAACGCCCGCTGGTCTTGTCGACCTTGCATCGGCACGCGTCGGCGGCATTGCGGTTCTCGCGAATGATGAGTTCTTTGCAGAGAAGGAGAATCTTCTCAAGCCCGGTCGCGGAATTTTTGTTCCCGATAAATACACCGACCGCGGCAAATGGATGGACGGATGGGAAACTCGCCGCCGACGCACGCCGGGAAACGATTGGTGTATTATTCAATTGGGACTGCGCGGAATCATTCACAAGATCGACATCGATACGAACCATTTCCTTGGGAATCATCCGCCGTTTGCTTCGGTCGATGCGCTTTCAATGTCGGAACAATTGGACGTCTCAGCAGTCGAAAAACTTTCCTGGAGCTCGATCCTTGAAAAATCTGCGTTGAATCCCGGCTCGCAGAATCTCTTCGCCATCACAAACGATGAAACGTGGACGCATGTGCGGCTGAATATTTTTCCTGATGGCGGCGTTGCTCGTCTTCGCGTCTACGGCGTTGTTGTCCCGGATTGGAGCAAACTGAAGCCCGGCGAACTTGTCGATCTTGCCGCAGTCGAGAATGGAGGAGTCGCGCTCGCGTGCAGCGACATGTTCTTCAGCTCAATGAACAATCTGATCATGCCCGGTCGGGCCGAGAACATGGGAGACGGTTGGGAAACAAAACGCCGCCGCGGCCCAGGGCACGATTGGATTATTCTAAAACTCGGACGTGCCGGTGCGATTCGGAAGGTTGAAGTCGACACCAACCATTTTAAGGGGAACTACCCCGACATGTGCTCGATCGAAGGATGCGCCGGTCCCGGCGCTTCGACCGATCAGCTTGCGAGTGTCCGCTGGAGTGAAATTCTTCCCAAAACCAAATTGCAAGCCGACACGCGCCATTTCTTCGAGCGGGAACTTTCTTCCACCGACAACTCCACCCACATCCGGCTCAACATTTATCCCGACGGCGGAGTCAGCCGATTACGGGTGTGGGGAACGTCTGCGTGAGTGATTTCGATTTGCTCGTGCGCGGCCGCGAGCGCGACATCGGAATTGTTGACGGAAGGTTCGCGGCGATCGCTCCGAATCTGCGCGGCAGCGCAGGCGAAGAGATCGACGCGACGAAGATGTCGATCTTTCCCGGCGTGATCGATTCGCATGTTCATTTCAACGAGCCTGGCCGCACCGACTGGGAAGGATTTGAAACTGGTTCGCGCGCGGCCGCGGCCGGTGGCACGGCAACCGTTTTCGAAATGCCGCTCAATGCGCATCCACCGACAATTGATGGACCGAGCTTCGACGCGAAACGCGCTGCGGCGGAAAAGAATTCGTTAGTCGACTTCGGATTGTGGGGCGGACTGATCCCACAAAATCTAAATCAACTCGAAACGTTGCGCGATCGCGGCGTGGTCGGTTTGAAAGCATTCATGTGCGACAGCGGCATCGAAGATTTTCCGCACGTGACGATGTCGATCTTGCGGGAAGGAATGAAGCGCGCCGCCGATCTTGACCTTCTCGTCGCGGTCCACGCCGAGTCGCAGGAAATGACGCAGCAGCTGACCCAGGGAAAACTTGCCGCGCGAAAAACGAGCGTCCGCGATTTCCTGGAATCGCGGCCCGTTGAAGCGGAATTGGAAGCGATCAAGCACGCGGTCGACCTTGCCAGCGAAACCGGTTGTCATCTGCACATTGTCCACGTGAGCTGTGGACGCGGCGTCGCGCTTGTCGCGGAAGCTCGCGCCAATGGTGTTGATGTGACATGCGAGACTTGTCCGCATTATCTCCTGCTCACTGACGCGGACATGGAGAAGATCGGTGCGGTCGCGAAATGCGCGCCGCCATTGCGATCGGTGAACGATCAGCGCGAACTTTGGAATGCGATTGCCGATGTTACGACGATTGGATCGGATCACTCGCCTTCTCCGCCGGAAATGAAACAGCGCGAGAATTTCTTCGAAGTGTGGGGCGGAATTTCAGGCGCGCAGCATTTGTTATTGTTGCTCGCCGAAAAAATTCCGCACGAGCAACTCGCGAAATTGACGAATGCAAACGTGGCGGAGCGCTTCGGTATCGCGCAGAAAGGCGGCATCGCAATTGGGAAGGATGCCGACTTGTCGATTGTCGATCTTGCCGATCTAGAGCTTGTCACGCGCGAAACGCTGCATTACCGGCACAAGCAAACTCCGTATCTCGGCCAAAAACTGCCGCGGATCGTCCGCACAATTTTGCGGGGACAAACCGTCTGTCGCGATGGTAAACTCGCCGCCCAGCCGATCGGACGGTTCGTTCGGCCATCACTGTGACACCGCACACGAGTTTCGATTCCAACGAGATCGCTCGCATCGTTTCCGAGCTGAGCGATGCGAACAAGAAGTTCATGCGCCGTTATCCCGGCGAATCGAATCGACGCCAGGCCGTGCACACGGTTTATGGCGGCGCGCATTTATTCAAAGCGGATTCGCCGAGAAAGCTTGGCGAAGTCGCCTTACGCGCGCTGAAAGAATACGCGCCGGATGCTGAAACGCTTGCGAACGCGCTTGGAATGAGAGCCGATCCAAAGCTCGCGCAAAAAATCTACGATCGCATTGTCGAGAAGTTGCAGCGCGAACCGGTGGAAGATTTTCGCCTCGATTTCGAAGATGGCTACGGCAATCGACCGGATGACGAAGAAGATCGACATGCGCACTCGAGCGCACTGGAAGTGGCGCGAGGGAGGCAAGAAAAGACGTTGCCGCCCTTCATCGGTATTCGCATCAAACCCCTGAACGAGGATTTGCGCGCGCGCAGCGTTCGCACGCTCGACATTTTTATCACGGCACTGGCGGCGGAAACTTCCGGAAAGCTTCCGGACAACTTCGTCATCACCGTTCCGAAGATTCAATTGCCGGAGCAAACGCACGCAGCCGTCCAACTATTCGAATTGCTCGAGAAGAAAACTGGATTGCCAAATGGTTCGCTCAAAATCGAACTCATGATCGAGACGCCGCAATCGATCATCAATTCGCGCGGTGAAGTCGCGCTGCATTCGCTGGTCGACGCCGCCGACGGCCGCTGCGGCAGCGTTCACTTCGGCGTTTACGATTACACCGCGTCGTCGGGGATCACCGCCGCTTATCAAACGATGCGACATCCGGCCTGCGATTTTGCGCGACAGATGATGCTGGTCTCGCTCGCCGGCACCGGAATTCATTTGTCCGATGGCGCGACCAACATTTTGCCGGTTGGTCCGCACCGCGCCACCCAAGATCGACAATTAACTGCCGAGCAACAGCGCGAGAACCGCGACGCAGTTCATCAAGCATGGCGACTCGGCTTTGAGGATAATCTCCACTCGCTGCGCACCGGATTTTATCAGGGCTGGGATTTGCATCCGGCACAATTCGTCACGCGTTACGCCGCGGTTTATCTCTTCTTTCTCGAAGGTCTGGCCAGCGCCGCGAATCGTCTCAAAGCATTTGTCGAAAAAGCCGCGCTCGCCTCTTTGTTTGGGGACGTGTTCGACGATGCCGCGACCGGCCAGGGCCTGCTCAATTTCTTCCTGCGCGGACTCGCTTGCGGCGCGATCACAGAAAAGGAAGCGCTCGCCACCGGTTTAACACTCGAAGAATTGCGCTCGCGCTCGTTCCTGAAAATTCTTCAGGGCCGCAGAAAATAACAATGAGCGGCGCGATCGAGTTTCGTTTGAACGGGAAACCGGTTCGGCTCGACTCGGTCTCGCCGAACATCACGCTGCTCGATTGGCTGCGCGCAAATGGCTTGACCGGATCGAAGGAAGGTTGCGCGGAAGGTGATTGCGGCGCGTGCTCGGTTGCAATTGTCGATCTTGATCGCGACGGCAAGCCGACTTATCGCTCGATTAATAGTTGTCTTGTTCCGCTGCCGTTGATGGCCGGGCGCGACATCGTGACGGTCGAAGGCGTCGGCTGCGGTCGATTGCATCCTGTGCAACAAGCGATGCTCGATAATCACGGATCGCAATGCGGCTACTGCACACCGGGTTTTATCATGTCGATGTTCGAAGGTTTTTACCGAGACGATCTTAAAACGTCAGCGCAACTCGACGAACAACTGGCCGGGAATTTGTGCCGATGCACCGGTTATCGGCCGATCCGTGACGCGTGCGCCGACGCTTTTGCGCAACGAGCAGATGTCGATCCTTTCCAAAAGCAGCTGCGCAACGGCGCCGGCAAATTGAAATCGGTCCGCTACGCGAACAATGGCGAAAACTTTCTACGCCCGGCTTCGCTCAAAGAATTATTCGCGACGCTGGCGAAACATCCGGAGGCGCGGCTGATCGCCGGCGCAACCGAGCTCGGTCTCGATATCAGCAAGCGCTTTCAAAAATTTCCGACGCTCATCTCGGTCGAAGCGGTTCCGGAATTGAACGAGATCAAGTGCGCAAAGAACGAGTGGCACATCGGCGCCGCCGTCACTTTGACCCGGATCAATGAAATGCTCGGCGAGGAATATCCCGAGATTGCCGACATGCTTTACTTGTTTGGGTCGCGCCAAATTCGCAACCGCGCGACCATGGGCGGGAATCTGGTCACGGCATCGCCGATCGGTGATTCCGCACCGATCTTGCTGGCACTCAATGGGCGAGTAAATCTCGCGTCCGCCAAAGGCGAGCGCATCCTGGCAATTGACGAATTCTTCGTCGCTTATCGCAAGACTGCCCTGCGACCCGGCGAAATTCTAAAGACAATCGTCATTCCGCGAATTGTCGATCCTGCTACTTGGCGGCGAAAATTTTACAAGGTCTCCAAGCGCCGCGAGATGGACATCAGCACCGTGGCCGGTTGCTTCGCGATCCAACTCGACAAATCCGGAGCGATCTCAAGTGCGCGGCTTGCGTTCGGCGGCGTGGCCGCGATGCCGGCTCGGGCAAAGAAAACGGAGGGCGCTTTGCTAGGGAAAAAATGGAATGAAGCGACGTTGCGCGAAGTCTTGCCGATTCTCGAACGCGAGCTCAGCCCGATCTCCGATGTGCGCGGCAGTGCGACTTACCGGCAACGATTGATTGTCGATCTTCTGCGAAAGTTTTTTCACGATGGTGACACGCGCATGCCCGATCGACCGATTGCGCGTTCGCTCGCGGAGCGCGAGCCGGCATTGCCGCACGAGAGCGGGCACAAACACGTCACTGGCGACGCGGTTTATGTCGACGATTACACCGTCGGACAAAATATGCTCGAAGTCTGGCCGGTTTGTTCGCCGCACGCACATTCGCGCATCGTCCGGCGCGATGCGACCGCCGCGCGCGCGATGCCGGGCATTGCCGCCGTTCTGCTCGCGGAAGATGTGCCGGGACTGAACGATGTCGGCGCGGTCCGTCACGACGAAGTTTTGCTCGCCGACAAAGAAGCTTTTTATCACGGGCAAATTATTGCGCTGGTTGTCGGCGAAACTCAGGAAGCCTGCCGCGCTGCGGGGGAAAAGGTGATTGTCGAATACGAACCGCTGCCGCCGATCTTCACCATCGAAGAAGCGATCGCGGCGAAAAGTTTTCATACGCAGGCCAATCACATCGCGCGTGGAGATGTCGATCTTGCCTTGAAAAATGCGCCGCTGAAATTCGACGGCGAAATTTCGTTCGGCGGCCAGGACCATTTTTATCTCGAGACCAACGCGGCGTGGGCCGAGCGTGGCGAGGACGGAACGATTTTCATCAGTTCATCGACGCAACACCCATCGGAGGTGCAACACATTGTCGCGCACGTGCTCGCGTTGCCGATGCATAGCGTCGTTGTGGAATGTCCGCGCATGGGCGGTGGATTCGGCGGGAAAGAAACGCAGGCGGCAACGATCGCGGCGTTGGCTGCGCTGGCCGCGACCAAGACCGGCCGGAAAGTGCGCATGCGTCTCAATCGCGATCAGGACATGATGATCACCGGCAAACGACATCCATTTCTTGCGAAGTTCCGCGTCGGATTCGACCGGGAAGGTTTGCTCCACGCCGCCAGGATCGACATCTACTCGAATGGCGGCTGGTCGCTCGATCTATCGCGCGCGGTGACTGATCGCGCCGTCTTTCATCTCGACAACGCTTATTACATTCCGCACGTCGCTTTCACCGGCGCGGTCGCGAAAACCAACCTGGCGTCGAACACTGCCTTCCGCGGTTTCGGCGGACCGCAGGGAATGTTTGTGATCGAAGAAATCATCGACCGCGTCGCGCGCCAGACCGGACTGGCGCCGGAAATTGTGCGCGCGAAAAATCTTTATCGCGACAAAGGCGAAACGAACACGACGCATTACGGGCAGGAGATCGAGGACAACCGGATCCAGCGGGTCTGGCACGAATTGATGGCGTCGAGCGATTTCCCGACGCGCCGAAAGGAGATCTCCGGCTGGAACGAGCAACATCGACATCGCAAGCGCGGGATCGCGATCACGCCGGTGAAGTTCGGAATTTCGTTTACGACCACGCATCTCAATCAAGCCGGCGCGCTCCTCCTGCTTTTTCAAGACGGTACTGCGCAAATCAATCACGGCGGCACCGAAATGGGACAAGGCGTGCACAGCAACATCGCGGCGATCGCTGCGCGCGAGTTGGGTCTTACCCCCGAGCGCGTGCGCGTCATGCATACGCGCACTGACAAAGTGCCGAACACGTCGGCGACGGCGGCCTCGTGCGGGACCGACCTAAATGGTGCTGCGGTCAAAAACGCCTGCGACACGTTGCGTCTGCGATTGCAACCTTTCGCGGCGGAGATGTTACAGGAGAAAAATGGCCGCGCCGGCGCGCCAGCGAAAATTATTTTTGCCGAGAACGAAGTGTTCGATGTCGATCTTGCGGAGTCGCGCGTGCCGATCGCAGAAGTGATTCAGCGCGCTTACTTCGCGCGCACGAGCTTGAGCACGACCGGTTTTTACAAGACGCCGGACATTCATTTCAATCGCGAGACCGGACAGGGAAGACCGTTTCATTATTTCGCGGTCGGCGCGGCGGTGAGTGAAGTCGAGGTCGATGGATTCACAGGAATGATGCGGATCAAGCGCGTCGACATTTTGCACGACGCCGGCGATGCAGTGAATCGTGGTGTCGCGCGCGGCCAGATCGAGGGCGGATTCGTGCAGGGCTGCGGCTGGCTCACGTGCGAAGAGTTGGTTTGGGATTCGAAGGGCCAACTGCTGACACATTCGCCCGACACGTACAAGATCCCGGCAGTCGGCGACATGCCGGAAATTTTCAACGTCACATTTCTCTCCCAAGCGACGCAGGCCAACGTGATTCACGGAAGCAAAGCTGTGGGCGAACCGCCGCTTATGCTTGCGCTTTCCGTGCGCGAAGCGATCCGCGACGCGGTGGCCGCGTTCGGAATTGCCGGCGGAGAAGTTCATCTCGCATCGCCCGCAACTTGCGAAGCGATCTCGAACGCAATTGCCGGACGGACCGGTGAGGAGCAACCACGCGGGATGACCGAGCACGTCACGGCCGAGCAGGTTCTTTCGTGAGACAACTTCAACACAAGCTCAGTGTCGCGCGCGGCGAGAAGCCGGCGGAGTTGGTTTTCAAGAATGCGCAGCTCGTTAACGTGCTCAGTGGCGAGATCCACAAAGCCAACGTGGCGGTGGACGACGGCCGCGTGATTGGTTTCGGCGATTACGATGCAAATGAAGTTGTCGATCTTGCCGGCGCGTTTTTGGCGCCGAGTTTGATCGACGGACATTTCCACGTCGAGAGCACGATGGTTACGCTGCCGGAATTGGTTCGCGCGGTTGTGCCGCATGGGACCGGTGCGATGGTGATCGATCCGCACGAATACGCCAATGTCCTCGGCATGGACGGAATTCGTTACGTGCTCGAGTCGAGCAAGAACTTGCCGGTGGATTTCTTCATCATGCTGCCGTCGTGCATTCCGGCGACGCATTTGGAAACGGCGGGCGCGCGTTTCACCGCCGACGACCTCGCGCTCATGATCGCGGACGATCGCATCGCCGGAATCGCCGAGCTGATGAATTACCCGGGAGTTTTTCTCGGACTCGAAAGCGAGCTGGCCAAGATCGAAGCCGGCAAAGGTAAGGTGATCGACGGACATGCGCCCGGTTTGCGCGGGAAAAACTTAAACGCCTACGCGCTGGCCGGCGTTCGTTCCGATCACGAAAGCACGGAGCTGGAAGAAGCGCGCGAGAAGATTCGGCTTGGGATGCATTTGCTCGTGCGCGAGGGCAGCACCGAGCGCAATCTCGAACACATCATCGGTTTAGTGACGCCGCAGAACTCGGCAAACTGCTCGTTTGCCACCGATGACAAATTGCCTGGCGATCTCGTGCGCGAAGGACACATCGATCACTCCATTCGCAAAGCGATCTCGTTCGGCGTTCCGCCGGTGACCGCGATTCAAATGGGAACGATCAACACGGCACGCTACTACCGGCTGAAAAATCATGGCGCGATCGCGCCGCGATTCTGGGCGGATTTCATCGTGATGGATGATTTGGAGAAGATGTCGATCTTGCGCGTTTACAAAAAGGGGAAATTGATCGCAGAAAATGGCCGCTACATCGAAGAGAAACCTGCGGAGGTGCCGCAACCTCGCAGCACGATGAATTTGAGTTACCGTGCGCCGGAAGATTTTGAATTGCGGGCGAACGGCGCAAAGAAGATCAGAGTGATCGAGATTGTGCCGAACCAGATTGTGACGAAAGAGGCGATTGAAGCGCCGAAGATCGACCATGGAAAAATTGTGTCTGACACCAATCGCGACATTTTGAAACTGGTGGTGGTCGAGCGTCATCGCGCCACTGGAAATGTGGGCGTCGGATTTGTGCGCGGCTTTGGACTTCAACGCGGCGCGCTGGGATCGACCGTGGCGCACGATGCGCATAACGTGGTCGTCGTCGGAACGAACGACGGCGAGATCATCGCAGCAGTCCAAGCGCTGGCAAAATTGCGTGGCGGCCAGGTGGCGGTAGTCGATGGCAAGGTCGAAGCGGAATTGCCGTTGCCCATCGCCGGATTGGTTTCAGATCAACCACTGGAAACCGTAATCGAAAAAATCACCGAGCTAAATTCCGCGGCCAAGAGGTTCGGTTGCAAACTCGACGCGCCGTTCATGACGCTGTCGTTCATGAGTCTGTCGCCAATTCCCGAGCTAAAGCTGACGGACCAGGGATTAGTCGACGCCGTCAAGCTGGCGCTTACCAACGTCATTGCGGCCTAACTAGCAGTACGGCCGTGTAATATTTTTCTTTCCCGCACGAGAAACGCTCGTCATTATCGCGAGCGTTCTCTACCCAGTTATGCCCCCATTGAAACAAGCGCTCGCCGCAGGGTGCCTGCTTTTATTTCTACAAATATTGGCGTTCGCCGCACCGGGCGCGGTCGTCGCACCGGTCTTGCATGCAGAGATCATCGCCCGGGGAGATCCGGCGAAGCCGGGCGAGATGTATTGGGCGCTGACTGCTCTGCCGGCTGAGAAAGACATTATTCCCGGGATCGACGCCTCAGTAAGAATTGAACTCACGAAAGCGCTGAAGGCGCTCGCGCAGGAAAGCGTGACCGAATGGAACTTCAAGCCCCGGGCCGAGGGCAACTTCAGGACGGCGCTGGGATTAAAAATGCCGGAGGCTTACAACTTTACCATTCAGTCGCCTCCACCGCCGGACAGATCTAGCGACCGCCATGCACGAAAAGTCGATCTCACGGCGAAGTATGAGAGCGGCGTCGTCATTCCTGTTGTCCGCAGAAAAGGGCTCGCGGTGCACATCGTGGTTACAGGGTCGCGCGTCATCAGCGAGAACCCAGTGGCGACCACGTTGGGTAATTTGGCCCGCCACGGTGTCGCCGGACTGGGCGATCTCAGTGAAGAGGAGAAGGCCTTCCAGGTTTGGGTCGCTGACGCAAAATCGCAAGGTTCGGGAAGCGACTGGCGAGATTCTCCCGAACATTTACACGCCTGCGACGTGGCGGCAGCGGCGTTTGCGAGCGCGAAAAAAAATGCGCTGGCAGAAGCAGTGGTAAATAAAGGAAGCGAGAGTGCGAAGGTTGTCACAGAAATCCGGAATGCTTTGCAACGCGGTTTTCAATTAAGCCCGACGTGGGAAACGGTGTCGACCGCTGAAGCAAAGGACCTTCTAATTTTCCACGAGGAAACGAACACATGGGTCGCTACCATTCCGCTTCACGCCGTCAATGACGTAAGGTTTGAGTTCTCCGGGATCCAAACCGAGGGACAAGAAATTCCGTGGGCCACTTATCCATACGCGAGTCAGCTGATCGGAAAAAAGGTGAAGGCGGAAAAGGAAATCGAAGAAAAAACCGAGCCGGAATTTCTAAGGCTGCGCGGGAAAGTACTGACGCTGGATGAGCTGCACGGCCAGACAAAGCCGATACTGACGACGCTAGACCGGAACCGAAAAGTTCTTCACGCCAGCGGCCCGGGCTCGCGCGATTACGATCTGGTTTTCAGCGGCGTCTGGTTGCCAAGGGAAACCGAATTCACCGCAGGCGTCGGTTATTCGACGGACAAAGGGCTGGGCGGCAAGCTCGGCCTAACGAGCCGTAACCTGCCCCCGGTGAAGAACAGCCTGCTCA
>JGI12630J15595_10000138_pt1 | contig 12500 bp, 14 predicted proteins | sample JacPinW_OM2H0_M1_FD_15595 | JGI IMG/M metagenome (IMG submission 15595) | reverse complement strand
CATCGCGAAGTATACCCCTATTCCAGCCGGAGACGTCCAACTCGTTGCACAGCCCTATCTTCGCGCGTGGAACGAGCTCAACGACGTCGACCTCAACTCCTACCAGGCGCTGATTGACGTCTTCCATAAGGAGGGCGCGCTCAAGCACAGGGTGGATGTCCGCTCAATCATCTTGAGCAAAAAGGACCTGGGAATGTAGCCAAGCCATGCGCATCTCTCGATGCATTTAAGCATGAGGTGCGCCAGGGCATTCGCCGTCGGAACGGCATCGTCGGAATCGTCCTTACCACAATCCACCGACGTCTGCGTGCATATCGGTGGCTTCGAATGCGTGCAGGCTGCTGTGGCGCCACAAGCGATCATGGCGCCGCGATAAACATGGTCGGCAGCGAGGCGTGTTCGGGAGCGTCACGAATTCCCAAGCGCTGCGCTGAGCCCAGCGCATCCTCCCGGCTTTCGGAGGATCATCCGACCTTGCGAAGCACGGCCTTCGCGTCCGTGGCTGGGCTGTAGGTACGAGCCGGCGTCGCAAAGCCGCAGGTCGTACCGTCAACTATTCTGACCTTCTCTTCCCACGGCAGCCGATATCGTCCGGCGGCGAGATCCTGCATGAAGGTGTAGGGGCAATCCTGCGCGCCCCCTTTCACGGCGACATAGCCGCGATGGCCGAGCTGATAGATGTTGTTCTCGACGCCCCAGACGATGCGCGCCTCGTCGCACAGGCGCGGCCGCACCTCGGCGGTGATGATCTCATCGGGAATGCCATTGCCGGTGACGAGCGGCACGCCGTCGTAGTTGACGATCATCCCTTCGCCCATCGAGTTGAATGAGCCGTCGGAACCTGCAAGACAGACATTGGCGGTGTACATTAGATTGCAGAACGCATTGGCTTGGTTGGTCACGTGCCATGCGTGTCGGATCGGCGCGGTATATCCGGCCGTGCGCAACATGATGTTGGCACCCTTGTAAGCGGATTCGCGAGCCATTTCGGGGAACATCCCATCGTGGCAGATGATCAGCGCGATCTTGCTGCCGTTCGGACCGTCGCAGATCGGAATGCCGATATCGCCTGGCTCCCACGGTTCGACCGGAACCCAGGGATGCATCTTGCGATAGTAGAGTCGCAGCGTTCCACGATCGTCGATGATGATGCCGCTGTTGAATGGATTGCCGCCCGGATTGAGCTCCATGATCGAGAAGCATCCCCAGATGCGGTTATCGACACAGGCCTGCTTGAAGCGACCGACCTCGGGGCCGTCCAGCGTGCACATGATGTCGGGATTGGTATCCATGCTCAGCCCGTGCAGCGCATATTCAGGGAACACGACAAGATCCATCGTGGAGAGGTTGCGCCGCGCCTTTCCCACCAGCTGGCAGATCCGGTCGGTCTGCCTGGCCAGGTCTTCCTTGGTGACGACCGAAGGATTTTGCAGCTGCACCAAGCCGATCACGACCCCGTCGGGTGACTTGTTCAGACCGCCCAGTCCGCTCATGCAATGCTCCCGTTTGGACCAAGTTTGCCAAGGTGGCCATGCAAGTTGCATACCGGATCGGCGAACGCGGCCTTTCGCTGCCCAATCGCTGGGGATTCCGACCATCGAGGCTTGGCATCCTCGTTGCATCCATGGCGGCGATGGCGTTGTTCGAGGTGCTTCATGGCGACGGACGTTCGACCCTCCAACCCCGCTGCACGTTTGGGCGAGGCGTGCCCTTGCGGTTGCGGGTCAACGATTGCAGATCATCGTCGCGAGCTCGGCGCCGCGGTGCCAGCGGATGCTTATGTATCGGCAGAGCTCTACGTCGATCGGATCGTCGAGACCACGGTTCTGCACTCCATTGTGCCTGACGCGAGGCTTCGGCGCAGCTTCCTCAAGGCAGTCGGCGCTACCACGGCTTTGGCCGCAATTGCACAGGCTTTTCCGCTCGACGCGACCAAGGCAATCTCCCGTGAGGCGGCATCGCTCGAGAAGACGAAGCTCAACGTCGGGTTCGTCCCGATCACTTGCACGGTGCCGGTTCTTCTTGCCCATGCGATGGAGGAATATCAGAAGGAAGGTTTAGAGGTGAATCTGGCGCGGACACCGGGCTGGGCGATCGTCCGCGACAAGCTCAATACCGGGGAGTTCGATGCCTCGCACCTTGTGCTTGCGATGCCGTTGACGATGACGCTCGGTGTCGGATCGGCGCCGACCAGGACCTTCGTGTCCACCGTGCAGAACATCAACGGGAACGCCATCACGCTCCACATCAAGCACAAAGACCGGCGCGATCCGAGGAGCTGGAAAGGCTTCAAGTTCGGTATTCCGCACGAGCATTCAATGCATGCGATGCTACTGCGGTATTATCTCGCCGAGCATGGGCTCGATCCCGACAAGGACGTAGAGCTGCGCGTCTATCCGCCGGCGGACTCGGTAGCCAATATGGCGGCGGGTAATCTCGACGGCATGCTGTTCGCAGAGCCCTGGGGACAGCGCGCGGTGTTTGAAGGCGTGGGATTCCTGCACCTCCTCACGCGCAACATATTTCCCGGACATCCCTGCTGCACGCTGGCGACGACGGAGAAATTCATCAAGGAGAATCCGAACAGCTACGGCGCCGTGTTCCGAGCTGTGGTGCGGGCAACCGAATTCGCAGACAAGCAGGCCAACCGCCCGAAGGTTGCCGAGCTGCTGGCGCCGCCGAAGTACCTCAACCAACCGAAGACCGTGCTGGAGCAGGTCCTGCTCGGACGCTATGCGGACGGTCTCGGCAATGTCGTCACTGTTGAGGATCGCATCGGGTTTCGGGCGTTCCCATACGAGTCGACGGCCATCTGGCTGCTCACCCAGCTTCGCCGCTGGAACATGATCGCCGCCGACATCAGCTATCAGGACGTGGCACGCACAGTGTTCCTGTCAACCGACGCCAGCAAACGGATGCAGGATCTCGGGCTCACGCCTCCGCCGTCCGCCATGGTCAAGCACACCATCCTTGGCAGGGAATTCGACCCGACCAGACCTGAGGAATACCTGCGCAGCTTCGCTATTCGTCGTACATAATTTGAACGAGGGAGGGCCGCGCAATGACACGTGGCTACCATGATATCGGGGGCGATCAAGCCGGATCAGTGCCGCAGCAGGAGTTGCCGTGGCTACATTGGGAAAAGCAGGTCGAGGCCGTGCGCAACTTGCTTGGCGACGCGACGCGGCGAATCATCTCGCTCGATGAATTGCGTCGCGGGTTTGAATCCTTCGGCGTCGAAAAATACAAGAAGCTGTCATTCTACCGAAGGCGCCTGGAGGCGATGATCGACATCCTCATCGAAAAAGAGGTTGTCGCGCGTGAAGAGCTTGAAGCGGAGATCGCACGGGTGCGCGCGCGGTGGAGGACCGCTAGGGGAGGCCTACCATGACGGTGCGCTTCCGGGTGGGAGACACGGTAAAGGTATCGGATCTTGGTAAGGCAGGGCATATCCGCACGCCGTTCTACGTGCGAGGCAAAGTTGGCGAGGTCATCCAGTTCTGCGGCTTCTTCCTCAATCCCGAGAACCTCGCGGTCGGGAACACCGCCGGTCCCGTCATCCCGCTTTATAGAGTGAGTTTCCGGCAAAAGGACCTATGGCCGCACTACGAAGGGTCCCCGGGCGACAAGGTTCTGATCGAGATCTATGACCATTGGCTGACGGCCGCGCCGGGAATCACCAGCGGCAAGTGTGAAGCAGAGAGGTCGTCATGAGCCACGCAGACGTTCACCATCACGACCGGGCTCACACGCACCATGCCGACGAGACGCTTGTCACGGAGGACGAAGCTGGAAATCTCGAGGCTCAGATCATCATCGATGCGCTGCAAAACCTGCTTGTGACCAAGAACCTGCTCGCACCCGAAGAGGTGACGCAGGAGATTGAGCGGCTGGAAGCTCCCGGCGTGCATCTTGGCGCCCTCATTGTTGCGCGCGCGTGGGCCGACCCGGCTTATAAAGCGCGCCTCCTGGCCAACGGAAAGTCGGCCGCCCTCGAGCTCGGCATCAAGGTCGGGGAGGCGCAACTCATTGTCGTCGAGAACAGCACGACCGTGCACAATCTAGTCTGTTGCACATTGTGTTCCTGCTATCCGCGATCGATCCTGGGTCAGCCGCCGTCCTGGTACATCAGCAAGGCCTACCGTGCCCGCGCGGTACGTGAACCGCGCGTGGTGCTCGCTGAGTTCGGGTTGCTGCTGCCGGAGGATGTGGAATTGCGCGTGCATGACAGCAATGCGGACATGCGCTACTTGATCCTGCCGGAGCGTCCTACGGGAAGCGAGAGCATGGACATGTCGCAACTCGCCGAACTCGTGACGCGCGACTGCATGATCGGCGTGGCGAAGGTTGCGCCTGTTCGTGCGCCCCGCAAGTGACATCAATCTCGCGCACGTCGTCGATGCTGGTGGCCTGATGGCATACGACATAAATTATCCTGATCTCCAGCGGCGGGCCGCCACCTACGTGGACAGGATATTGACACCGCTCTGGCCATTATTGCTGATAAGCGTTTGCACGTACGTAGGCCCAGATGTTCTGTATCTGCTCAGGGGTCAACGCCCCCTGCCATGATGGCATTGCTAGCTTGCCATGCAAGACCGATTCGACAAACCGGGAGTATTCGTCCTGTCGGAGGCGCCGCAGATCGAACGCAAGGCTGGAGTTGTTCTGTAGATTGTCGCCATGGCATTGAGAGCAGTTCTTATCGTAAAGCCTCTCTCCTTTGCCGACGGGACTGTCCTCCGCTCGTGCTTGCGATACGGCGAGTACCATCAAACTGGTGGCCAGAAGGCGAATTGCGCTGGCCAAAGACTTGCTCGCGAGCATCCGGCCGCTCGCAAGGCGGCCGCATCGACTCGATGTTCCTTTGTTACTGATCGAGCAGCGTGAACGTCCAAAGCGTCCCACCCGGCGGCACATGCGTCAAATTGGGGTCGGCCGTCTTGAGGACGTAGACGCCGCCCGTGCCACTGGTCACTGTCACATACTGCTTTCCATTGTGCTCCCAGGTGACCGGCTGTCCGATGATTCCCGACGGGGTCTGGAACTGCCAAACGATTTTGCCGGTCTCGCTATCTACGGCAATGAACTCCCCTGTGAGTTGACCGGTGAAGACGAGGCCTCCTTCGGTCACGAGCGTGCCTGCCCAATTGGGACTCTTGAACGGCGTTGCCCATTTCGATTTGCCGGTCATTGGATCAATCGCGCGCAAATGTCCGCGTATGCCGTCCGAGTTGAAAATGGGCGCGATCTTCACTGCGCGGTGGGACTCGCCTGGTTTCAGGTTTCTGATTTCTTCGATGGGATCGGGCTTATAGTTCATTCCAAAATCAGCGGTGTTTACGTAGGCAAGCCCGGTCCGCGGATTGAACGAGTACGGGAACCAGTTTGTGCCGCCCGTGATATGCGGCCACGTCTGGATCTCCTCGGTCAGTGACAAGGCTTTTTTGGTTGTCTCGGTCCATTCAGGTCGCCCCGTCTCCTTGTCGATGTGGGTGGCCCAGGTAACTTTGACATACGGGTTTGCGGAAGTCAGCTGACCTGTCTTTCGGTCGAGCACGTAGACGAAGCCGTTGCGCGCCACCTGCAACAGCACCTTGGTCGCTTTTCCATCAATTGGGAGCTCAGCGAGAATTGTAGAGGTGATGTTGTCATGATCGAACGGATCATTGGGCGACNTTTGATAATGCCAGACGAGCTCGCCGGTTTTCGGGCGAATGGCAAGAACCGCGTCGGTGAAGAGATTGTCGCCCTTGCGCAGCAGCGCATTCCACGGTGCGGGATTGCCAATTCCCCAGAATACCAGATCGAGCTCCGGGTCGTACGCGCCTGTGGTCCAGGAGCTTCCGCCGCTCGCATTGGCNGCATTGTCCGGCCAGGTATTTGCGCCGGGCTCACCCGGTCGCGGCACCGTGTACAGCCGCCATAGCCGCTTACCGTCATTGGGATCGTAGCCCTCGATATAGCCACGGCTTCCATATTCGGCTCCGGCCATTCCGGTGATCAGCACGCCATTGGCGATCAGCGGCGCATTCGTCATGGCGATTCCGTCCTTGGACTCGCCTGACCTGGTGGCCCATAATTCCTTTCCGGTCTTCATGTCGAGCGCGATCACGCGCGCATCGAGTGTCGTGCGGAATATCTTGCCCTCGAAGATCGCTGTTCCCCTGTTGACGATGCCGCAACAGACCACCCGCGTCGTGTCGGGTGGATATTCGACCATAGTTTTCCAGATTTCCTTCCCCGTTAAGGCATCGATCGCAACGGTCTTGTCATGACTCGTGATGTACATCACCCCGTTATAGATCAGCGGTTGCGATTCTTCGCCGGTGTTGTTGTTCATACTGTACGCCCACGCCGGCACGAGCTTTTTGACCGTGTCGCGATTGATCTGTGTGAGCGTGCTATAACGCTGGTGGTTGTAGCTCATCCCGTAGGTGAGCACGTTCTGCGGTGTCCTTTCCGCATTCTTGATCTCGTCAGCTGTCTGCGCGAGGGCAGCAAAAGGAAAGGCCGTACTTAGGACGGCTGCATATACTGCTGATTTCATGTAATCCTCCCGATGCGCGGGCACCCTGTCGTGGGTACTGTAGGGAGAGGCTCGGGTCACTGAGGTCTGAGCCGAACGAGGACGAAGGCCGCGGCGAAACGATGATAGGCATACTTTGCACCCACTGGGAAGAGGGGCTGCGCTCGTACCAAGGTCTTTGCCCCTTCCGGATGAGCTATCGAAGGGTCATACATTTGCTCCTTGGCACGACTCCGGTTTTGGAATTAGTCTGTGTGTGCCCCTGTCGTTCCCGAAAATTCCGTCCTTGCGGATTGGCGCATGAGGCAGAATCAGGGCATCATCCGATGCGATGCTTGCGATCCTCCATCTGCTTGGGACGTTTATCGCCAACCTGTTCACGTCGCGGCGCCGGCTTGAAGTCGAGAATCTCTTTCTTCGTCATCAGCTCAATATTGCCCTAAGGCGTGCACCGCACCGTCTGCGGCTGCGTGGAAGTGACCGGGCATTATTGGTATGGATGACTTGGCTATGGCCAAGCCTGCTCGGTTTGTCGCGCGTCGTTCAGCCTGACACCATCCTGCGGTGGCATCGAGCAGAGGAGGCCACCCAACAAGCGCCAGCTTTGTCGAAGCCCCCTCATCTCGAAGACGCCCTCATTAGATGCCCAGGATAAGCCTCTCCTCCGCGAGAGAATTGCGCTAACTTGAACTTGCGTCCATACGCCATCTCGAGTGGCGCGGGGCCCTTGGCTGCTTTTTAGGGGCGGCAGACAGCGGGGTGCGCCGCCGCGCGGAATGGTCCAATTGCCGAGGATTAGCTGGTCGTGAACGGCTGCATAGGGCTTGACAGAGCCTCAGGTTGTCTATAGAACAAACCAAGAACATGGAAACTCGTAAGGTGATTGGCTTTGCCTCATATCGCTCCGCTTCGGCGGATTCCCAGGCGCTCGCATCCACTCTTGCCGAGTTGATGCTGCGGGCTATCGAAGGACCTGCCAAGAGAGAACCCGCGCAATCTTCCGTGTGGGCGAAGAGACGCGACGGTCGGGCAGCTGCCCTCCTGTTTTGGCCAAACGAACCCGACGGATGGATCCATCGCCAGTTGGCCGACGAACCCGTCGGGGCGGCTCGGTTACGAATCAGCCAAACGAACCCAACGGACAATGATGCTTTCCGCAAACGAACCCAACTTCCGCAAACGAAGCCAATGGTGAAATCATAGTGAAAACAATGTTTGAACATGAACAACACGATGCTTGGCTGCTTGGCCGAAGAGCCCGCGATACTGCGCAGGGCGTTTTGGCCAAACGAACCCGACGGATAGATCCATCGCCAGTTGGCAGACCGACCCAACGGGCGACTCGGTTACGCATCAGCCAAACGAACACAACGAACCAACGGACAATGATATTCTGCCCAAACAAAGCCAACTACTTGCGCAAACGAAGCCAATCTGGAAAATCCAATGAAAACAATGTTTGAACATGAACAAGCCGATGCTTGCCTGCTTGGCCGAGCGAACCCGTACGGCCGCTCTTTTCCCTCTCCCCGTTCTTACGGGGAGCGGGTTAGGGTGAGGGGCCGAGTTCACACGGGACCATTTGTGCCCCTCACCCCATCCCTCTCCCCGCGCCAAGAGCGGGGCGAGGGAGCCGCGCGGTGTCTGTTGCACGGTTTGTGCATCAACTTTATCGGAACGCGTTCCACTAAGCCCACCTGTGAATTATCTACAGCCGGTAGCCGAAAACGTTGCAATCCGTCCGTCGCTCAATGTAACGGCCGAAACGGAATTTCAGCTCCGGCCCGTCGAATGGCGGCTGCTCGAGTTTCTGTTCCGTGTCCGAGAAGGGCTCGACTTCAAGCGCGACAAAGGTGTGACCCGGCGCGTTCGCGGCCGAGATCGGTGCGAACTCGCGTTCGATCGATTCGATGCTGCGGAATTCAAATACACGATCGAGCCCCATGGATCGCGCCATCCCTGCATAGTCATTGTCGGCAAAGTTTGGGAGAACCGCATTCGACGTTGCGCCATAGACCCGATTTGAGACCACGAAGTGAATGAGGTTCGGCAAATTCATCTGCCGCTCCACCATCAGCATGCCCGGATTCATGCAAAAGGCGCCGTCCCCCATGAATGCCCAGATGCGCAGGCTCGGCTGCGCGAGCGCAAGCCCGGAAGCGAACATGGTCGAGAGGCCCATGGAAGCATCGAGATAGAAGCTCGCCTCGGTGTCGCGCGTGACCTCCCACCAGGCCTGGCTGGAGTTCCCCGCCGACGTAATCACGACCTGATCCGTGCGCTGGCGCGCGAGCGCGCGGAAGCATTCCACGTAGTTCATGCCTTGCGTCCCGTCAGAAGATCCCGTGTGAACAGGACGGCCATCGGCCGGGAAAAAATGCGGGTGTGATGATAGCAGCGCGAGATCNAGCCAATGTCCTCGGGAGCGGCGATGACCTGATAGGACATCTTGATGGCATCAAGCACAGAACGCAGGTAAAGGCCGTTGGACACATGATGCTTGTGGTGATCCCCGACTTCGCCGCGGAGCGTGAGCAGCAAGAACAGCGGGATTTCGTAAGTGTAGTTTATCTTGGTGATCGCATAGACCACCGTCATGAAGCCCGATGCGCCCATGACTGCGGCCGATCCGAGCGCACCCATATAGGCCCCGGAGCAAAGTCCGATCGCCGATTCTTCCCGATTGACCCGGACATGGACAAACCGCTGGTCGCCATCAAGGGCGTTGATCAAGCTCATCAGCCAATTGTCCGGCAGGGATGCAACGAGCTTCACGCCGCAGTCCGCGAGCTCATCCGCAATCTGCTTTGCCACTTCCGTCGCGCCAGCGCTCATGGTCAATCCCCTTTACTGCAGGGACCCTGTGTTCTTCGCGGCGCGCAAAGCGCGCCAAACCTTCTCAGGTCTGATTGGCAGTGTAATGTCTCGCACTCCCAGGTGCCACAGAGCATCGATCACGGCATTGCCGATCGCGGCAGGCGCACCGATCGTCCCGCTTTCGCTTCCGCCTTTATACTCGTCACGCTCCGCGCGGGTCTCGGTCATCGTCGGGATGCTCAAGCCCGTTCCCGCTGCCAATGAACGATGCGGTGGCGCAGGAGTAGCACCGCCTGATCGAGCACAAGGCCACAGACCCCGATCACGATGATCGCGGCGTAGACATTGGCGAAACGAAAGCGCGTGCTCCAGATGGTAATGTAGTAACCGAGGCCGATGGAATCCCCGATCATTTCGGTGATGACGACAACAACGATGGCAACGGGGAGCGCGATACGCAGGGCGGAAAAAATGCTCGGCATCGCGGCGGGCAGGATCACTCGCCGCAGAATCGTCATCCGGCTTGCACCGCAATTCTGTGCCGTCCAAATCAGCCGCGTCTGAACCCCGCTGAACCCGAAATAGCAGGTCACCACGATCGGATAGAGGCATTCAAGGAATGTAAACGCGACCTTCGATGGCGTTCCGATTCCGAAGATGTAGGTGAAGACCGGAAACAACGCGATCTTCGGAACGGGATAGCCGAGGAAGAAAATCGGCTCGAACAGGTTTCCGACCAGAGGCGAGCGCGCCATGGCCGCAGCGAATGGAATGCCGATGAGCACGGCGAGCAAAAATCCTGTCAGCGCGCGGGAAACAGTCACCCCGGCGTGATAGACGAGTGCGCCGTTGGCAGTTTCGCCCGTCAGCGCATCCCAGACCGCGCCTGGCCCAGGCAGCAGACGGGATTGCACCAATCCGCTCGCGACGGCTGCCCCCCAGACGACCAGAAGCAGCGGGATGGAATACCAGCGGCCGACAATGGCCCGCGCCTTGGCCGTCATCGCACCACCTGCTCCTCGGTTCCGATGATTTGGCCTTTCAACACGCGCTGCCGAATGGCCAGCAAAAGCCGGTCCGCAAAAAATCCGAGCGCAGCGAAGCAGACGATCCCGCCGAACATCAAATCGAAGCGTACCCACTCCTCGCCGTACGCTATGAGAGTGCCAAGACCCGCCTTGGATCCGATGAGCTCCGCCGCGAACAAGACGACAAACGCATGCGCCAAGCCGATGCGAATACCGGTGAAGAGCTGCGGTGCCGCTGCCGGGATGATGACGCGGAAGAAGACTGTTCTGGCTGGCGCTCCCATGTTCTGAGCGGCCCAGATCAAAAGCCTGTTCACCGCCAGGACCGCGTGGCGCGAGGCGATAAACACGGGAAAGAAGCAGGATACGGCAATGATCGCGATCTTTGATCCGTGGCCAAGCCCGAACAGCAGCAGAAAGATCGGCAAGAACGCGATCTTCGGTATGGAATAGAGAAACGATACCAACGGATCAAAGAAATGGCGGACAGCCGGGACAACACCTGCGGCAAGGCCGATCAGGACACCACCACCAGTGCCGAGGACAAATCCGGCCGTTACCCGATAAAGACTCGCCGCCACGGCTGCCAAGAGCTCCCCCGTGGCCGCCATTTCCCACAAGCCCTCGACTATTGCGCTGGGGGTCGAGAGATAGCGCGGCAGCATCCCCGCGCCGCCGAAGAGCTGCCAAGCCACAAGGACGACAACCGGCACGATCCAATTCTGTACGATGCGCCAGTTGATCCTCATGCCTCTTCCATTGCCCGGGCTTTCAACACCTCCTCGCGCAGGAGATCCCAGATCTGCACGCGGAGGAAGAGATATTCCTGTGACTTGCGGTAATCGCCGGAACGGTTGACGTCCGGGATTGCGATATCGGCCTTGATCCGCCCTGGTCTCGCGGTGAACACCATCACGCGAGTGGCGAGATAAATGGCTTCATCGATGTCATGAGTTACGAAGAGCGCCGTCTTGCGGGAGCGACGCCAAATCGATTGCAGCTCTTCCTGCAATAGCTCGCGCGTCTGGGAGTCAAGCGCCCCAAAAGGCTCATCCATCAGCATGACGGCGGGATCGAGCGCAAACAGCCGTGCAAGCGCGACCCGCTGTTTCATGCCGCCGCTCAGCTGCCCAGGATAAAAATCGGCAAACCGGGAGAGGTGCACCAGGTCGAGATATTCGCTCGCTCGCACGAAGCGCTCGCGCTTCGGCAGCCCCTTCATTTCCAGCGGCCACGCCACGTTCTCGATGGCCGTGAGCCAGGGAAAGAGCGAAAGCTCCTGAAACATCATGCCGCGATCGGGTCCGGGACCTGCGATAGGACGACCCTGGAGGCGAACCTCGCCGCTGGTGATGGGCTCAAAGCCCCCGAGGATGTGCAGGAATGTGCTTTTGCCGCANCCCGAAGGTCCGACAATGGACACGAACTCGTATTCATCGATCGACAGCGATAAATCGTCTATCGCTGTGATGGTGTGGTTGTCTCCCGTGAAAGTCTTGTCGAGGTGTTTCACCTCCAGCAGCGGCATCGTGGCGCTTTCACCGTATTCGCATCTGAGCGGCAATCGGGATCACTCGGAATTGCGCCTTGCGCTATTTGCTGTGGGCAGTGTCGCTGGACCAAGGCGATAGTAGTCGGTATCGTCTCATTGCCAAGACCATTATTACGCGCTCTCACGGGCGGCGCAGGATCACAAGCATGAATCCGATTCCCCCAGAAGGTGTGCGGGCTCTGGTTCAGCCCGGCCGGGTGCACAGGCGACTTTACGCCGATCCCGATATTTTCGAGCTCGAGCTCGAACGAATTTTCGGCTCGGCATGGATATACGTCGGCCATGAAAGCCAAGTGAAGAGCCCAGGCGATTTTGTAGCCACCAGGATCGGACGAAAGCCGCTGCTCTTGGTACGCGACGGCGAGGGCAAGCTCCGCTTGCTGTATAACCAATGCGCCCATCGTGGTGCGATGGTCGTTGCATCCGAGCACGGTCACTCGTCGGAGCTTCGTTGCTGCTATCACGGCTGGACGTATCACCTCGATGGCCGGCTCAAGGCGGCACCCCTGCTGCACGGATATCCCCCGCATTTCGATCCGAAAAGCCCCGCGCTTGGCATGGCTCGCGTGCCGCG